>Ga0115572_10004951_pt1 | contig 10312 bp, 8 predicted proteins | sample COGITO_mtgs_1206_FD_88681 | JGI IMG/M metagenome (GOLD analysis project Ga0115572, IMG submission 88681) | Pelagic marine microbial communities from North Sea - COGITO_mtgs_120607 | ecosystem: Environmental > Aquatic > Marine > Epipelagic | place: Germany:Helgoland, sampling site Kabeltonne... | reverse complement strand
TCACTCCATCGTAGGTGCTATTGTAGGCTTTGCAGCCGTAGGTATCGGCATTGAAGCTGTTGCATGGGGCAAAGTAGGTACAATCGCCGCTAGCTGGATCATATCCCCGATGTTGGCAGGTAGTATTGCTTTCGTCTTGTACAAAACAGTACAGCACTGGATCCATGATACTGAGAACCCATTTGAACAATCTAAGAGAGTCGTACCTTTCTACATTTTCTTAGTCGGCTTCATTATTTCAATGGTTACTCTAGTGAAAGGTCTAAAGCACATTGGCCTAGATATAGATTTCCAGCAGTCAATTTGGATGTCCATCATCGCTGGTATCGTGATTACCTTCGTCGGCATTTATTTTGTTAACCGCGTTCATGCTGACCCTGAAACAAATGATGAAGTTCATTTTGCTAACGTTGAAAAGGTATTTGCCGTTCTAATGGTATTCACCGCTTGCGCCATGGCATTTGCTCACGGTTCTAACGATGTAGCCAATGCAATTGGGCCTCTAGCTGCGATTTACAGCGTTGTTAGCAGTGCTGGTGAAATTGCTGCTAAGGCTACCGTTCCTGCTTGGATCTTATTGATTGGTGGTATTGGTATCGTTATTGGCCTTGTAACTTACGGCCACCGCGTTATCGCAACAGTCGGTACGGGTATTACTCAACTAACTCCTAGCAGAGGCTTTGCAGCTACGCTAGCGGCCGCTACAACAGTTGTTGTTGCATCAGGTACTGGTTTACCTATTTCAACTACCCATACACTAGTAGGTGCAATTTTAGGTGTGGGTTTGGCAGTCGGTAAAGAATCTCTTAACTATCGTCAAATTGGTGCTATCTTCATGTCTTGGCTTGTGACTCTGCCAGCTGGTGCCGCACTTTCTATCCTTTTCTTCTTTATCTTCAGAGCAATCTGGGGTTAAACAAAGAATGTAAACAAGACCGGGCAATGCCCGGTTTTTTTTGCTCTTAATTATTCAAAAGAGATTCAATAGCCCATATGGCGATTAAAGCAACCATTATTAAACTGGATCTAACCATTAGCGATATGGATAGAAACTATTATCAGCAGCACAACCTGACAATGGCTCAACATCCTTCAGAAACTGAACAGCGCCTAATTTTACGCGCCATCGCTTACACGCTGTTTGCTCGTGAAGACTTACAATTTACGAAAGGTCTAAGTGAAGATAGCGAGCCTGATTTATGGCAAAAAAACTTAATTGATGAAATCGAACTCTGGATTGATCTAGGCCAGCCTGACGAGAAACGCATCCGTAAAGCATGCCATAAAGCTAAACAAGTAATTATATTAAGCTATGGAGATAATGCAGCAGGAATGTGGTGGAAGAGTGTCGAGAGCAAAGCGAAAAGCTTTAAGAACCTTTCGGTCTTTCATATCAGTACTGAACAATACAATTCTCTTAGCCAACTAATGCAACGCCATTTAGTCCTAAATGCCAGCATTCAGGATGCAGAGCTTTGGTTAGGCGACGATAAACACAATTTGCACATCACACCACAACAATGGCTTTAAACCCGACAAATTAATCTATTAGGGCTAAATCTAATTCGCCATTGGCCATATCAATGCGATGGCACACTTGATTACGCCCTTCTTCTTTCGCTTTATATAAATATCCATCAGCAACAGCATATAATTTCTCTAAATCACTGCCATCAAAATGGTATTCAGATATTCCAATACTAATACTAAGCGGTATTACTATTTCACCTTTTGTGTATGGAATATCAGAGATATTTTTTCGAATAACTTCAGCAACAATAGCCGCGCGGTTCAAATCAGCTCCTGGTAATAAAACACCAAACTCTTCTCCACCTAACCGGCACGCCAAATCTGTTTTTCTAATTCTGTGGAGTATTGTTGCAGAAACATACTTTAAAACATCATCTCCAACATCATGGCCATAAGTATCATTAACTTGCTTAAAGTGATCAAGATCGAGTAACAACAACGACAAAGAAGACTTATTACGTGCCGCATGGTTTCGTTCACGCTCAAAGACATCCAGAAAACGAGCACGATTTGCTAGTGATGTTAAATTATCCGTAGTCGCTAGATGTAATAATTTTCGGTAAGCGCGAATTCGGCCTACCTCATATATATGGGAGAAAATTAATACTGTACCTGAAGCTACAATAAGATTCGTCATTGCCAACGGATTAAGTGCATGATTATCGGCTAATGCATGCATAATATAAATTAAAAAAGCCAACAACATAAAAGTTACAGAAACCCATAAACCTACCCAGCGCCCTAATAGCATGTGAGATAAAACTGGAATAACCAATATCCAAACAAAAGAGGTATCTGTTTCTCTAGGCAGACTTAGTACAAATAGGAATAGTGAATAAAGCGGTAACAGATATAGAAAGGAGAGCTTAAACTGATGCTCATACTGTTTTGTGAAAGGTAGAAGCAATAAACAATAAACAGAAAAAGTGAGTTCAAATACAGCTAAAAAAAACTCTTGAGACCAATTTAAAAAGCTAAAAATAAGACTGCCGACAACACTAATCAATAATAATGACTGTAGCACCCTGCGACGATAAGCATTACCATAAATCTCACTCTCAGTAACATCACCATAACCGGCATTAAAGGGAGAGTAATGATTATGTGACGTATTCATATTGTTAATAACCCTGCCTTTTTCATGGCCAAGCTCTCTGATTAAAATTTTATTATTAATATTCCGACAACATTACCTTTTTGGGCACTAAATGACCAGAATATAATGGATATCAAGCAACAGAGACTAAAAAACACTCCAGACCAAACACATTCAATGAGCCATTCTCAGCCCTATCTATAACCACCGCCTAACATGAGAGCAATACTGAATAAACTCTTGATCAAACTTCTCTTTCATCATGTCTTCTTCAGGTTTTATTTGAAAAGCAGATATATATAAAAAGAAAATTAAAGCACCACTAAAGGCTAAAAAAGAGTCCAACAAGTCACCCCAGCCTAAAAGTACAATCAATAAACCTAAATACATGGGGTTACGCGTTAACTGGTAAACTCCTGAGGTTACTAGATATGAGGTTTTTTCAGGATGAAGTGGGTTTAAGGTCGTGTGATGCTGTTTAAATTCCTTAACCCCTGCAACGGCCACAACAATACCTGCAATAAAAAATACAAGCGGCCATACTAGATTTTCAAATGTAGAAACTTGAAGCTGAATAAACTCTAAATTTTTCTGTGATGCTATCAATGAAATAGTTGCGCAGACCATCATCACGATTGGCGGCGGACACTTTAATTCTAATTTTTTCATAATTACTCTATGGTTGCTTTTATAGTTATTCGTATAATCAGTCGTTATGACTTTATTTTTTCAATATGGCGGATAATAAACTGCAAAGTTTGATTGCCACGAAATTCATTAATATCTAATTGATACGCACAGTGTATTTGCTGACAAGACAAATCCAACCATTCATCCAGATCAATGTTAAAAGCAATCGCATCAACACATACTTGGCTATCAATAACCCCAAGAGTTAATTTAAGGTGATTACTACCAACAATGCGCTGATTTATAATATTAAATCGGCCATCAAATATTGGTTCAGGAAACATTTGCCCCCAAGGCCCCGCATATTTTAACGTACCGGCAAGATTTAAATTTAAATCCTGTGCACTCAACTCTCCATCACTTTGAATGACTTGATCTAACTGTTCGAGAGTTAATAGTTCACTACAGACTTGATCGAATAGCTGTTGAAATTCATCAAAGTGCGCAAGCTTAATACTTAAACCAGCCGCCATTGCATGGCCACCAAACTTAGTGAGAATGTCAGGACGTCGCTTAGCGATTAAATCCAGTGCATCACGAATATGCAAACCCGGAATTGAACGTGCTGATCCTTTTATCTCTTGCTCCGCAATCGTAAGATCAGTATCGGCATTAGCAAACGCAATAACTGGACGGTGCACTTTATCTTTAATGCGTGATGCTAAGATACCAATAACACCTTGGTGCCAATGCGCATCATAAATACACAAGCCCCAAGGCAGAGTATTCACTTCCGCATCAGCTTGATCAATGGTTGCAACTAACGCTTGAGATTGAAGCCCTATAATTGCCTGCTGCTGCATTTCTCGTTCAATATTCTTACGCTCTTCATTTAGGTTATTCAGCTCTTCGGCATACTGCTGTGCAAGATCGTCGTTGTCGGTCAACAAACACTCAATTCCGGTTGCCATATCGTCTAAACGCCCTGCTGCATTTAACCTTGGCCCAATCGCGAAACCCAAATCGCTGGCTACTAGATTGTGCGCCTGCTTACCACCCACGCTTAATAAAGCACGAATACCTGCTATGGACTTGCCAGCTCGAATCCTTCTTAATCCTTGATCAACAAATATACGATTGTTTTTATCTAACGGAACGACATCGGCAACGGAGGCCAAGGCCAATAGATCAAGAAACTGAGCCATATTCGGCTCTGCTCTATCGGTAAACCAACCTCTCTTGCGCAGCTCAGTACGCACAGCTGTCATTACATAAAAAATAACCGCACAGCCGCAAGCTGCTTTAGATGGAAACTGACATGCAGGTTGATTAGGGTTAACAATCGCATCCGCTTCAGGCAGTTCGTCTGCTGCCAAATGGTGATCGGTGACAACCACTTTTATACCTTCATCTTTTGCTGCTTTGACCCCTGCAATGGATGAAATACCATTATCTACCGTGATCAATAACTGCGGCTGCATATGACAAGCCACCTCAACAATTTCAGGTGTTAATCCATATCCATACTCAAAACGATTAGGAACTAGGTAGCAGGCTTCGTGTGCACCAAATTGACGAAGTGCACGTATACCCAAAGCAGTACTTGTCGCTCCATCAGCATCAAAATCACCCACAATAAGAATACGTTGCTGAGCAACAATGGCATCAGCAATTAAACTCGCGGCTGTTTCGATATCGTGTAATTGATGATACGGCAACAAGCCCGACAATTCATATTGCAACTCTTCAGCTGATTGAATACCACGAGATTGATAGATCGAGGATAAAACAGGGTGGATATTCGCTAAGGGAGGGAAAGTGTGAGCATAACGCTCAATCGTAACAGACATAACAGCGCCTAGAATTTTAATAGCCCCAGTCTACAAGGCTGATTAAATCGGGTCTAGGCGCTTTTCAGTGATTCAACTTAAAACAATTTATTAAACTTATCTTTTAGGTCATCTTCTAATTGTTTCTTCTTCTTATCCGCCTCTGCTTTTAACTTAGCTTCTTCCTGATCTTGGAAAGAAGATAACTCAGACTTAGCAAGGCTTTCTAATTGATCCTGCTTATCATTCAAAGAACCATTAGCAACATCCATGGCTTTTAATTGGTCTTGATAATCTCCAGCATAAGCTAATAGCTTATCATTTAACTTCTCTTTGATAGTCTTTTCTAATTCATCTTGCTTTTCATCAATACGCTGATTAAAAGCAGTGTTAAGCTTGCTATCTAAATCAGAGCTAATATCTACTTTCGGAGCAATTAAAGCGCCCTTTGCATAGGCATCAATATCAAAACGATCAATTTTTTGTAAGGCTTTTGCCATTTCTTTAGCGACGAGAGTTGAATCTTTGCTGCTAAAAATGGCTTTCGAGAATTGTGCCTTAGAAGTTGCGTCAACCTCACCGGCAATCACCTGAGCTTTACCAGCAATATCGATCTGACTACTATCAAGCTTTAAACCCATAGCCCCGACGTTATAATCTTTTAAACTCACGCCTTTAACACTCACATCAAGAGTATCGGTTCCCGGAACTGATCGATGATCTAGGCTCCCATTGAGTATTAACGACTGAATATCTGTTAATTTCTCACCCGTTGCGACAAACGTTATTGGTTTGTTCGTTACTTTTTGCTGATGTGTAATATCAAGTACAGTAATAGCTACATTCCCCAAAGATTCGCCTTCAGGCTGACCTTGAGCCTTGGGTAACTTGACCATCAGCTGCATTTTTCGAATCAAAAAATCTGGCAATGGACGATCTGTTTCAAAGTGCACAAAACGGCCTTCTCTGCGTACGTTTGTAACGTCCTCATTGTTATCATCAATATCCGATTCTTCAGAAGTTAAAAATGGACGTATTTTTTCGTACCAATACAAACCTTTTTCTGACCATTCACCCGCTGCATCGCCAAACATCAAACGAGTCAAATTAGCGGCACCTGCACCGTCTAGTGAATATTTATTTTTTAAATTGTTAAGGTCTTGCCCAGGTGCTGCTTTTAAGTCGGCCCATTGCTGAGTTAGTGAATCTTTACCTTCAGATAATACGGTTTTAGCTTCGCTAATAGCCTTCTGATCTTGCTTGATACGTTTTTTAAGTGCATCAAATTCTTTTTTTCGCTGTTGAAAATCTTCCAATGATTTAAATTCACCTGATGTAAGGCGATTAAATTCTTCCTCATAAGAAGTAAAGTCTTTGCTATCTGGCAACGCTGAAATGGCTTTATCAGAATCGGCTTTAATTTCTGTAAAGCTACTTTGGAACTTACGACCACGCTGTTCGGTTAATAAAGGCTCACGGGCCAAAGTCTCGTCAGCACTTGGTAATGATTGGCTAATTTTCTCTGTTGTTGTCGAATCTTTTTCAGTATTCGAATCTGAGTCCTCATCGCTTGCTGCTTCATTTACAAGAGCGCCTGATGATTGCCTTGGTGTTGAGAATTCGACACCAGTTAAGACAACTTCGTTCATAATGCCCTTGCCCAACAATAGTGGCAATAATTCTAAATCAGCGATAGCGCGATCAAACTGTATAGCATTCTCCATAGGTTTATCTGAATTCGCTACCTGCACACCTGTCACTTCTATCCCAAAAGGGCTTAAGGTTAACGATACATCTTCTACTTCTACTTTTGCTTTAGCAGCTTGGCTACCAAAAGTTTCAATGCTGTATTTAATTAACGGCCCAGCTGCGAACATCCAGCCAAGCACCAATAGCGCAGTAATAGCAATAAAGCCCAGTAAACCTGACCAGCGAATCCATTGTTTCATTTTAATATCCTTATTCTGCAATCGCTTGATAAACTTTATAGAACTTACTGGCTTTCAATAACTTAGTAATTTTTAGCTTCTCGACCCATGCCATAAACTTCACTCTATAAGTTGTTACAAGCCATCGGCTCAATAACAAAACAGGAATAAACGCGACAATAGCGACCAGTAAGCTACCAAGAATTAACGTATTATTAAGAGCCATCACTCTGAATAATTCTGACTGATATAACCCCGTCCAAAACTCTTGATAATCAGCATGAGTCAGTAAACTTTCACCCAACGCGACTGAGGCAGGATCTAATAAATACGCAATACCACTAAAAAATGCAGTCGCTAATAAAAACGCACTGAAATTTAGACGAATGATGCAGGCAAAAAATACCACAATTAAATTATGCAGACTAAACAGTGGCGTTAATCCTGTAATCAGACCTAACGCAAAAGCCAACGCAATTTGCCCTGGTGCGGAGTCTGAATTTAATGCCTTTAGCAACTTGGCTAACATAGCAATCATAAACGTTCCTTATTCATAGACGAATGAAGTTCATAGAGAGGTGAAGAAAATTAATTACCGATATAGTAATGATATAGGCACAATGAATACAACCTTTCACGCAGTGTTATTACACATTTTTACTACGAATGGCGAGAGTGATGCCTAGTAAGATCAAAGCACTGGCTGCCAGTAAAATCACCGATAGCTGCTCAGACAAGAATACGACCCCCATTACCATGGCAAAAACAGGCACAACCAACTGAGCTTGAGCTGCATTTTGTAAACCAAGCTCTGGCAATACCTTATACCAGAGTGCATAACCTAGCCCCGAGGCAAATGCTCCTGACACGCAAGCTAAAAATACGCCATGCCATGAGATGCCTTGCCAGTTAACAAATAATGCCAGCGGTAAGCACCAAACTAACGACCAACGAAACGCTATCGCGACTTCTTTTAATGGTTGTTTGCTGTTACGCCCTGAGTACACAAAACCTGCCCAGCCCAATCCCGACAGTATCATCACTAATGCAGCGCTAAAATCTGGAGCAGACTGCCCTGGTAGTAATAAAATGACCAATCCTGTGAAAGCAATACCAATACCCGCTAACATAAGCCTATTAACTTCTTGCCCCAACATCACAGCAACAGCATTTAAAACCAATTGTATTGTCGCAAATAAAACGAGGGCCCCCACGCCTGTATCCATTTCAAGATACGCCCAAGAAAAAGCAAAGGCGTAAATAGATAGACTGATGGCCGAAAACCATGCAGTCTTACTTTGCTGAACATTCAGCATTTGATTCAATTCCATTCGATTAGGGCGTACTAAAAAGCTTAATAACAGGGCGCCAGATATAATTCGCAGTAAAGTAAAGGGCAGCGCTTCAATTGCCCCATCGACAAGAGCCATTCGACACAATAGAGAATTCGCAGCAAATGCTACGAGTGCGATACCACTGTAAATAAACAAAGCCATGAAATGCCCTTTAGAAACGTAAAAAAACCGGTAAATATAGACTGTTATGACGCCATAAAGTGCCCATAAAACATGAAGGATATTTATAAAAGTGAAATTAGATAACGGTTTTTATCACTATTGTTCCATATTTAATAACAAATCTTCTCGAAAATGGGGCTAGTGTAAAGAGAAGAAACTCGATTTAATAGCAGATAATTCTACCATTACTTTCAAATTTTCTTTTAGGACTACCATGAACTCAAGATTGTTAAGCCCCAAACGAGCAGTATCAAAAGTGGCCCTAACCGCCTTACTTATCAGCAGCAGTTTGCCTTTTATAGCTCAAGCACAAGGTCTTCCGGCAGAGGTAATTACTGCCAGTAAGCAGAGCGTTCCTACTTATATTGAAGCTGTTGGCACATTAAAAGCCAACGAATCGCTAATTTTACGTCCTGAGATCACTGGTCGAATTGAAAAAATTGCGTTTACTGAAGGCAGTGTTGTTAAAAAAAATACTACTTTAGTGCAATTCGATGCTGCCATGTACAAAGCTCAAGTTAACGAAGCAAAAGCTCGCGTCGCATTGAGCGAAACAGAATACCAACGTGTTAACAAGCTATTCAAAAATGGTTCTATTTCTGAGACCCAACGCGATTCTGCATTAGCACAAATGCAAATCAATGAAGCCCAGTTAGAACAAGCACAAGTTACATTACAGAAAATGACTCTGCGCGCCCCATTCACAGGCATTGTAGGTCTTCGTCAGTTCAGCCCAGGGGATTATGTTGTAGCAGGCGCTGATATGCTAGAAATTGTGGATATTAATAGTATGAAATTGGATTTCAGAATTCCTGAAATTTACCTGCCTCAAGTTGCTCAAGGACAACCCCTAACGATCCATTTAACGGCTTTTCCTGATGAAACGTTTGAAGGAAAAGTAACCGCTATTAGCCCGCAGATTAGCGAGCAAGGGCGTAATATTTTAGTACGCGCTATTTTACCTAACGATCATAAGAAGCTACGTCCGGGTTTATTCGCCAAAGTTGAATTGCTGGTAAATGAGCAAGATCTTATCGTTGTTCCTGAACAAGCATTAATTCCTCAAGGTACTGGATTTTTAGTTTACTTATATAAAGATGAAAAAGTGACGCCGGTTCCTGTTCAGTTAGGCCAACGTCAAAAAGGTAGCATTTCATTAACTGGTATTAATGTGGGTGATGTTGTCATCACCGCTGGTCAACTTAAGCTGCAACCAGGATCTCCTATTACTCCTATTTTCGTTGATGGCACAGGCCCTGCTCCTGAAGCCAAAGACAAACCAATAGAGAGCCAGGAGTAATCTTTAATGAAAATTTCTGAACTAAGTATTTCAAGGCCAGTATTGGCCACAGTGATGAATATTTTGGTCGTCTTGATCGGTATTATTGCTTATCAAAGCTTGCCTGTGCGCGAATATCCTAATATCGATGTACCTGTCGTAACGGTTGAAACGGCTTATGCAGGTGCTAACGCCAAAATCATGGAAAGCCAAGTTACCCAGATCTTGGAAGACTCACTTTCTGGCATCGAAGGCATTGATTTTATGTCGTCGAAAAGTCGTTCTGAACAGTCTCAGATTACCTTAACGTTTAAGCTAGATCGTGATCCTGATTCCGCAGCCAGTGATGTACGTGATCGTGTAGGCCGCGTCCGTGGACAACTACCGGAAGACATTGAAGAACCGATTGTCGCCAAAGTAGAAGCCGATGCTCAGCCAATTATCTGGTTAGCATTCTCAAGCGATCGTCACACAGCCTTACAAGTAACTCATATTGCTGAGCG
>Ga0115572_10004950_pt1 | contig 10312 bp, 10 predicted proteins | sample COGITO_mtgs_1206_FD_88681 | JGI IMG/M metagenome (GOLD analysis project Ga0115572, IMG submission 88681) | Pelagic marine microbial communities from North Sea - COGITO_mtgs_120607 | ecosystem: Environmental > Aquatic > Marine > Epipelagic | place: Germany:Helgoland, sampling site Kabeltonne... | reverse complement strand
TTATTCTCAACGTGATTCGCAATAGCACCACCTTCAATAACTAATTTTAGTGAATCCAATAGAGGTAGTCCTTGTTTAAAACGAAAGCTTCTTTTTGCGAAGTTCGAAATTTTGACCGAGGTAAACCTTGCGGACCATTTCGTCCTCGGCTAGTTCTTCAGGGGTTCCTGCTTTGAGGATACTTCCCTCAAACATTAGGTAAGTTTTGTCTGTAATAGCAAGGGTTTCTTGAACATTGTGATCGGTGATAAGGATTCCGATGTTTTTCTTTTTTAAATGCGCTACGATACGCTGAATGTCTTCTACTGCCACTGGATCCACTCCAGCAAAGGGTTCATCTAAAAGAACAAATTTAGGGTCGGTGGCTAGTGCTCGGGCAATTTCCGTTCGTCTGCGTTCCCCTCCGGAGAGTAAGTCTCCGCGATTTTTGCGAATGTGTGTAAGTCCAAATTCTTCTAAAAGCGATTCCATTTTTTCTTTTTGTGCCGCTTTGCTTAGAGAAGTCATTTGCAGCACACTCAAAATATTTTCTTCGATACTCAGTTTTCGAAATACAGAAGCTTCCTGGGCTAGGTATCCAATTCCGTTCTGAGCCCGACGATACATGGGGTATTTTGTAATTTCATCTGCATTAAGAAAAATACTTCCGGCATTGGGTTTGATCAGTCCTACGATCATGTAAAAAGAAGTAGTCTTTCCCGCTCCATTGGGTCCTAGGAGACCTACAATTTCTCCTTGGGTTACTTCCAATGAAATTCCTTTAACGACTTTCCGTCCCTTGTACGATTTTTCGATACCCTCTGCGCGTAGCTTCATGATTTTATTTTGTTTCCGTTTCTAGTGCTTCCCAATATTCGTAAGCTCTTCTCAAGTGGGGGATGACAATGCTTCCTCCCACTACTGTAGCGATCTCCAGCGCTTCCATAACTTGATTTTTGCTGAGTTGTTCTTTGTGACAATTTTCCAAATGATATTTTACACAGTCGTCACAGCGAAGCACCATAGAGGCGACCAAACCCAATAATTCTTTTGTGGCAACATCGAGACTCCCTGCTTTATACGCCTGGTTGTCCAAACTGAAGATGCGTTTTAAAGTCATGGACGCTCCATCTAGGAGCTTGTCGTTCATCCGACTGCGATATTCGTTAAAATTTGTTACGGCATCAGACATTTTTAAGGGCTTTATCTTGATTTCTAACCACAATTCTCGAAATTAAAATACTCACTTCGTAAAGAATCAATATTGGGATACTCACTATGATTTGACTGACAATATCGGGAGGTGTTATAATAGCAGACAGACTCAATACAACAACCAAAGATATCTTCCTGTTTTTTCTTAAAAACGCGGGTGTGATAATGCCTAATTTGGTTAAAAAATAGACGATGATGGGGAGCTCAAAAATGATACCTGAAGCCAACACTGAAGCACGTAACAGACCGATATAACTGCTTAAATCAAAATCATTAAAAATTTCACTACTCACCGTATAATTTCCTAAAAAGTTAATCGATAAAGGGGTAACGATATAATATCCAAAGAGTACTCCGATAAAAAACAAGAGGGAAGCGATAAAAATAAACCCACGTGCATTTTTACGCTCGTTTTCATACAGTCCTGGGCTGATAAATTTCCAAAATTCAAAAACAATATATGGGAAAGAAACAATAAAACCTGCTAGAATAGAGGTCCACAAATGGGCTGAAAATTGACCTGCCATTGTTCGACTTTGGATTCTAAACGGTAGTTCCTCGATACAAAAACTAGTTCCCTGTCCCAATGTTTGTGAGATGGAACAAAACCAACGGTAGGTAATAAAATCTTTATGTTTAGGACCAAACAGGAGCACGTCAAAAATAAAATCTTTAAATAGGAAAGCTAACGTAGCTATTATCAAAATTGCCAACACCGAGCGGATGAGGTGCCATCGCAATTCTTCAAGATGATCCAAGAAGGACATTTCGTCTTTAGGAGATTCTCCACTCATAGTAGTTCCTTGTTTTTATCCATCGTTTCGTGGGTAAAAATATCAAAAACAAATGGTACCCAGCAGCATTTTTTAAAGAATCAATTGTTTCGATTTCTTTAAAAATGTATAAATATTATATTGTGAATACCTTATATTTTTGGTATCTTACAAATAAAAATGCCTGAAAAATTAACTCTTTACTGTTTTCATGAATGCGGAAGAACTTAAAATTCAGTTAAAGAAACATTTTGGTTTCTCTGCTTTTAAAGGACTTCAGGAGTCCGTAATCACGCACATCCTAGAAAAAGAAGATTGCTTTGTCATTATGCCTACGGGTGGAGGAAAGTCGCTTTGTTATCAGCTGCCTGCCCTGGTTCAAGAAGGTACCGCTATTGTAGTGTCTCCACTTATCGCTTTAATGAAAAATCAAGTGGATGCCATACGGGGAATTTCCTCCGAAAATGGTATCGCTCATGTACTGAATTCATCGCTTAACAAGACCGAAACGGCTCAAGTGAAAAGTGATATTCGCAATGGAATTACCAAACTCTTGTACGTCGCACCGGAATCCCTTTCCAAAAAGGACACTATAGATTTTTTCAAATCGGTTAAGATTTCTTTTTTAGCAGTTGATGAAGCCCATTGTATTTCAGAATGGGGACATGATTTTAGACCTTAATACCGCAATCTTCGGGTCATCTTGGAGCAGTTTAAACAAAGTATTCCGATTATTGCTCTGACGGCTACTGCAACGCCAAAAGTACAAGAAGATATAATGAAAAATTTGAGGATTTCGAAAGCTCAAGTTTTTAAAGCCTCTTTCAATAGACCGAATTTGTATTACGAGGTCCGAACAAAAACAAATCAGGTAGATTCTGATATCATCCGATTTGTAAAACAAAATAGTGGCAAGTCGGGCATCATTTATTGTTTGTCACGAAAACGCGTGGAGGAGTTGGCTCAAACTTTACAGGTAAATGACATTAATGCATTGCCCTATCATGCAGGTCTGGATGCAAAGTCCAGGGTATCATATCAAGATCAATTTTTGAAAGATGATTGCGACATCATAGTAGCGACCATTGCCTTTGGTATGGGAATCGATAAACCGGATGTTCGTTTTGTGATTCACCACGACATTCCGAAAAGTATTGAGAGTTATTATCAGGAAACAGGTCGTGCAGGACGAGATGGGGGTGAAGGTCATTGTTTAGCATTTTATGCTTACAAAGACATTGAAAAATTGGAAAAATTCATGTCAGGTAAACCCTTGGCAGAACAAGAAATTGGAATGGCACTTTTAGCAGATATGGTGGCTTACGCAGAAACTTCAATTTCAAGACGTAAATTTATCCTTCACTATTTTGGAGAAGCGTTTGACAATGAGACCGGAGACGGAGGAGCTATGGATGACAACATGCGTTTTCCAAAAGAGCAAGTGGACGCAAAAGACGTCCTAGTCCTTCTTTTAAAAGCAATAGTAGAAACCAAAGAAATTTACAAGTCTAAAGAGTTGGTAAAAACTCTTTTGGGAGAGAAAAATGCAGTAATTCAATCTCACAAAACCAATACCCTTGCTGTCTTTGGAAGTGGAGCTAACAAAGACTCCCATTTTTGGATGGCGTTAATTCGACAAGCTTTAGTGGCAGGGTATCTCATCAAAGAAATCGAAGCCTATGGTTTGATTCGAATCACCACTCGAGGAAAAGCATTTTTAGACCAACCCGAGTCATTTATGATGACGGAAGACCACAAATTTGTGGGACAGGAAAATGTTCCTATCCAACCTGTCAAGTCACAGGGTGTCTTGGATAAAACTTTAATGCAATTGTTACTCAACTTGAGAAAACAGGTGGCAGAAGCCAATGAAGTGCCTCCCTATGCTGTCTTTCAAGAAAATTCCTTGGAAGAAATGTGTTTAAAATACCCCATTAGTTCGGAAGAACTAGTCACGATTAATGGAGTGGGAGAAGGGAAAGCAAAACGCTATGGGGACCAATTTATCAACCTCATCAGTCAATACGTTGAGGAAAACGAGATCACTCGCCCAGATGATTTGGTGGTCAAAAGTACAGGAATCAATTCCGCATTGAAACTTTATCTAATCCAAAGTATCGATCGGAAACTACCTCTTGAAGATATTGCCGATGCCAAAGGGATGTCGATGGAAAAGCTTGTTTCGGAAATGGAAACGATTGTTTTTGCAGGTACCCGACTCAATATTGATTATTATCTGGAAGATCTTTTTGATGATGATCAATTGGAAGAACTCTATGACTATTTTATCGAGTCCGATTCAGATTCCATTTCAGAAGCAACAGCAGCCTTTGACGGAGACTATGAGGAGGAGGAATTGCGTTTGTACCGCCTTAAGTTTATGAGCGAAATCGCAAATTAAACTTTTAGGATTGGTTGGGATTCTTATCTTTGCCGACAAATAAAAATCGTTATGGAAGGCATTTACGCAAAATTAGAAACCTCAAAAGGTACAATACTCATCGAACTTACCTATCAACAGACACCGGGTACGGTAGGGAACTTTGTGAGTTTGGCTGAAGGAACTAATAAAAACGAACACAAAAAAGAAGGAGAACCTTATTATGATGGATTAAAATTTCACCGTGTAATTGCAGATTTCATGATTCAAGGGGGTTGTCCCCAAGGTACTGGTTCTGGCGGACCAGGGTATCAGTTTGACGATGAATTTCACCCCGAGTTAAAACACAATCGTGCTGGAACATTGTCTATGGCTAATGCAGGTCCAGCAACCAATGGAAGCCAGTTTTTTATTACTCATGGACCCACAGACTGGTTGGATGGAAAACACACCGTGTTTGGTTATGTTGTAGAAGGTCAAGAGGTAGTGGATCAAGTAGCCCAAGGCGATCTTCTCAAATCTCTTACCATAGAACGACACGGAGCTGAAGCGGAACAATGGAACCCTCAATCTGCATTTGAAGACTTTAACAGCAGCGGCGAAGCTCGAAAACAAGCAGCAAAGGAAGCGGCGGAAAAAGCACTCGGGGCACTTACTGAAGGCATGAGTAAAACAGATAGTGGCCTGTACTATTCCATTACCAAAGAAGGGACAGGTACTACGCCTCCCAAAGGGGCACAAGTTTCAGTGCACTACAAAGGAACCTTGGTAGATGGTACCGTTTTCGATTCTTCCTATCAGCGGAATCAACCGATTGATTTTTCGGTTGGTGTAGGTCAGGTTATTCCTGGTTGGGACGAGGGTATTATGTTGTTGAACAAAGGGGCTGGTGCCCGTTTTGTAATTTCAAGTAATCTCGCCTATGGCTCCCAAGGTGCTGGTGGAGTTATACCTCCTGATGCTACACTGATTTTTGAAGTGGAGTTGGTTGATTTTTAATCAAAAAGAATTCCTTGAAATACTTTTTCAGGGAATCTATGGAAAATACGATTCTGTAGATGTTGCGGAATTCTTTATTGTCTTTCCTCAGGGCTATTTCCAGAATGCCATTTGATATTACATCCCATACTTGGATATTGAGGAGTTTGCTGCGATTCTTTAGAAAGCATTAACATTGCCGCTTGATGCAAGTCTTTCCCCGATACTGGAATTTGGTTACCCGGTCTAGAATCGTCGTATCGTCCGCGGTACACCAAGCTTAGAGTTTCGTCAAAAAGATAAAAGTCTGGGGTGCAAGCCGCTTGATAACGGTGGGCAACCTCTTGAGTTTTGTCAAACAAATAAGGAAAAGCAAAATTCTTTTCCAAAGCTAATTTTTTCATTTCTATAGGCCCGTCTTGCGGATGACTATGCTCACTGTTACTAGAAATTGCAATGGTTTCAATACCTTTCTCCTTAAAATTTTGAGCAGTGGAAACAAGGCCGTCCATAAGGTGAACCACATAGGGACAATGATTGCACATAAAGATTATAAGTGTGCCTTTGAAACCTTTCAACCGATCCAAGGACACTGTTTGATCATCTACCACATTTGATAAAGAAAAGTCTGGTGCTGGAATGCCTAAGGGTAGCATATACGATTCTGTAAGTGCCATAAATTTGATTTTTTTAACTGATTTTAAATGTAGTACTTTTGCTGAAATGTCAATAATAAATGATCCACTATTCTACTTTTGAAAAGCTTGATCTCCGAGTGGGAACGATACTGTCCGCAAAAGAATTTCCGAAAGCAAAAAAACCGGCCTATCAACTCGAAATTGATTTTGGTCCTTTGGGGATTTTACAGTCCTCCGCACAAATTACCGAGCGCTACGCTTTGGAGGAACTCAAAGGCAAACAGCTTATTGCAGTAGTAAATATTGGCACCCGAATGGTTGCAGACTTTGAAAGTCAATGTTTGGTCTTGGGAGCCAATGAGAAAGACACAATCATTCTATTAGCTCCAGAAACAAAACTCCCCAACGGGCAACCAATTCTCTAGTTACATCTTATCGGATAAATAGATCGCATTGGTCAAAATCCTATTGGTTCCGTACCAAAACGCTCTAAAATTCGTATTGTCCGTAAGGGCTATAACCCTCCCTCGTCCTAGGCGTACAGTTTTGAACGGTACGGAGTTGCTGATCAGCGCTGTGTTTTCTTCTGATATATAACCGCTCAGCAGGGGATTTGAAGTGTACTGTATCGGGTTGTTATAACTTTGACTATCGGGTTTGAGATAAATATTGGTATTTCTAAATACGGGAAGCGTTTCGTTGAGGTAGCCAAAATTGATTGGATGACTCCGGTCAATTTTTGTGTTAAAAATGGCACCTCTGGTCAACTGTGCCCCTGTGAATTTATCCTTGTCTTCAAAAGATATACCAACCGCTGTAAGGTTTTGATTAATAAATTCAAGATCAATAAATTCGTTTTTGTCGAGCCATTTCGTTGTATTTCGATAGCCAATCAGTGTTCCTCCTTCCGAGACAAATTCTTTGATTTTTTTTGCATGAGAATTTAAATCCGATCCGTAATAATTTGGAATAATCAAATGCGAATAGCTACTCAAGTTAGAACCCTTAAGATCTTTGATGTCAATTTTAGTAACCGCTATTTGATGTCGGGTGTCTAGTAAATGCCAAATTTCTCCGGCATCGTAGCTACTTACCCCAGCACCTACGAGTAAAGCAATCTGGGCTGCTTTTACAGTAGTAAAATCTCGAGACCCTAAATCGATTCCCTGAGCGTGACCCGTTGATACTCCGGTGATCTCGATATGGGTTTTTCGAGCCCCTTCTTTTAGAATTTCATAAAGTTCACTTTCCTCCATTTCCTGATTTTTTGCAGGAATCATGTGGGTTCCGTAGTCAAACGTTTTTCCGTCTAGAGTGAATGGCGTGAGTCCTACTTTAACAAGAACTTTATTTTGATGAAGGTAGTTTAGCAATTTTGGGGTGTAGTAAGGATGTGCCTCAAAAAGATAGGCATAGCTTCCTTTCTGGGTTACATGACCCAGAGGAGCTTTGAGTTCAGTAATTTCATTTCCTGCTAAATCAACGGTGTCGTCATAGTGATGATTCAAGTTGAATGCGTAAGGAAGTGTCCAAGAGGAAACATCATAAAACAAACTGTCTTTAAAGCGACTTTGTTTACTGAAAAACGCTTGAATCAGCGCATGTTTTTTTTGCTCTAGTGGAATGACATAGCTGGATTCGGGATGGTAGATTTTCCCTTCTTTCTTAACCGTATTTTTCAATTCGTGAAACTTGATTTCGTGCTGTTTCAAGATTTTAGCAAAATGGTAGGCTGTTGCAGGGTCTTTTGGACTGCCCACCAAAATAGACTTTTGCTTGGATTTAGTAGCGTTTTTCCTTGCGTCAGCATAAAATTCTGTAAAGTAAGCTAAGAGTTCTTTCCGCAGCGAGGTTGCTGCCTTTAACGTAGAAAAAGCCGCAGTCAATTGGTTTCTTATTGTAAATGGAAAACTCAATAAGCCATTATCACTTTCTTGTAAATGTCCTCTGGAGCTGGCCTGTTCAAATAGAATTCCGATTCCCCCATTGATATCGGGATAAGCGGAGCCTTTACCGTAATAAAAATCGTCGTAATCCTCTTCGGAATAGTAAAGCGATCCTAATTTATCAAAAGCTTCTATATGATAGTCCGCAATCTTGCTGGTGAGTTTTTGATTTAGGATCGGCGTAAGCGGATTGGTTCTTGACGGGATTCCAGGTTGAAAGAAAAAAGTTGAATTGGTTCCCATTTCATGGTGGTCTGTCAAGATATTGGGTAACCATTCGGAATAGGTTTTAATTCGCGCTTGGGATTCGGGCAATTGAACAAAAAGCCAATCTCGATTTAGGTCAAACCAGTAGTGATTGGTCCTTCCTCCAGGCCAAATTTCGTTGTATTCCCGGTCGTTTGGGTCCGAGGTTAGCGTTTGATTTTTATTCATATTTGCCCAATAGGAAAAGCGTTGCAGTCCATCGGGATTAAAACTGGGATCGAACAGAATTACCAACTCATTTAGCATTTCAATGGTTTCTGGGGCTTCGCTAGCGGCAAGATGATACACAGCTAGGAGGCCCGCATTGGCTCCACTGGGCTCGTTTCCGTGAACCGAAAAACCTTGGTAGACCACCAGGGGTTGTTGCTCAATATCAATATTTTCTGCACCCGGCTCAGAGAGTTTCAAGTGTCTTTGCCGTATGGATTCTAGGTTTTGATGATTCTCTGGGCTGGTAATCGTAAGCAAAATAATGGGTCGATCTTCATAGGTACGCCCTCTGTTTTCTATTGAAATACGGTCCGAAGAAGCTGCCAACCGGTACATATAATTTACCAATTGATCGTGTGAAACATGCCAGCTCCCTACTTCATAACCCAATATTTCTTTGGGTTGAGGTATGTTCGGATTGTAAGGATGATCCTCATCCAAGTAATAATTTAAGTTGACTTGGCCGTTGAGAATACTGCAACTCAATACCGAAATGAGGCAAATAAAGTTTTTCATCTAAAGATTTTTTGTTCTCGCTAAAGTTGAACAAAAAATTTTGAATGAAAAAATGAAAGGACAAATCTTTACAGCCCAAGGCTGAAAAAATTAATGTTGTTCTGAATTAATGTTGTCTGGAGAATAATCTTTTTGATGGCGTTCACTGATAACTTCCACACCCCTTTGATCGAAGATGTAATTCATGGTTTCACTTAAGAAGTTGGAGAAACTTTCAAAATCTTCTTTATAGATATAGATTTTATGCTTTTTGTAGTGATACGAACCATCTTCATTGGTAAATTTTTTACTTTCTGTGATGGTTAAATAGTAGTCGCTGGCCTTGGTTTCCCTGACATCAAAAAAATACGTACGTCTTCCTGCTCGGAGGACTTTTGAGAATATTTCTTCTTGGTTTTCGCCTAAATTATCTGGCATTTTGTTTTAGATTTTTTGTATATACCAAGCAATTTCACTAAAAAAAATAAACAAAACAAATTATTTGTTTCTGTCTGCTTGTTGTTTTTCAAATAATTCTTTGTAATAGCCTGAAACCCTTGTTAAATCTAAGTGTTTGCCTTGTTGAACTATTTTCCCATTTTCAAAAACAATTATTTGGTCAGCGTGTTTTAGGGAAGAAATTCGATGACTCACAATTAATGTTGTTTTGTTTTGAGCGATCTTTTTTAGGTGTTTTAAAATCTCCTCTTCGGTGTCTGTGTCTACTGCAGAGAGGCAATCGTCAAGGAGTAAAATCTTGGGATCTTTAATAAACGCCCTAGCGATGGAAACCCGCTGGATTTGACCGCCAGATAAGGTGACTCCGCGCTCTCCGAGTAGGGTTTGGTACCCTTCCTTAAAGGCTATAATGTTCTTGTGTACAACCGCCTCTTTGCTTGCTTCTTGAATGGCTTCCCTTCTTGCATTTATAGAGCCAAAGCGAATATTGTCTTCAATACTCTCAGAAAATAAAAACGCATTTTGGGGGATCGATCCGATAGCTTCACGAAGTTGTTCTAAAGTGTACTCTTTTAAATCGATTCCATCCAATAGGATTTTCCCTTCTGAAGGATCGTAAAGTCGTGTGATCAAATCCAATAAAGTGGATTTTCCAGACCCGATATTTCCTAGGATTCCCAGAGTAGTTCCAGTAGGTATTTTTAGCGATATGTTTTCAAGTGCTTGAATCTGGGTTTCTGGATAACGAAGCGATACATTTTTAAGTTCTAGCGCTCCTTTGATTTCTTTTTGAACTCCAGAGCCATCTTTTATTTCGGGTTCTTCCTTTAAAAAGAGGTTGATTCGCTTTTGCGAGGCTTCTGCTTGTTGAACGATAGAGGTAATCCACCCGACAACCGCAACAGGCCATGTAAGCATATTGACATAAATGATAAACTCAGCCAGTACTCCAATTTCGATTTCATTATTTAT
>Ga0115572_10004948_pt1 | contig 10316 bp, 11 predicted proteins | sample COGITO_mtgs_1206_FD_88681 | JGI IMG/M metagenome (GOLD analysis project Ga0115572, IMG submission 88681) | Pelagic marine microbial communities from North Sea - COGITO_mtgs_120607 | ecosystem: Environmental > Aquatic > Marine > Epipelagic | place: Germany:Helgoland, sampling site Kabeltonne... | reverse complement strand
CTCCCCAGTGGAGGGTTTTTCTTTTACACCAATGGATGTAATCCAAATCCCTCCTAATCTATTGATATCATTGCCTTAACCCTGAGATTCCTTGTAGTGGTTTTAGGGGGGAGTTGTTTGGGGGATGTGGGGATACGTGATGAGGATTAGTTTTTATCAAAAAACGTCTAAAATCACTCAAAAATGATTAAAAAAAGTCAAAAAAGAGTCGAAATTGATCAAAAATGGCTAAAATTGATGAATTTTATTCAAGGACTTCAATAATTAAATCTTTGATGAAAAGTTTATAAAAATATTCATCATTTGACAATGATGTACCAGTTTGTCTAGAACCTTCTTTAAAAATTTCAAATGATCTGGGTAGTTCATCTTGCATTTTTACCAAAATTTTACTTTCACCCTGAGGCAATAAAATCTTTGTAGTATCACTTAATGATAAATATTTCATATCATTTGACCCAAACGAGAGATCATTTAATTCAATTGTTGCAGAAGAGGAATTGGATAAATCACTATACCCTAATAAAAAATTATTTTGATTATGATCGCTAAGTCTATACATCGGAATTGTACTACCATTATTTGAAATACGCCAATCAGAGGACAGTAATGGTGGATACACCTCGAATTTTAATTCAAATTCATTTTTATCTGGGATACTTATGTAAGCAGAATAAAATTTATCATTTTCTACCCCTGTTAGTAAATACTTAGTAAATCCATCGACTTTTAATTGAATGTTTTTTTTATTGACAGTATATGAGTCTGAAATAGGATTATTTAGAGCCACTTTGAATTTAAAATTTATTCTTACATTTTTATTTTCAAATCCTGAAAAATTTGATACTAAAGCTATAGGGTCATTGCTGTCATAAACTTCATTAACATCAATGTAAGTTTGATAAGAGCCTACATTTTGCCAGTTAGCATTTGTTTGATAGGTTGACCAGTTTTTTTCTTTGTATTTAATAGACAATTTATCATTTAGTGTAATCGTGTCAACTTGAACACTAATGTTTCCATAATTTAGGGTGTCATATTTTAAAAGAACCATTTTAGCGGTATATGTCCCGTATTTATTATATCTAACAGATACTTCGTTTACATCGGCAATTTTATTTGGTGTACCTCCAGGAAACTCCCATTTTATAGTGTCATAATCGGTTCTATAAGTATTAGATTGATAATTAATTTGAACATCTAAATTATTGTCTTTATCATGCCTAAAAACTTCTAGTGAGTCGATGTTAATTTGAGAGAGAGAGTTGAATTTTGTTGTGAATATTTTATTTACATCATCTTGTTCAACAGTACAAGAATAGATGGTTGCAAGAACAGATAAAAGAATAATTTTTTTCATCAATACTAAACTAAGGAGATTTTTCTGATTAGAGTTAAAATATCAATAAGTAGTTTCTTGAGAATAATGTTAGCTACCCACTAACGAACAAATAAAATCACCCTCCCAAGTGGAGGGTTTTTCTTTTACACCTATTCTCTATATCTTTAATGTATTATTAATCATAAATCAATTAAAATGAAAATTAAAACTATATTTAAAATAAACATTGCGTTAATTCTTCTTCAAGGATTACCATTATTTATTTCCTGGTTTTCTCCAGAATTTAAGATGATTCTTTTAGGAGACTTTTTTGGTGCCAATCCATCAGCAGATGCAATAACTATGTTTGATCAATTTTCTCTTGTATTAGGTTTAGTTATAATTGGAATCATAGCTTTAATTTATGGATCATTATCCTTCAATGATTTAGATGTTTTAAAAAGATTATCGTTACTATATTTCGCATTAGCAGGATTTTTTTCTCTTCCAGATTTAATTAGTGCAATCAATGGAGATCCAACAGCTCCTTTACCTGTAATTATATTTGGATTAATAGGATTAGGGTTGTTTTTTTATGGGTCAAGAAAGGGAACACTTTAGTAAACTATGATCTACTTGTTTATTTAAAAAGCCCTCCCAAGTGGAGGGTTTTTCTTTTACATTAATGGACACAATCCAAATCTCTTCTAATCCCATGATATCATTGACTTAAGCTAGGATTACTTGTAGTGGTTTTAGGGGGGAGTTGTTTGAGGAAAGTTTGTAGTGTGTTTTGAAATAAACCCCATTCTCTATATCTTAGAAGTATTATTAATCATAATTAAATGTCTATAAAGTATTGTAAAATATAGATTTTAAGCCAATTTTCAACTAAACTGATTAATGTCTAATTTGCATAAGTTATACTCCCGCCTCGAGTACTATAAGAATCCGTAACAGATTGTTTTACATGATGTTGCGGATTTTTAATTTCATATATTCCAACAAAAAGCTAAAAAAATTTGAGTATTTTTTGGCTCAAAATGACCCCCATTGGTTTTTAAATGTTGTTTTCCCTCGTTACAAAGAGGTCCAAAACTAAAGGGTAAACTTGTAGCTCTCCGATCTCAACATTTTAAATAAAATAATCAGTTTCTTTTTTTGTCTTATTGAGTAAAAATTAAAATTCACTAAATTTCAGATATGAAAGTAATTGGGTTTTATTTACTGTGTTTAGCTTTTTCATCTAGCCTTTTTTCACAAAAATATCTTCCTAAATCTGATGGAGAATTAATTTACCATAAATATTATACGCTTTCTTATAATGAATACCATGAGCAGGCAAATTGGATTCATTATAAACTAAATCCAGCATTTTTAAGTGGTTCTACGCCCAGAACAGATTTATTTATGCCTGATCCCTTAGTCTCAACAAAATCTGCTCAATTAAGCGATTACAAGGGTTCAGGATATGATAGAGGTCATCTTGCACCAGCTGCAGACATGAAGTATGATAATATTGCAATGTCAGAATCTTTTTATATGTCAAATATATCCCCCCAAAGTCCCTTTTTTAATAGAGTGATTTGGCGAAAACTAGAATTGTTAGTTAGAAGTTGGGGACAAAAATTTGAAATTTATATTTCTACTGCTGGGTTATTAAATGATGAAAATTTAGGAACAATCGGAACAAATAAAGTCACTATTCCCTCTAAATTTTATAAGGTGATATATGCTCCTAGTAAAAATAAAATGATTGGTTTTTTACTGGCAAATGAAGAAATTAAGAAAGATATTTCATCATTTGTAGTAACTATAGACCATATTGAATCTATAACTGGAATAGATTTTTTTGAGGAAATACCAGATGATATTGAGAATGAATTAGAATCAAAAGTTAATTTTAAAGATTGGGATTTTTCTTTAAATAATTCTTCAAAAAATCAATCAAATCGAAAGTTCAAAAAATCAATTTTTCAATGAAAATAAAAAGATTTAGTTAACTAAATTTAATTGTATTTAAACAATCACGTTAATTAATTTTCTTTAGATCTTAATCAACACTGTAGTTTTTTTCAATTAAAAATATTATTTTAAGTTAAATAACTATTTAATTGAGATTTGATTATGAAAAATTCTAAAATGCAAATGTCTTTTTTAGCTGAACCTAATGATGCAAATTATAGTGGAAATGTGCATGGAGGTAAGGTGATGAAATGGATTGATGAAATTGGATATGCATTATCAGTAAACTTCACCAAAAAGTATTGTGTCACAAAATTTGTAGATGATATTGAGTTTTTACTTCCAATTCACATTGGAGATCTTGTTAAGTTAAATGCTGAAGTAATTAAAGTTGGCAAAACTTCTTTGAGAATTAAAGTAATAGTAAAAAGCATGAATTTAATTCAAAATAAAGAAAAAAGAAATTGCGAGTGTTTTATAGTATTTGTTACTGTTGATAAAAAGGGAAATAAGGTTCCGATTAATTAATGTCAATTTATTTAAAGGTTTAATTCATAATACGTCAATTAGTTTTTAAGTCTAAATACTTAATAATCAAATTTTAAAATTAAACTTTAACCTTTTATATGTTTGGCCTTTTCAAAGTTGTTGAATAGCCTACCTAATGGTTATTGTTAATTGAACAAATTTCAATGAAAAAAATAATAATATATATAGATCTAGATGGAGTTATAGTAGATTTCGAAAAGGGAAAAAAGGAGCATCCGCTTAGTTCTATAACTCCGTACATAGGCAGACCTGACAGATTGCCTGATATTTATAAAGATTTAAAGCCAATAGAGGGCTCATTAGATGCAGTTAATATGTTGCTTCAAAATGAAAAATTTAATATATTTTTTTTGTCTACAGCGCCCTGGGATAATCCTCCAGCATGGACACATAAAAGGCTTTGGTTAACAAAATATTTTGAAGAAAAACTTATTAGAAAGAAATTGATTTTGAGTCATCATAAAAATCTTTTAATAGGGGACTATTTAATTGACGACAGACCATTTAATGGCGCCTCCAGTTTTAAGGGGGAGTGGATTCATTTTGGAAGTCCCAAATATCCAAATTGGCATACAGTATTAAATTTTCTTAATCATTGATCCATCTTCCATCTTTTGTGATTTTCAATTATCTCTAAATTTCTTTCTAAATAAAATTTCTTGTAAGTGATTTTCTTGGCTTTACTTACAATGCTCCCCCCCCTTATAGGAAGATGTAATGTATTTAGAAAAGTTTTTTAAATATTCAAGCCAACTATATTGAGATTTTTTTAGGTATGTAATCTCATTGATGCCTCTTTCAAAATTTATCAAATTGGCGTTCATAATCTCTCTAATCTCATTCACCATGAAAGACAATCAAATTTTCATTTAACTCTATTAGAGGTTCTAAGTCAAGCTTTTCTAAAACATTAAATATTTCTTCTTCATTTAAGTTCATGTAAAAATTAAAGGAACTCTGACTACATACTGAAAAGCTAAAGAAGAATACGGTTAATGGTATAGTATACTTTAACATATTAGATGAATTTTAAAAAAGTAAAATATAAAATTAGTAATTTTAAAATGCCATCTATTTTTTATTTAAATTTAGAATATGAGATATTTCCTCTGCATATTTAGCTTAATTCTTTTCTCATGTTCAATTTTTGATGAAAAACTAGAAGTTTGTTGGGATGAAAATTTAGGAGAGGTATGGTGGGATCCTGATTGCCCAAATTATAGGGAAAACAGTATTTGTTATGGAGATGAAGGTTGTTTTGTTGATATTTATACTGACTTTCAAAAGGATGAAAATGGATATTATCATATCACCCCAGAAAGGTCAAGGTTTAACATACATATAAAAAGTAATGCTGTTATTCCGCCATGTCAATACAATGCGGTTTCTGTTGTTAGCTCTAAATTTGATTCTAATGCTTTTTTTGAAGTAGAATCAGGAATTTCATTTACAGTTCCTCTATATAGTCCTTTTGAAAGCTTAGTGACACAATCAGGTAATTTAGTAAAGGTTAAAGACACTATTTTAAATTTAGATTTTTTTCAGGGTACTATTATTCCTATAGTTCAAAATACTTCAATTTATCATGATGTAATTGATAAAATGGCCTGTTATGGGTGGGATGAACCTTACAGTGGTCCAACACCACTTTCTACAGGAAATTGTAGATTATATTCAAAGAGAATAGTTGGACCAGTTCCTAATTCTATGGACAAAGATACAATTAGGGTTTATAGCACAACTTTTTTTGATTGTGGGAGTAAATCAAAAGTGGTAAAGGATTCACTAAAAATAATAATTGAAATATGAAACAATACATTCTATTAACTGCTATTGTTATATCAAATAAATTATTCAGCCAAAAAATATTTTCTACTGACTATAAAAGTCAAGCGGATATTACAGTGTTTGTAACTGATTATGAGAGCCAATCGGATTTAAAAGTATTTAAGGTAAACTATCAAAGTCAAGCAAAAGAAAATAAAGGATTTTGGTATTTTGTTGATTACCCATCTCAGGCTGATAAAAAGATTTTTTTTGTAAATTACCCTTCTCAAGCGGATTTAAAGATTTTTTTTGTTAAATATCAATCACAGGCAGGATGGAGAAATAGATCTAAAATACATTTAGGTTATTGATTTTAAATAGATAAGACTCGAAAATTTAAAAACAAAAAATATTTAAAAATGAAATTTGAAAGCCTTACAAAACTAGATCAACAAGTTTTACCAACCTCAGTGGTGAAATTAATATCTGATATAAATAATGAGGACCCAGAATATGCTGCTGATGAAATTGTAGAATTAAGCGAAGCAATTTTGTTAGAGCTTTCTGCTATTGGTTTATCTATTTATTTAAATCAAAAAAATCAAAAATCTGTTTTTAACGATTTTGTATTTCAATTATTCACATCTAAGAGTAATTCATATAACGCAGGGCCAATTTATAGATGGGTTGCAAATATGATAAAGGAAATTGATTTAAATGATTTTAACCATATAATTGATTTGTTTTGGAAAAAAGATAAAAACGATAAGTTCGTCTTAAACGAGAAGATTAATAATTTATCATTACTTAGAAACGAAGTAATGCATGGGTTTTTTGTTTTACCTCCACAAAGGAATATAGAAGAAGCAAAAAGAATTGCTAAGATTCTACAAAAACTTATTAAACTTAAAATATTTCATTTTTTAAAAGATGATAATTATCATTTTTTAAAGAAAAAAAACGGTATTGTAAGTTTCAGTGGAAGGTGGAAAATAGGTGCAGATGAATGGAAAACAATTAGGAAAGACACCCTATTTGGAAAATTAGCAGAGAAGATTAGATTTCAACTTTCAGATGAATTTGATATTGAAAATAAAAATTGGATTTTAAATCAAAATAATAAAAAGGGATTTAATAAAATTATTTTTGAGTACATAAACAGTAATGAAAAAGGAGCGATGGTTTATTGGCACAGGCCTAACTTTAACATCAATCAAGAAATTGGAGCTCTTTTAAACGAACTTTATCAAAATAATAATTATCTAACCTATTTCATTCCATTAGATCAAATGGGGATTAGTTTCACTTCAAATTTTGTTTTAGAAAAACTAAAAAACTATTTATCAGGTGAATTAGATATTTTAAAAGTTAGTTCTAACCTTAAAAAAGCTATAACAGACTTAAGGAAGCAAACAAATAAAAAGATAATACTTGTTTTTAAGGATATTCATTTTTCACTTTTTAATGATGATCATTTGATTAATCTGGCAGATTATTTTTATGAAAATAACATTCAAATTATTGCATTTGGCATTAAATACAACTGGTTAATTCAATTTTTCAATCAAAGAATACCATTGGATACAAAAAGTGCCTATTTGCCTGAAAAAAAGGCTTGGATTGATGCACTTGATAATTATTTAAGATTCAAAGGACCCAATAAAGAAATCGAAGATGAAAAAGAAAACTATGATATTTTAATTAATATAGTAAGCAAAATTATAGATGTATTTAAATCAGAAAATAAAATTATAGCTAGAAGATTTGCAGATAAGTATAATTATCCAATGGAGTATGTTCATGAGGCATTTTCATTTTTGAATCCATATTTTAATTTTTCAGAAGAAGAATTTGAATTAGATGAATTAGATGAGATTTATGATTATCCAAAAAAGTTTACGGAATCTACATTGATATATCTTACACTTGAAAGGAGGGATATTAAATTAGAATACAAGCATAAAGTTTTGTCAATATGAATAATTTACCAAAACCAATCTCAAATTACATTGATAGATACAATTCAATGTTTAAAGAATTATTTAATAGTGAAATTAATGAAGAAAATCTATCTGAATTAATAATTCATAAGAAAGCCGTATTAAATAATCTTATTCTTTCTGGACTTGGAACATCAACTTTATTATTAAGATTAGGTGCTGTTATTCAGTTATCTAAAAAATTAAAAATGGGAACCCCTGAGGATGATCAATTATTAATCAAGCAAATACTTGAAAATCTGAATGATAATTTACCAAGTGATACAAGTTGGAAAGTAATTTTAACTGTATGTAGTGGAATTGAATCAGAATGGAATAAATTTTTAGTTAGATCAAAAGGACAGTTATCTGTTTTTGAAAAATTTATTTCATTTAGAAATAAATTCGTACACGGATACATAAGACTTGAAATCACAGATATCAAACAATTAAAATATTCTTTTGAAAATATAAATTATTTGATAAAGAATGTCAGCGAATTGTTTATTGATACTAAAATAGATTTAGTAAAAAATAAATTTTTCTTTATAGATAAAAAAGGTAAAACTCCATTATTTCCATTTCTTCAAAAAGGAAGTGAAGACGGTTTGCCCTATATTTTTCAAGGACTATATGATCAAAAGTCCTCATTAGAAATGATTAATATATTTTATGGCAATACACAAAAAAATAAAGATACTTCTGACTTTGATTCTATTTTTTTGCCGATGCAAAAAATGATTAAGGAGACAGGAAGTCAAATCTTTGATCACTCAAACAGAATTCAATATTACCAAGAATGTTTTGTGGGAAGAGAGGCAGAATCGAAAGAAGTTTTAAAATGGATTTTTTCAGAAGATCAATGTAATATTCTCCCAATCTATTCAGATGCAGGTATGGGAAAAGGGGCATTAACAGCTAATATAATAAATGAAGTTTTGGAGAATGAGATACAAACCCCAGTATTATACCATTTTTGTGGTAGTGGTATTCAAAATAGTCTTCATGCCGTAATTAATCACTTAATACTTCAAGGTAATAAACAACAGGTTTGGAAAACAGATGATCAAGAAATTATTCAGAAGCTTAAAAGACTCCCCTCAAAGTATGAAGATTCAATTACTTTTTTCCAAATACTTCTTGAAAAGGGTTTTGTGCCTACAAGAAAAAATACACATGGAATTCTTTTAGTTGTAATTGATGGTTTAGATGAAGCATCAGTCTCATATCCTCAATTTAATATCTCAGATTGGTTTAATCTATATGATGAAAATGGAGAAGTCATTGGAGATTGGGAAAGTGATTTGAAAATTAAATGGATTTTTACTTTTAGAGAAGGTTTTTATAAATTTCCTAGTTGGAATAAAAATAAAAAAATAGAAATAATCCAACCTCTTAAAGGACTAACAGAAAAATCTGTTCAAAATGCATTAGAGGAGTTTTCTCCTTCCAAAGAATTTTTAGATCAAGTAATAATAAGGGGGGCTATTCAGTGATTTTATGATTGAACCAACATACTTAAGATATGTATATGACAAGCTTAATCAAAAAAGTTTAAGTTCAGATAATGCGTCAAATCTGCCATATGGATTTGTTGACATCTATGAAAAGCAGATTGACATTGATAAGTCAATTGTTTTAAGAAGGGATAATTTCACTATTCTTCTTTATTGGGCATTATTTAAAGATTCCGTAAGTATATTATTTGTTTCTAAAATCTATTTATGTAATAAAGAAGTCTTGGAAAATTTCATCCAAAAATTTTCAAATTTTTTCAATAGTTCTGAAAAGGATAAGTATAAATTATATCACGAAAGATTAAGGATATATATTTTACAAAAAAGTAGTAATGATGAAATTTTAAAAGCCAATAATAGAATTATAGATTTTTGCAAAACTTCACTAAAGGAAAAAAATGAATTTGAAAAATATGCCCTTCAATTTTTGGGGGATCATTTATTATTACAATCAGAATTGAAAAATGAATACTATGAATTTAATTTATTAGTTAGAGATATTTCCTTTATAGAAAGACAGAAAGTTGTTTGTAAAAATTTTGATTGGAGTAAAAATTTACTGAAAAAATTTACTCAATTAAACAGTAGATTAAACAACTTTTCTGAATGTATTTATGGAATGGTTGAAAGTCTTAAAATATGGAACCAAGAACAAAGTAATTTCAAAATCATATTTAATTCTTTTTATGAAAATTTATTGTCAGATTCTATAAATAATATCAATCTTATTTCAGATCAAAGAAAAAGATTTCACATATACCTTTTATTTATACACGAATTAACTATTGGTAAGCTAGGTGATGATGTGTCAAGCTTAGACAAAATTCCTGTAATATTAAATGAACTAAAAAAAATATACTTGGAGGTTGGCGATTGGTCAGTATTTTATCCAGAAGAACTTGTTCTTGAATATCATATGGCATTAAAAAAAAATAATTTTGATTTTCTTTTTATTTGGGAAAATGCTCTTGCTTATAATTTTAAGAATGACTTTCAAGATATTTTGATAAAATATAAAAGTGAACAACAAGAATTATTAAGAATAAAAGAGATTTTATCAAGTAAGGAAATTAATAATGAATTATCTGATGAAGTATTAACCTGTAAGTATTATTGTGACTTAGCCCAAACATATGCTTCAAAAGGATTAAAGAAAGAATCTCTTAAAGCACTTAGTAATTCGCTTGAAATTTGGAAAAATAATTCAAGAATAGGAGG
>Ga0115572_10004947_pt1 | contig 10319 bp, 3 predicted proteins | sample COGITO_mtgs_1206_FD_88681 | JGI IMG/M metagenome (GOLD analysis project Ga0115572, IMG submission 88681) | Pelagic marine microbial communities from North Sea - COGITO_mtgs_120607 | ecosystem: Environmental > Aquatic > Marine > Epipelagic | place: Germany:Helgoland, sampling site Kabeltonne... | reverse complement strand
GTTCAAGTCCGCGGTGTCCAAGTCCAGGGGGACCGACGGCGAGGCTTCCGCGGACGACACCGCGGGTCCCGCGGTGGATGTCGCCAACCTCGGGGACCTTGTTGGCTTCGATCTGACGAGCCCCGCGCCCGACGACGCCGCGTCCAAGCGATCGGGACGACCCGGGACGTCCGATGAAGACGCGGTGGACGTCGCCAACGCGGTGCCGTCGTACGGGACCGGTAACTTCAGGCCGCCGGTGTGGTCGCTCTCGTCCATGCGGTTCCGGCACGCCATCAGGGACGGGGGCGAGCGCGCGGAGAGGCTCTTCGACGAGATGCTGAGGGGCGCGGAGAAGAAGATCGCGGACGCGGAGCGAAGGGCGGCGGAGGCGGAGTCCATCGTCAACGAGCACACGCGCACGAACGCCTCGCTCAACGGCGATCTTCGCAGCCCGGCGACGAGCCAGGGCCCGCCCAGCGAGGGTGGGCCCACCCCGGTGAGGATCGAACGAAAGCCCTTGAACCAAATTCTGGACGAGGACGAGCGGCGTTTAGAGAGGGAGAGCGGCGGGAGCAGCCCTCGGGTCCGGCTCCCGCCCCTGGAGTCCCCGCCCGTGCTCGCCACGCGCAGCGGGGGCAGTCTTCAGGGAGACCGGGACGGATCACCGACGCCGCTCAGGCCGCTGAGCGCGAGGGAGCAAACCAAAAAACCAAAAAATGTCATCATCGATCAGAGCCGTCAGTCCTCGGGGGCGTCGACCCCGACTCGTGACGAATCCCCGCGGCATCAATCGCCCGCGGCGGAGACCAAGGATGGCAACATCGGCGGCGCGTTCGGGTTCCGCCGGCCGACGTGGAGCCTCACCAGCATGGCGGCGAGGCACAGGCGGGTCAACGGGAGCCCGCCGCGCAAGCCGAGTCTCGGTGAAGATGGGCTTACGGGTGCAACGAGTTCTATAGACGCGGACCCAGCCACGCTCGCGCGTCGGCTCGCCGCGTCGCTCTCGAGGATAGACGAGGCGGTCGGTGACCACCGCGGGGACGCGAGGACGGCGCTGAAGCTCGTGAGGGACGCGCTGTCCGACGCGAAGGGCCACGTCGACGCCGCCAAAAGACTCTAGACATTTAATTTAGATTTCCACATTTAGAAGAGCTGAGCCGTACGCTCAATCAGAGGTGCCGCGCCACGTGCATGCGGCCCTCGAGACGCGCCCACGCCCCCACGCGCGACTCCATCTCCCGTTCGTTGACGCGAGCCTTGACCCGATTGAACGCTCTCGTCTGCGACTTGTCCAGCGCGCTCCCGACTGAGTCCGCCGCGTTCTTCAAAACTTTATGAGCTTCACCCGACCCGCCCTCCTCCCTCTCGCCCTCCTCCTCGACCACCATCCGGATCGTCTCGACGAACGCCGCCGTCGACGCGGCACCCAGCTCCTCGCGGAATACGTCCCGGTTCAGCGCGTGGTTCCCGGCGCAGAGGTTGGTCGTCGCGGCGAGCGCCGCGCGGGCCACCTCCGCCTCCGCCTCGGCTTCCGCTTTCGACTCTGGACTCTGACGCTCCCCCGCCGCCGACGCCTCCGCGGCGGACATCTTCGCGCAAACCCGCGCGATCCAACGCGGCGCGTCCGCGTCGTTCATCGAGCGTTGCCCCGACTCTCCACCCGCAAGTGCCAGGTTCGCACACGTCCACATCAGCGACACGGTCGTCTTACGTGAAACGCCGCGGATGGAACACGCGGCGCGAAACGCGTCGGATAGCGCCCTCGTAGCCTCCGCGTCGGGGGGACCCGAGTCGGCACCCGAGTCGGCACCCGAGTCGGCACCCGGCCCGTCCCCGTCCCCGTCCCTATCCCCGTCCACGGGGAAGCCGAGGAACGCTAACCCGTCCCCACCGCGTCGTCGCTCGAACGCCGCCGGGGACGTGGACAGCGATCGAAGTAAAACCAAAACCGGCTTCAACGCGTCCACCGTCTCCGGCGCCGCCGCGCTCCGCCTTCGTCGATCCCCGCCAAGGTCCAGGGTGTGCGCGTCCTCCGCCGTGGATTCACGCTGAGACTCGTCGTCCTCGCCCACCGCACGCGGCTGCGGCGCGGGTGCGCCGCCGTTGGCGCAGAGCTCGCGGATGAGTTTCAGCGCGGCGACGACGCCGCCGCGGCGGGCCAGCCAATCGCGCGCCGCCACCGCATCCCCGCTCGAGCCCGCGCAGAGGTTCGCGAGCGCGCTCGCGAGCTCGTGCGTACCGCGCGGGGGAACGACGGGCGCGCTCGCGAGCTCGTGGGCCTTGTCCGCGGCAGCCACGGCCAGTCGGTTCTTCCGATACCGCCGCCGCGCGGATGCCTGGTCCTCGCCTTTAACAATCTCCGTGGCGCCATCCGCCGCAGCCTCCGCCGCTTTCGTCTCCGCGTCCGTCTCCAGTCGCACTCGGTGCCGCTCGGCGAACGACGCGAGGGACTCGAGGTGGTCCGCCAACGGTTTGAGCGCCGAACTCCTTTCCCGAAGAAACGCTCGAGCGTTTTTTAAATCACGAAACAGGTACGCGAGGCACTGCGTCGCGAGAGTGGACAGCCGCTCATCCTGTGACTCCGGCCGCCCATGATCATCGTTCGACCGTGCAGTGCGGATCCTCGACGCGCACGCCTGCACCGCACCCTCCGCGGCGAGGTGGTGACGTGCGGACACCGCGTCATCGCCGGTGCCCTCGATCAGCGTCTCAATCTCTTTCATCGCCGCCGTCGCCGAGTCGCGGTCGCCGAGCGCCGCGCGAACCAGCACGCTGGCATCCTCCCGCGTGAACGTATCCCTCACGACGCCCGCGTGTGCGTGGGGGTCCCGGAGTGAGTCGTCCTCGCGAGTGACGCCGTCCACGCTGCGGCTGGAGTCGTGCACGCTGGGCGCGGGTGCAACCCTCGGTTTAGGGGTTAATCGCATGGAATATCGGAGAGCGTGGGCGAACCCGTTGAACGGAATCTCTCTTCGCGCCTCCTCGGACTTGACCGCGAGGTCTCTCGAACGTCTCACCGCGGTTTCCAGTTGCCGTTCGGCGTCGAGCTCCTTGTCCGTCTTGTCGTGTCTGGTCCGTCCACTGTTTCGTCCCGTGGGCGTGGCCCGCCCCGAGATTGACTCGATCAGATCGCTGCCGAACTCGTCGTCTCCCCTTCTCTCCTCCTCCCGGGACATCCGGAGACGTTCCAACACAGCCGCGAACACCCGCACGCGCCGCTCCTCGACCCGCATGCGTCGCGACATGTAGTCGTGCTGGTGCGTCCACCACCGCACGGCGGACGCGCGCCTCACCTCGTCCACCTGTTGAACACAAAACCGGCCCGAGCAACGCGGGGAACACCACGGTCGAAGGTGTTTACACTCGCCCCTCGCCAACGCCTTGTCGAGCTCAAACTCGGCGGCGCACAGCCCGGGTGGCAGCGCGTCGGGGCCGTCCCCGTCTAGGTCCTTCGTTCGCATGCCCATCACGTCCACCGCGCATTGGCGACGGGCCGCGACGTTCACGCCGTTGCGTCCGATGAGCGCGGAGACGTGCGCGGCGGCGATGCCCAACGACTTGGCGAACCACTCGCGTTCCTTCGTGTCTGAGAAGACCAGGTTGACCGTCTTGGACGAGAAACGCAGCGCGAGGCACCGCGCCGCGCCGCCGTCGGGCGCGTGCGATAGTAAGCTGGTGGTTGTCACGCCCCTGGACACCTCGACGAGCTCCCGGAGCTCGAGCGTTTTCCCCGACTTTTTCTCCGCCGCCTCCGACCTCGGTCCGCCGCCGATGAAGTACCGCAAGGACGGTGACGCGTCGAATATCTGCGCCCACAGCGCGCACGGGTGCAGGTGCCCGTGGGTCCGCTCGAGCACGGGCTGGAACGTGAGCCGGCGCACCTTGAGCGCGCGGGTCATCCTGGAGAGCCGGCCCCGGGCCGCCCTGAACGAAGCCCATATCCCGCCCCATTCGTCAAACTCGTTCACCGTCTCACCTTCGCTCGCGTTCCCAGCCTCCTCGTGCACCACGCCGAGGCCATCGAACGAGTCAGCGACAGTGCCCGGTGACTCACCACCCGGTGACTCACCACCCGGTGACTCACCGCCTGGTGACTCACCGCCCGCCCTCGGAGATCCCGTCGCCTTCCCAATCGCCGCCTCCGCCTCGGCGTCGCCGACGCCCGCCTCGCCCCCCCCGCCCCCTCCCTCGCTCCCGTCCAGCCACGCGCTCAAACCCCCGAACGCGCCCCCGAAGTTAACCCCCGGGTGCGCGCACATCGCCGCGCGCAACGCCCTTCGCCCGCCGCACCGTTCAAGCACCCTCCGACCCGCGGGGCAGTCCCTGGCCAGCGACAGACACGCCCCCGCCGCCGCGGCTACCACGTTTGCGTCTAGCGGGAAGGTTCGCATGACGCACAGCAGCACGTCCACGCCGCCGTGCGCCAGGAACTGGTCCTCGTGTTGGTACGGGTCGTGGAACGCGTCGAGGGCGGACCAGACCAGCGCGCACGTGTTTGCAGCTTGGGCTCGGGTTCCCGCGTCGAGTTCGAGATCGAGGGATGAGAAAGTAGCGTCCGGTCCGCCCCTCTGCTGTTCCATGAGCTCCGCGTCGTCGACCGCGGCGCGGAGGTCCTCGAGTAGGTCGCGGACGCCGGTGAACACCCGCCGGGCGGATGTCCCGCCGGGGGTGTGGGATGGGGGAAAATCCTTTGGGCGGTCGTCGCGCGTCTCGGGTTCGATCCGACGGTGGGCGGAGGATGTATCGTTGTTACTCCGTCGTCGTCTGACCAGCGCGTCTCGGATGGCGTCGACCACCTCTTGCCCCGGTGAGGGTCTCACCGGTGGACGCGCGGGGCTGGCGGGCGGGGTCTTCTTGACCGCGATCGGGGGTGGGGGCGGTGGTAGGCCCATCGTGTGATCTCGAGGGGGCGAGGGAGGCGTCGGGGCGGTCCTCGGTGTTGTTCTCACATCTCGCGGAACTGCTCGCCCGACTGCGCTCGACGCTGTCGTCGCGGCCTTGGTTCGGGGCGCCGAGGGGGCGTTGGGCGGCGACCCGCGCCGCCGCGATGCCGCCTTCCTCTCGTCGCCGTCGCCGAGGCCGAGGATATCGTGGAGGAAGAACGACATCCTCCCCCCGCGGTCCCCTCGCGACGCCCCGGCGAGTGAACATTCATTCATTGGCAGCGAGCACTCGACTGCTCGAGATGAAGCCCGAGCCAGCAGCCAGTCACAATTTCACGCGCTCGGCTCGCATCAAGCAACCGACGCTACGCACAACATGGACATGGACATGGCACTCGATGATCTGATCAAGAAGGCTCCCAAGAAGCCCCGCCCGAACAAGAAGAAGGCGGCGGCCGGCAAGGGCAAGGGCACCCCCGCCAAGAAAGGCCCGGGGGGCGTCAAGGCGAAGGTGATCGGGAAGGCCAGGCGCGGCCCGCGCGGTGGCAACGCGTCCGTGGCCATGGCCGTGGACGGCGCGTGGGCGCACGACAAGTTCCAGGGCGGACGCGGCCGCGGCCCCGCCGTCGGCGGCAGCGCTAAGCTCGCCATCTCCAACCTTCACTTCAACGTGACGAACCAAGACATCAAGGTCCGTCGACGTCCGAGGCGACGATGAGGGCGCAATTCAATTCTTTGGCGCCAAACCGAGCCGAATCCTCCCCCGCCCAAATGGTTTTGACCCAGCGATCGCCCCCTTCAGCGATCCGCGAACGCGCGTCGAGACGAACGATCAGACGCCGTGACTGAAACGGACTGATCACTCAATATCGACGCCACACCCGCGGTCACACTCGCACAACTTGATCCGCGCTGAGACGACGGCCGATCACGGAAAGCACTCGTGACTTCTCAGATCCTTGGATCCTGGTTCTCTCCTGAGCTCAGATCGTGGTTTCACCTAGGTTTACGCCGCTTCGCCGACGCGGATACTCTCCACGAATGGACCCTGACATCGAATCCCCTCTCCCAATCGCCACTCGCTATTCGCCACTCGCAGGAGCTGTTCGCGCAGATCGGCAAGGTGCAGAAGTCCGGCCTCAACTTCGACCAGAACGGCCGGTCCAAGGTGGGTCTTCTTTTTTTGATGTTTGGCAGCCAGCCTGGCAAAAAGAGTCTGAATCGCCGTCTGTCTCCCGACTCTTCTCGTCGATTGAACCCACAAACTGACCGCGTTTGAACCAACTCTTAACCACCTCCACACAGGGCACCGCGGAGGTTGTCTTCGCCAACAAACGCGACGCCGTCCAGGCCATCAAGACGTACAACGGCGTCAAGCTCGACGGGCGCCCGCTCCAGATTGAACTCATCGGCGGAGCACCGGGCGGCATGACCCTCTCCTCCGGCGTCACCATCACCCCCGCGGGGGGGCGGCGCTCCGTCACCTTCAACGGCGGCGGCGGCGGCGGACGCAAGGTGGTGGCCAAGGTGGTCGCCAGGCCCGGCGCCAAGAAGGGCGGCGCCAAGGCCAAGGCGGGTGGAGCCAAGGGTGCGGGTGCGAAGGGTAAGCCCAAGCCCAAGCCCAAGCCCCGCGCCAAGAAGGAAGCCCCGTTGACCGCGGAGCAGCTCGACGCGCAGATGGACGCCTACAAGGGTGCCGCCGCCGCCGCCGATGCCGCCCCCGCGGATGCCCCCGCCGCCATGGAGGCGTAAATTCGCAGATCCCGCCCCGTCTCTCTCTCATCCACACAGGTTGCGAACGACGACGACAAAAAAACATCCAAAAAATAATGACACAATTGCTGCGTCGCTCACGAGGAAGAGACCGGCTGAGCCCGGCGACATCACTACTACTAGGCGACGCTCACTACTCTTGTACACAACATACGAGTTCTTTATACTACACGCGTCTCCCTATACTACACCTCGTATCGTCTCCCCGCACGTGACCGGCACCCTCCGATGAGCTGATTCTACGATTCTTTGGAGAGGTCCACCTTGTCGCGTATCCTCGTGGGCTTCTGCGTCAGCACGAGGAATATCCACACCCCGAGGGCCACGATGTGCAGTGCCGCCAGGCTCAGAAGGATGGCGTTGAGCGAGTTCAGCCCGCCATCCTTGTCGTGCGTCAGATCCCACAGCCAACCCATCCGTGCCGTGCGCGAGTCACAATGCGCAGTCACAACAGAATGGATTTCTCTGCCGAGGCCGACTCAGCCAGTGGATGAAAAAGTGAAATAATTGGCGAGGCCGCGGGCATCAGGAGACGCGCTCGCGTCACGGCGCTGGGCGTCGATACGAGAAGCTCGGACGCGGAGTGGTATCTCGAGACTGACAGATTCGCGGCGGTACTTAAACACGCGCAGAGTACATCGACACCGGGGCCCCGGGAGAACCCACGCCCGCGTTTGACTCACGATGAGCTCCGCCTTCTCGATGGGTTCGGCCAAGGCCATGGCTGAACGGATGGCCGAGAAGGCCCGCGCCGCCGCGAACGCCGCCGCCGCCCAGGCGACCGCCGCCGCCAAGGGCACGCGTGAGGCGGTGGGATCCTTGGCCGCCGAGTTCGAGACCAACATGGAGACCAGCGCCCTCGGGGCACCCGGAGGACGGTCGTCGACCGACGGAGGGTCACGTCCCTCCGTTCGCTCGTCATCCGGACGCCCGCCCCGCGCCGAGAGCCCGGACGGCGATCACTACGTCAAGCTACCGGTCGCCAGCGCCAAGAAGCTGAAGTGGTACGACGACGGGGACATCGCCGAGGTCATCGCCGCGCACCTGAGGGAGAAGATGGCGCTGTCCGAGGAGATGGAGCGCCTACGATCGGAGCTCGAGAAGGAGATTGGCAAAGACGAAGTCAAGCGGAGGCTATCCGACGAAGCCTCCGTCGCCAAGACCCAGGCCGCGGAGCGCGCGAGACAGACGGAGGACGGAGCCAACAGGGTACTGCTGCTCTCCGCACGGGAGGAGATCACGCGCCTCAGGGTCGCGCTCGAGACGGGTGAGAGAAGGACGGTCAAGGGCGACGCCGGCAAGAAAAAAGCCGGGCCGGGATCCGAAGAGGGATCCGAACAGGACGGTTGGAACGACGGCTGGGACGGCAGCGACGACGGGGGGTTCGAGCCCTTCGACGAGCCGCCCGCCAGTCCGAAGCTCCCGGCGTCCACCGCCCCGGGCGCGTCCACTCCGGTGAAGAACGACGAGTCCGAGGCGTCGAAGCTGACGAAGGCGAACGAGAACCTCGCCGCTACGGTGTCCAAACTCGAGTCCAAACTCGCCGAAGCGGAGCGCGCCAGGGACGACGCCGAGGCTGAGGCCAACGCTGCGGCCGATGAGCTCGCGGAGCTCCAAAAAGAGGTCAACGCGGCGCCCGGGACGCCGTCCAGGTCACGTACGGCTACTAGTCACGATGAGCCCAACGAGATCACCTTTGGAACGGTCAAGACGCCAGAGCCGGACGCGGACCAGCTCGCCGCCAACGAGGCGCTCAAGGACCAGCTGGAGACCCTACGGGCTGAGGCTGAGTCCAAGGGGGTGATCGGCGCCGAGCTCGAGGCGGAGGTTGACGAGCTTCGCGCGAAGGTGACGGCGGCGGAGGCGAAGGTTGTCGAGGCTGAGCGACAGCTGGCGGGGGCCAACGCGGAGGCGTCCGCGGCGCTTCAAAAGGCGGAAGAAGCTTTCGACAAGAAGCTTGAAAAGAAGGATACGGATGCGAAGAAGGCGAAGAAGTTCGCCGAGGAGCTGCTCAAGAAGAACCAGGCGCTCACGGCGGACCTCTCCGAGGCGGTCGTTCGCGCGGATGCCTTTGCCGAGAAGGCTGACGAATTGGAGAAGAGCTTGTTAAAGGAGAGGGAGCGGAGGGTAAGCGACGGTGAGCTCGCGACGGAGCACGAGGCTGCCCTGGCCAAGGCTGAGAAAGATGCCGAGTGGGCGGTGGCTCGCGTGGAGGAGCTTGAGGCGAAGCTGGCGGAGCGCGCAGAGGATGTCGAGGACACCGAAGACTTTGCCGCCGCCGCGGAGCAGACCATCAAGGAACTCGAAAAGGCGGTGGAAGCGGCCGAGGCCAAGGCGACGCAGGCTGGGACCCGCGCGACGCAGGCTGAGGAGGCAAAGGCGGCCGCGATCGTCGAGGCTGAAGAGGCAAAGGCGAGCGCTGAAGAGGCAAAGGCGAGCGCTGAGACGCGATGCGAGGAGATGAAGAAGCGAACGTCCAAGGCTGAGATTGACGCCAAGGCGCTCCGCGGCACCGTCGACGACCTCAAGCAGCAGATCGCCACCCACGCCAAACGCAAGCAGGATGCGAAGAAACTCTCGGACGACCTCGCCGCCGCGATCAAGGCCAAGGAGACAGCCGAGACCGAGGCATCCGTCGCGAAGGACGCCGTCAAGGAGACCGAGGCCAAGCTCGAGGGGTTGCAAAAGTCTTCAAAGAAAACCAAACACGAGCTGGACGAAGCCGCCGCGAACGTCGCGGACCTTAAAGCCAAGCTGGATGCCGCCTCGCAGCTGCAGAGGGAGACGAGCAAGATGGCGGACGAGGATGCCCGCGCGACGCTCAGCGATAAGCTCGAGGCTGCGCATGAAGAGTCGCAGGCTCGAGCCTCCAAAGTCTCGCAGCTGCAGGCGGAGCTCAAGATTGTGACGTCGGAGCGAGACTCTTTTTCGTCCGACGCAAATCGCATGAAGGAACGCATCGAACACCTCGAGCACGCCGTCAACGAACGTGACGACGCCATGAGCGAGCTCGCGCAGGTCAAGGGGGAGATATCGGACACGCGAAGGCAGCTGTCGCAGGCGGCGATGCGATCCGCGGCGCTGGAAGAGGCGGAGGCGGCGCGGGACGAAGCTCAGGCGGAGCTGGTCAAATCCGCGAAGCTGACGCAACAAGCGGAGAAGCGCCTCAGGAAGGCTGAGACGCTGGCGACGGAGCGCGCGGCCGAGGTGCGCGCGTTGGAGCAAAAGGCTGAATCCGCCGATGCCCTCGCGGCTGAGGTTGAGGAAGGTAGACGACGGGAGAACGCGCTCGAGGCGAGGGCGAGCGCCGCAGAGGGAGCCCTCGCAGACGCCGATGAAAAGTGCGAAATCGCCGCCGACGCCGCGAAGGATGCCCTGCTCGCGAAGACCGCCGCGGAGACGGCGGCGAGCTCGGCGAAGGCGGCGGTGGATGCGAGCGCGGCGAAGGTCACGTCGTTGGAGGCACAGCTGGCGGACGCGAGACGCGAGGTTGAGAGCGCCGAGAACGCCTCAAAGTCCGAGTCGGAATCGCGACTTGCTGATTTATCGTCCAGGGTGGCCGCGTTAGAAGGGATGGTCACCCAGGCTGAGGGGGAGAGGGACGTCGCGCGTGCCGCGGTGACGGAGGCGAACGAATCGCTGGAGAGTTACCGCGCCAAGGCTCGAGCTATGATGGAGGAG
>Ga0115572_10004945_pt1 | contig 10320 bp, 7 predicted proteins | sample COGITO_mtgs_1206_FD_88681 | JGI IMG/M metagenome (GOLD analysis project Ga0115572, IMG submission 88681) | Pelagic marine microbial communities from North Sea - COGITO_mtgs_120607 | ecosystem: Environmental > Aquatic > Marine > Epipelagic | place: Germany:Helgoland, sampling site Kabeltonne... | reverse complement strand
CTACCCCGCGTGCAAGGCGGACTCTACCGACACCCTGGAGTGGATTGTGGACACTGCGCAGCAGAAGGCGTTGATGCACCCTTGCAACTGGGACCGGATGTTTCAGGCGCTCTCGGGTGTCACCAAGTCTATGGTGGAGTATGCATCGACGTCCAGGTGTGCGTATGACATGCTAGACATACTCCACCGTCTCTTTGTTGCAAATGCACAAGGCAAGACGCTTGTAAAGTCTGGCATGGTAGTGTGTCTGGCAATGTTCAAGCTGCGCATGAGCGGTTCGGCGTGGCGGTGGATGCGAGACGCGTGCAACGGCACGCATTTGAACGACATCATACACGAATTTCGCATGGCGTCGCTCGCAAGACAGACACATTGCACCCTCCATGTGCCGGAGAACGAGGTGGTCATGGACTCCAAGAACTTTTGCGCGCGTGACATCGAATCGTATAGAATCATTGCGGACGGGATTGCTCCAGGTGCATGGCTTTGCAAGTCGTTCTATAGAGCAGTCGGCGAGTACACCGATTTTGACATGTATACGATCCACGCCTTGAAGCGACACAAGACGGCAATGAGCCAGGTGGATTGGCAGAAGGCTGCGAGTTGCGGTGTGTGGCTCGATCGCAGAGCAGACGAGCTTCTCGAGCACTGCGCATGCAACGTGTTGTCCTCGTGCGAGCAAGATACATACTGGGCATGCGATCGAACGAGAAAGGCCATGCATGTTGTCTCTGAACTGTCGTTCTACACCGCTTACCGCGTTTGCCGCCGGTTCCGACACTTGTCGAAGGCCAAGAATGCCCGTCTCGCTCAAACACACAACAACGCCCAGGTTGCGTCTCTGGTATTGTGTGCAAACACAGAAATGGTGGAAGTTGCATACGATTTCAAATCGGCGGTCAACTCAGGGACGCTGCTCCTCTCGGACAAAGACCGCCAGTCCATACTGCACGGCTTGGTAGAGCATCGCGTCCAAAACCGCGACGTCTTGAAGGCCTTGGTTCTTGGGTGCTGCCGCAACATTGTGACTGCAAAAGACGCAATCTTCGCGGCCACGAGCGGAAACGTGTGCATGTTTCAATGCTTGATTGATGCAACACCACCGGCCCACGTTTCCGGGCTTGATACTTTGCGCACAAACGCAGCCAACTACTTGATAGAGAACTATACATCGTTTTTCAAATCCGTCGGAGAATCAACTGCATACCAAATCGTGGAGCTATGTGTGGAAAGGGGGTGTTTTGTGCGAGGCTCCCATCAGGAAATGTTTGCAATGCAACAGCTATCTTCTATGGTGTCTGGAGAGGAACTCTCTAACCGCTGGCGCAAGCGCCGCACACTACCAGACTTTCAACGCACACAGAGACTTAGGCTGTACTGAGAGACCGCAGTCCGGGTGTACGTGTGTCTGTCTTAAGGAGCGGCTCCGGCGCGAGTGATCAACATGCTCGCCTCGGTAGGCGACTTGTTCTCGACCCTGTAGGAGTAAACAAATCCATCGGCGTCAATCACAAACGTCTGGCCTTGTTCCACGGTGGCAATCGCCTGCGCCAGCTCATCAAACCCCTTGTCATACTCGGCGGAGGTGTCGGGCTGCACGAACGATATTGCGTAAAAGCTGTTTGCCGCACTTCCGCAGACGTACGCGTCGGACTCCACTGGCTCGAGCGTGAAGCCGTAGGGCTGAATCACGGTTGCAATGTTGTCGGTGATGCGAGCGGCAAACTGGCGACGACCCGACCTGGACTGCAACAAGTTGATCTTGAAGCGAAGGTGTCGCTGTCCTTGCGGGCTCGGCGTGGTGATCTGGACAACGTCGTCTTTGATCAGTCCGTAGTACATTTCCACGACAAACGTAGCATCTGGGCGGCGATTGTTGATAATCTTCACCCCGACAGGTGCCTGTGGGCTGTGCTCGGTCTTGAAATCGATTGCGGTTGCGTACATGGACCCAATGGCTGGGACATCGGCCGTTTTGGCCTTGCGCGGTCGCACCGACATCACAGTGTTCGCCCCGTGTCCCCATACTAAAGGCACACCGCCGTGGACTTATCACCCGACGTGTCAGCATCGGTCAACGTGCAGTGTAGAGCTGCTGGCCAGTTCGGTGGCCGGGATAAGAGAAGACCGGGTGCCAGTGCGACATCCAATAGATTCCTCAAACTCCCTCAGCCTTCTCGTGACAGAGACCCAGTCCGTGACCTCTATCCAGCGATCGGAGAGGATGTTGAGGGCGTCAAACACGTTCCCAAACGCGTGCGATACTTGAGTAACCTTGCCCAGCGTGATACGGCGGTCCGTGGCAAATAGGAGCGGCCCGGTAATCACGTACGGCAAAATGACCACAAACTGCTCGTACGCTCCGAGCCAAAGCGAGAACACGGCAAATTTGTAGTATAGACGCCTGTAGTTGAAAATGATAGCCGATACTACCGGCTGAAACACATGGTTGAGGCTCAACCGTTGCGTCCGTTGCACGTTGGCATAGTCTATTGCGTCCAACGCGGCTGCGTCGATGTATTCAACCGACGCGTCCGCGGTATCTGTCCGGCGTGCGCCCGCCCCCGGCTGCACACGCTCTTCCTCGAGAACGAGCTGCTTGCGAAGATTGGCCTCTGCCTTTTGATTCTCGATCTCGAGCGCCACGAGCGACCACCCCAGCACAACGGAGACCAGCACACCCGCACACGCAACGCCCGCGCACATGAGAAGCATCCACGACCCCGGCAGCTTGGACGGCTGGACCTCGGCTCCAAGGTTGACTAGTATAGGAGCAAAGACGACTATCGTCAGTACGGAGTCTAGCAGCACCACGCAGCACGTCTGCAGGCCGCGCGCAAATCTCTGGGTGTCCTCGTGTATGCGCTGGGCCGCGTTATCGACGTTAGAGTCCCTTTGATTCCACTTGGACAAGTACGCTCGGATGAGAGCAGTCCGCCACGACAACACCCACCGGTTTGTCAGCCATTTGAACACCGGGTGAATGACCACGCTGGGCAAACAAAGAAAAGAAAACTCCACCAACAGTTTTGTTATGAGGGACGATCCCTCGCGCAGCCCTTGCTCGTCGTCCGAGTCTACATCGCTCGCACTTCCTCCCACGTCATAGAAACGGCTCATCCAATCGTTCATCAGGTACTTGACCCATGCTCTCAACAGGGCGTGGGCCACGATTGCAACGAGCCCCCCTACTGCCCAGCACCGCTGTCTCGACCCCCCGCCCAAAAAGAATTCGCGCAACATGATACCGGTACACGCAGTCGGTTCACCAAACGTTACTATTTAGCGACGCGGCGCCTTAGCCAGGCGATCGACCCCGCCCTCGTCCTCCTCGATCGCCACCTCCACCACAAGACCCCATCCTGGCATCGGAGTGCCTATCACCTTTGAGCTCATGCCGTCCTCGGATCTGGTCTCATCGGTGAACATGTTCTTTGCCACCAGTCTAGCAGAGTCAATGCGGAAAACCTGGCCCTTGAACTTGCCGCTGTTGAGCATAGGCTTCAGTGCTTCTCTGTACCTGTACCGAAGCATGGCGGTCACGCGGTTCAACTTCCCGGATGCTTCAGAACACGCCTCCATGTTGACGATGTTGATCTCTCGCAGGGCGGCCTCGGCGACGCTCTTTACAGACCGCGTAGACACGGTATCCGGGTGGACAATGCGCACTGGGTCCATGCCATGTATGTAAACAACCACGTCTATGTCGTCGTGCACCAAGCACAGGTTGCGGTTCTTGAGCTCTGGTCCCTTTAGCAAGTCGTGCTTCACCAAAAACCGCTTGCCCTCTCTGTCAAACTCGGGCCGTGATTGAGCGCAGAAGTCGAGCAACGGTGCCCATGACTCGTCGCATTCCATGCCCCGCAACCAAACCTCAAACGGGACTGCAATCTGCGGGGCCGTTTCGAGTCTCTTGCGCATCCCATCGTGTAGGCCACTAGCGCCACCCGCATCCAGCGCCGTGCGATCTGCGTTGAGAAACGACAAACCAAGGAGTCTCTCTGATATCATGCACTTGTAAAAGACGCCGGTAATGGACTTGTTCCCAGCAATACTAAGCTCCGCGAGGTCGGGAAACATGTTGACCACTACCTTCATTGCCTCGTCGCTCAACGAATTGTCGGCGAGCGTGAGCTTGCGCACTCCCCGTGCCGGATTCTCCATCAGGTAGCCCTTCTTACCGGCCTGCCGCTCCGACGCCGTAAGAGCACGCACCTTTCCACCATGCCATGGATGGCCGTCCTCGACGTACAGTAGCAACTTCTTGAGATCGTTGTCTGTGAGGCAAACGTCCTTTAGGACAATCTCCGACCCCATCGGGTACTTCTTCTCCCCCTTTGAGCTTTTGAGAAAGTCTTCGATTGGCTTAGTGGGATCAGATCTGTACTCTGTGCACTCTCCCTGCATGTGAGGCAACTTTAGCAAAGTGAAAAGAAGCATAAGGAGGCGCGGCGATGATAACCCAGCACTCTGCAAGTTGACGGAACATAGGTCTTTCATATTTGACACCGTGCTGACGAGGCTGTGAAACGCAATGTCGTCCATAAGATTGAGTCGAGCAAATCTGAAACTCAACTTGCGCACGCTTTGTGGTTGCGTAGAATGGGTGCCAACTACGACGTCGCGAAGATGACGGCTTAGGTCGCGCGCCTGGTGAGAATCCAACGGGCTAGACTTTGAGTAGTCGAGTTCGTTGGCGAAAACAGAAGGGAGAGAGAACGTGTCAAACATGAAATCAAATGGCAACTCCATGAAGCAACGCAGTGAGTTGTATCGCGACTCCGATATTGATACGGCGCCAAAAGTTCCGGCGCCAGAAGTCGACGATCCCGGGATGGGTTGAAATGAAACAATTTGAATTTCGTTGCTTAGATACCTTAAAAGGCGGACGGCGATTTTAATTTCTCACGCGTTATCGACTGTGGTATATGGGCAGACCAAGTTGGCGCCGGGGACGCACCCCGATTGACTTGAACGAAATGCATGTCCCGGCGCCAGAATGCCTTGCCCAACATGTCATTACGGTAACGGAACCTAAACCGAACCACAACAAACAACCAACAACCGCGTCGCGTTCAACCGTTCGAGTGAGACTAGCCGCCCTCCGCCTTGCAAGCCCACCCGGGACCTGGTGCACTGGCGCCGGAAGCTTACTGGCGCCGGGTGCCTCCCGCCCCTCACTTTGCCGTTACGCAGGTCAAACTTACCAATGTGCCTTTCAGTCGATTACACTGGCATGAAGGAAGCCATGACGGAGCAGCAGGCAGCCGAGATGGCCGCCGAGGCCATGAAGGCTATCACCGCACGGCACGACGACGTGTCGTGCAACAACACCACCATCGCAATCATGTCCACGCGCAAGGGCGACTATGCCAGCGGATGCGAGGTCTTCCAGCGCTGCCCGATCGTCAGCAAGACCTCGGTCATGGTCATGCTCAGCGTGCCGCGCAAGTGCATCGGCGACAACGACGAGTACCTAAAGCCCTGCGGTACCGTCCCCTGCGTGGCTGGCAAGCTCAAGGCCTTCATGACTCCCCAGACATGCGTGAAGCTCCGCAAGATGGTCTCTCTGCCCATCTATCGCACCATGGGCGGGGGGGGCGGGGGTGGCGGGGTGGCCGAGTCCGTCGTGCGTGTCATTGAGATTCCGCAGGGCACGTGCGTGTCCAACCTTGATGGGTCGAAGATGTTCACGCTCAAGACAGCCGAGTTCTCCCTTTCGCCCGAGGACCTCGATGCCAAGGTGGCCGCGGGCGAGTGGCCCAGCAAAGAGGCCTACTTCAAGGCCATGCACACGGCGTGCTGGAACGAGTTCTTGCGTCTGCTGGCGGAGAACGGCGTGCCGCTCAACTACCTGTTCGAGTGCGCCGACGAGCCCGACTCCAACGGCAACAAGGTGGTGCAGCCATGGGTTGTCACCCAGTTCATGGACCTCCTGTACCCCAACCTTATCCCCGGCAGCGACATGATTGTCTGCGTCCCGCCGTTTGACGCCGATGGCAACCCCAAGATGGACGGTGCGTTCAACATCCGCTTCTCCTACGACACCATCCCTAAGTGCATCCCCGTGCTCGGCCTGCACCACAATGACGAGGGCAGCGGCGAGACGACCGTGATGCAGGAGGAGGACTACTGGGTCGTGTCCGACCTGGACCTGTGCATGATGCTCGGCAGCGAGACGGAGAAGATCCCCATCTCTCTCGGGGACGCGGACAGCTACGTACCCGACACCCCCGACCTTCCCTCCACGCACAACGAGTACGGGTTTGCCCCACACCTCCACAACAGGCTGGCTGACGCCGGCGAGTGGGACTACCCGGCCTTCATCGGGGCGTGCAAGCAGGTACAGTCCCAGTGCCGCCGCGAGGTGCTCCAGACCTTCAACGCCGTCCTTGATGAGGCCCAGGGCCAGTGCGCGGACAAGAAGATCATTGGCGAGGGGTTGAACCTCTACGTGACCAACCTGTGCAACACCCGCCTGTACCAGAAGACCAACTGCGCCGAGCCCTACTTCGGAGGCATGCGCAAGATGATGGCGCGTGTTGCGGCGTCCAACATGGGCGCAAAGACCGTTGTCAAGCGCTCGCGCGATGAGGGTGAAGACGACCCCGAGGCCGACTCGCCCAAGCGCTCTCGCGCGGACGCTCCGAGCGAGGCCCCTATGCAGATGGAGGTCAACTAGAGGTCGCTAAGGCCGTGACAAGAGGGTGTGCAGAAGCGCGCTCGGGCAAGAGTGATGGAAGGCGCGCCAGTTGCGTGCGTCTCGCATGCCATTGAGCACACGAGTCTGTGCAAACGAGGACGCTTGCAGTGCGCGAGTGTGGGGTTGAAAGTTGTGCGCAGTCCCCGCTTTGATGGCGACGAGGCTGGAAGGGTGGGTACGGGGACGGGCGTGGTTGTAGACCCAGACCCCGGTTTGGGTAACATCGCTGTGTACTGGCCTCTGGACGGTGACAGAACCTTGTGGACACGTGCCGGTTCGCATGGTATGGACGTTGTGGTAGATCTGAACGCATATAAACGCGCGAACACCCCTCGCTAACCAATGAGACGTACACATACACTAATACGCAAATCCCCGCGTTTCTGCGATGGATTCCCCTTCTTTGGACCCCTGGTCCCCGTCTTCCCCCAGTATGCAGCGCATGGAAGACAGTGGATCGCCGTCGCTCCTGCCAGAGGCACTTCAGCAGTCGCCGGTTGCTCCTGCCGCCGCTGCGACCGGGGCGTCGGCTGGCGTCTCAAATGTACCCGATTTGCAGCTTCCTGCGGCAGCCTCGAGGCAAGTTGAAGCAGCGCCGGTACCGGAAGGCCCGGTGAGCGCATCTACAGAGACCGGCGTGCGGAACCTGCTGTCCGATGCCTTCGGAATCAACGCGGACGAGGAGTACAGCCGCGACGAACGCCTGCTGAACGAGTTCACAAAGCTGCACCCCATGCTTTCACTGTACGTTTAACGCACGACTCGAACTCACTAGCCCTTTCCTTCTACAGCTTCCCCGCCCTGACTGTTTTTGCCACTCCTCCAATGTCCGCTCGCAGGGAGAGTACCACGTCGCGCACTATGCAGCTCGTTGCAGGCATGATGGAGAAGGCGCACGTCCGGGTCCCCGACCTCGAGACGGTGCCCAAGTTGCACGACGACCTGTTCCTGTGCGCGGCGAACGCCGACATCGGCGAACGCCCTTGCGTCTGCGGGCAGCGTTGTCTCGCAACGTTCATGGCCAAGGTCAGGTACGGACCAGACAACGACAAGGGCTTTGTGTGCAAGGAGTTTTTGCTTCCGTCTCAGTACAAGAACTTTCTAGACGGCAAGGGCTTGCCTCCGACTCAGCAAAAGTGCCTCATCTGTTCGCGATACTGGCTGGTACGTGCCCCGCCCTACTGCACTATCCCCACATGTTTGTCTGTGCCCTGACCAGTAGCTTGTACACACAAGGTTTAGCAATACTGACCCATGTCACTGTACTGCTGTGCGCAGAATTACATCTACATCTTGTCGAGAACGGATAGCAACTTCAAGCTCCCGCCCACGGCGGCGGTGCAGTCGTTCAGCAATCGGTTTGGAGAGTGTCCCGAGCACGCCGAAATCTGTGCCGCCGCCCGCAACATGCCAACACATTCCAGCTCCGTGGCGTGCAGAGACGGCTACCACCCACACGCAATGCTCTTTGTGGACGAAGACTTTGCGCAGAATTGCACGCAGAGAGACACCTCCTTGTCTGCCCTGACGTTCAAGCCGGTCGTGCGCTTCTGTTCTACGCACTACCGTTACGTGTCCGACAAGACTGGTGGGTACAGAATAGTGCAGGTTGGCATAGGTGTCGACGAAAACTTGGATGGGCTGGGTTTTCGCCAGCCGCCCTCGCCGGAGGTCGCGGCGGGGGCGGCAACGGAGGCACTGCGCTCGGCGGCGGTGGCCTGAGACCATTATACTGTGACTTTGAAGACTGTGGCGCCATAGACGCACTCCTGCGCCTTTGCAGTGCCATGGCAGAGGAACACGACGTTCCTGACATGCCGTCGTGGATCGTCCAAGACAGGCTGGACTTCCTGATTGGTACCGAACTGGAAACGGGATACGCCGGCACGGAGAAAGTAGTAGAAGAGGCGCGCGCGGTGATCCCACTTCTGGCCCGGTTGGAGCGCGAGTTGGTCGGCGAACAGCGCGTCGCCTCGTCCAGCCACCAAGTACCACTTGAGACAAATTCAACAGACTACGGAAAGGTACACCTCGTGTGTCTTGCCAGGCTGCTTCTGGGGGCGTGTTGCGAGGCCTTTGCCTGCATCCAGAGCTCCAAGGTTGCGAATCCAGGATTCCGTCCGCACGGAGTCGCCGCATCTCGCAAGTTGGCTCGTCTGTACTCAGATGCATGCCACGCGGCCACATGGACGTCTGCGCACGCCCAGTGCATTCACGATCTGTTGACGTGTGGAATGGTTTTGCATGGGCCGTCCATTCACAGCATCCCATGTGAAGCATCAGAGCTGGACATGAGCGAGCTGTATGCGCGTCGCTTCAGCAACCGCCCTTTGCCGTCTGCCCACGCCGAGAAGATGCTTTCCGTGCTGATGAGGTGTACAAACCCAGGTTCCAGAGGGTGGGACGGTTCTCTAAAGAGCACTCTTGAGAACAGCGACGGCTCCAAGCGCGTGCTCTCAAACGCATTGTCCGTTGCCCTCACGGGCATGAACTCTTGCATACACCCAAGCTCTCGCATGCGATGGAGGGAACGCATGGCGCTGATCTTGCACGTGGAAAGAGCCAACCCGTTTACATGCATCGCGTCGTTCTGCGAGCAGCCGGTGGCGTTCAAAGAATGCACGCGGCGGTACCTGTCGAATGCCACGTCGTCGTCCATGGCGAGCAACGCCGCGTTCACACACCTCGAACATCCCGTGGCCTTTCTGGCATCGTGTCCCGTCAGCCTCCCACCGGATGGACTACAGTGCTCTGCGACCGCATTTGCAAAGGCGGGAAAGATGATACTCGAGTCCAGTGGGGCTACTGGCATTGTTGCAAGCGTCGTTTCCGTGTTTCGGTCCATATCCGTCAATGTCGACGAGGCACATGACACCAATAACAGGCCGCTCGTGTGGAATCCCGGATACTTAGGTACGCGCGTGCACAACCACCAACTCCCTGGCACTCACATGCCTATCTTTCCTGCATCAACGCCTGACAATCAACGTAATGTCCTATGTGCCACAGGTAAGGGAACGGCATCTATACACCACAAGGTACCCGCGACCACCGTCGCCGCCAACATCTGGTCCATGGCGTTCCGATGCAATTTCATTCCTTTTTGGACACACAGCGCCACGCAAAACTTGCGCGCGGCCAGGCTGGACACGGCCCAATACAACGCAGTGCACGGACTGAACGCGGCCACCAATCTCACGCTGCTGCTCTCGGACGAGGAACGCATGTTCATCCAGCGCTGCGCGCTCCAGAAGCCAAGTTCTGGGCTGATGACATTGGAAGAGGTAGCAAAAACCCTTGGCATCAACAACGTGCGCGGGTCCTCTTGCAACGGTGGCGCCAAGGGTGCAATGGATGCAGTCAAAACAATCGGCGAGGCGGGCAGCAAAGGTGCGGCAGTCATGCTGCAGTTTTGTCGCATTGCCTCCATCTCGGAGAGCGTGTTGATCTACGATCTTGGAGAAAAAACCCGCAGTTTGCAAACCAATGCTGTGGTGAAGAGGGCGTTGGCGGACGAGTTCTACGGAGATGAGGGTGCGATGCGTGCCGCCGACTTGCTTGGTTTCGTTCCCAAGCACACCAAGGAGCTCTGTGCGTGCATAGAGTGCAAGCGCGTG
>Ga0115572_10004941_pt1 | contig 10324 bp, 5 predicted proteins | sample COGITO_mtgs_1206_FD_88681 | JGI IMG/M metagenome (GOLD analysis project Ga0115572, IMG submission 88681) | Pelagic marine microbial communities from North Sea - COGITO_mtgs_120607 | ecosystem: Environmental > Aquatic > Marine > Epipelagic | place: Germany:Helgoland, sampling site Kabeltonne... | reverse complement strand
GGTTTGTAATTGATGGTATTCTCGTACATCGAGATGGGAGCGGGGTCAAGGGCTGAGTTGACCCTGCCGAGCTTACCAACCACAGATGAAATCTCAGGAATATGGGCCACGCGGCGATCAATGGTTTGTAGGATGTTCTTGTTTTCCTCTATGCCAATATGTGACATGGCAGAGGGCATGAGCAAAAAGCTGCCCTCATTTAAGCTGGGCATGAATTCTGAATTTAGGCCAGGGAATCGATTATTTAAACCGATAAAGAATCCATATTGATCGGGTGTTAAACCGACTCGCTCCATGGCACTTTTCAATGGAGACGCTACTTTTCCAAAGCCCAACCAAATATGGATGGCCAAGAAGATCAGCAACACAGGGATACTTAAGAAAGTCTTTTTGTAGGTCAGACACTTGTTCAAAATGTATTTGTATTTGAAGGTAATGAGTGCCAGGAGCCCTAGGATGACCCCTAAGATGAGGACAATGAAGAGGATATTTAAAAGCAAGTCTTCATTTAAGCCCAAAGGCATCCAATGAGCGGCCAGCAGTCCGATACTGGCCACTATCATGAGGCCTATGGGAAGGTTCTTCACCCAGCGGTTATCCCACGGTCCGTAAGTCTTTAAAAGCCATGAGAGGCTCAATACCAATATGAATAGGCCCGCCCAGGGCAATATCCACAGCAATATGCAGCCGGTCGTAATGAGGAGTACATTGAAGAGCATATTGATTTTTTTCTCCTTGATTTTGTTTCCATAAATGAAATAGGCAAGAGTAGGGAGTACTAATAAAGTAAGCAGCAAGGCTGTCACCAGGGCAAAAGTTTTGGTATAAGCCAAAGGTCTAAATAATTTCCCTTCCGCTGCTTCAAGTACAAAAATAGGGATGAAGCTGATGATGGTGGTCGCGACTGCAGTAAGGATGGCGCCACTTACTTCCTGAGTAGCGGTCTTTATTTTTTCAAATAAATGGTCACTGCCCCCTTTAAGATGTCGAATGATGTTTTCAGATAAAATAATGCCCAAATCCACCAAGGTGCCAATCGCGATGGCAATGCCTGACAAGGCGACAATATTTGCTTCTACATTAAACATCCTCATCAGTATAAATACGATCAATATAGAGATGGGCAATACTGCAGCGATCATCAAGGAAGCCCTAAGATTAAATAACATGATCAGTACGATAATAATAGTGATCAATACCTCAAGAGTTAGGGCCTCCCATAAGGTATTTAGGGTCTCTTTGATGAGTTGTGTGCGGTCATAAAAGGGGACGATGGTCAAGGTACTCTTTATCCCATTTTCAAGAATTTTTTTTGGCATTCCTTGCTCTAGTACGCTGATTTTTCTTTTGATTGCCTCGATGACTTCCATCGGATTGGCACCAAATCTGGAAACGACCACACCACCTACAACTTCAGCGCCTTCCTTATCTAAAATACCTCTTCGGATTTCTGGGCCTATGGCTACCTGCGCTATATCTTTGATTCTTAAGGGAACCTCACCCTTCATTTTTACGACAGCATATTCTAGATCTGAGACGGAGGTGAGGTTGCCCAATCCCCTGATCAGGTATTCGATTTTATTAATTTCCATCGTTTTGGCACCTACGTCTCTATTGGCATTTTTCACGGCCCTAACTACTTGGTCAATAGATACGTCATAAGTTTTCAAGAGATCAGGATCTACATCTACTTGATATTCTTGAACAAATCCCCCAATGGAGGCGACTTCTGATACCCCTTGAACTGCGCTTAGACCGTATTTGACATAAAAGTCCTGAACGGATCGGATTTCATGCAAATCCCAGCCGCCTGTAGTGTTTCCTTGAGTATCACGACCTTCGAGGGTATACCAAAATATTTGTCCCAGTGCGGTAGCGTCGGGTCCGAGGGTAGGGCGGATGTTTTCGGGCAATAAATCATTGGGCAAGGCATTTAATTTTTCTAAGATTCGAGCTCTTGTCCAATAGTACTCTTCGTCATCATTAAAAATCACGTAAATACTTGAAAAACCAAAAACAGAGGAGCTGCGTATGGATGTTACGCCAGAGATTCCCAATAAGGTAGAGGTGAGCGGGTTGGTGATTTGATCCTCAATATCTTGAGGAGATCGACCGGGCCATTCGGTAAAAACAATTTGTTGGTTTTCACCAATGTCAGGAAGGGCATCCACAGAAACTCTTGTAAGGGCTGTGGCTTGGTCTCCCCTATAAAAAGGAGAGACCATAATACCCCAGCTGATCAATATGATCATGAGAATCAGGGTAATCAGTCGATAATTAAGAAAATATAATATTATTTTATCTAACATAGTTGGGTTCAGTTATTTTAAGGCAACTGGCAATAGAAAAATTGCAATCAGGACGAATCCTAAGACTATGGGTTTAGATAATATAGACTTGGTTCCAAGATTGAGGATCTTCTTCAACCAAGGGAGGTATTTGAATCGGTTGTTTTATAGGGAGTAGGTATTCACCAATAGTATTAGTTGGGTGCGCAGATTCTTTTATTGCCGAAAGGCTTATAAATTGGGTTAGGTCAATATCCAACGATAAAGCTGCTGTAGGTATTTCAAACTGCGAAACTTCTGAACTGCAACAATTTACATCGATGGCTAAACCCTTATTATTTGCGCTTTCACAACAGGGTTTTGGCTGAAAAAAGGTCGTCTCTGTTTGATTGAACAGATTGCAGGTATGCTTATACACTGATAAGCCCATTGAACCAAAAAGAATGGTCAATGACAATAACAGCGATAGTAAAGATTTAAGCATATTTTTTAATTACCGATTAGTATACACACCTTATCTAATATACAAAGCTAATAAAAATTGGATAATCCCAATGATTTCAATTGTTCAATCCTCTAAAAGTGAGAAGGTTTTATGATTTTTTAACAAATGGAAAAAGATTTTTTTTATTTTTTTATCCGAAATTATTCCTTTTTTTTGAGTTTTTTAAGCTGACAGGTAGAGATAACTACCCTATGGAAATCTTGAAGGAGAGATAAAAAGACCTTTTGTGCATCCAGAAGGATTTGAACCCCACACTTAAATCATTGATATTCAAAAGAATAAAATTTCAATTAAGACCCGTTGGGTTCTAAAATAAAACCCTTTGGGTAAAAAATTGAACCCACAATTCCTTATGGGTTCTACGTTTGTGAGGGAGAGAGGATTCGAACCCCCAACCAACAGAGCCGAAATCTGTTATTCTATCCAGTTGAACTACTCCCCCGTTTGAATATCAAAATTAGAAAAAAGAGTGATTATTAATTCTAATAATCATAAAATAATATCGAAAATTATTAAAATTAATGTTCCTCTGGTTTCAACATCTTAATTAGGAAATTAAATAGAATACCACCTATTTTATTTGTTTACCCTTAGATAATCATCCTAATCTCAACTATACATCAATAGTAGGAAAATCGCAAGAGGTATTTTGTAAGTGGAAGGTTTGATTTTAAAAAATGGGGGCTCTCTTTGAAATTTATATCGAGCCTGGTTTTTTCCCCTATGGATTTTTCTGTAGTAATCTGAATTGAAAAAAAAGAATAAGTTCAAATTCTGAATGAAATATTTTAACCTAAATAAAATCGAATTTTAAATATTTAAAATTGATACAAATATCTGATTTTCTGTATTTTATAAGATATTTATAAAAACACAGTGAGGGAGGATTCGAACCCTAAACCCCCAGAGCCGAAATCTGGTATTCTATCCAGTTGGACTACGGATGCATTATTATAAAATTCAGTGCAAATATAGTTTTACTTCTACGAATTGATCTACATCCAGGTTTATTTTAGATTGTTACTTTCTCAGATCGATATCCCCCTTCTATTTCAGTACTCTGCTAAGGGGGATTCAACAGATCCTTCATCATTTTAATATGAATTTGACTTCTTAGGCTTGATCTTTGAGGTCATTGAGTTTGGGCAAGCCCAGTACCCACCGCCTCTTCTTGGGGGTAATAGAATTTTCCATACTTGATTCAAAAAACTATTATAGCATTAATCTTGTATTCAAAAAGCAGATAGCTCCGAAAGCCTGAACTTTGATAAGCGGGCATTTCAAGTCAATAGCGCACGTCTCGTTCAAAGGCGTATTATCTTTTGGCATAGCACTGGATATGAAAGATTGTGATTCAGGTGCTGAAACTAAACTGTTTCTTGCACAGAATAACATCTTGAAGGGCCAGATAACCATTTTTTTAGATACCTGCCAGATGTGTATAAATGTAAATTTTTGAATCAATAGACCCAGACCTACTGAAAAGATTGAATTTTGGTGTTAAAACTTGTTTGATGACTTCGTATTCTAAGCTAAATTTGAATAAATGATTGGTGATGTAGCTTGTCCTTCTTCTACATTTAGTTTAAGACTAATAATCGGATGATAATAGAGGCCTAGTTTTAAAATTATAGGAATTCAGGTCGTCAGTTCTCGATACCGTAAGGTGTTGGCATTACTTATGGACATACCTAATAGTAGAGTGGTCGTGAGATCTGCCAAACATCCCAAATCAAACAAAAATGATTCTTGTTGGGTTGAGTGTCTACATGAAACTAGTTGATAATTAGAGGTCCAGCAAATGAGAATCTTTGTATTTTATTACTTATTCCTATGCGCATTTGTTGTTCATTGTAAAAGGGATCCCCAAATTTCAAGATGGCGGCACCTAAATTATATTTTTCGGAATGATGTACATAGCCTGCCGCGAGCGTTTGAAAAACAGAGAGGCCAAATGGGCGCTTGCAGCCCAAAAAAAATTGAGAATGCTCAATGCTAACCAAGGTACCTATATTGTTGAATATAGACTATCCGTCGCTCAATGTGAGATATGCTCCGGACATCCCCGGGCTTCGTGCGCCTACAGTAAGGTTGGCTATTTGTCCAATACTCTGTAGGGTTTTGAATAATATGATAGCGGTAAATGAAAATTACTCAATCATATTTAGTGCAGTTAATACAGCCTGATTTGCTAAGTGTTATTAATTAGATCATTTATCAAATATTAATTTTATTGTTTGTATTATGCCATTAACTTTAGGTGAACGATGATTTTAAGGTTACCAATATTAATATGGTCAGTTACTTTAGTACTTGCTGCTCAGGATACGACCTATTACCAGGATTCTGGTGAGATGAAATCCATAGGTCTGAGTATTGATAATCAGAGAGTTGGTGACTGGAATTTCTATTATGCCAGTGGCGCTCTGAGTGCACAATTCGTTTATCGTGAAGGTAGTTTAGATGGAAAGCAGCAGTATTATTACCCTAATGGATCTTTACAAGCCATTGAGATTTGGGCCCAAGATGCTTTACAAGATTCTGCGTTTTATTATCATGAAGCAGGAGTGTTAGAGAAGAGAGGAAGGTTTCTCAATAATTTGTATTCGGGGACATGGGAATTTTATTATCTCAATGGGAATTTGAAAAGAAGGGGTAATTACGAGCAAGGAACCCCCGCTGGTCATTGGCAATTCTTTTATGAGGAGGGGGCGCTTTGGCAAGAGGGTACATTGGTCTCTGGATTGGAGTCAGGTCTGTGGCAATACTACGATGAATTAGGTCAACTTAAGTACGTAGGAGAATTTGATCAGGGAAAACAAATAGGGCTTTGGTATAAATACAATCGGCAGGGAAAAAAGAAAAAATGGAAGCAATTTGACTAAAGGTCGGCCTTTATATTTAAAGCAAAATTACGTTCATTTTCAGAATTATAGGAGTATTCCAAACGCAGGACCAAGTCATACATTGCAACGAGGTCCAATCCTACTCCAAAACTATAAAGTAATTGATTGGTTAGTCTATTGCTGATTTCATAGTTAGGATAATTATCTACCCAAGCAAAGTCAGCAAAGAATTTGAAGTAAGTGGCCATTCTAAATTGAGCAAATTGGGAGATGGGCATGACCTTTCGGATGTCTTTCGACCAGTCAAAAATCTTTTTTCTTAATGTGTTTTTTTGAAGTAAAAAACTAGAACCTTCGATTAAGTCTAATTCAAAACCCCGCGCCAGGACTTGATTGTATCCGAGTCCTTGATAGTTGAAATAAGGTTGCTCTTCAGGGAAGGTTTGGAGTCCAATGATGCCATTAGCTAAAAAAAAGTCATCGCTCAGAGGGGTGTATTTATTGAATTTGAGGCTAATCGTAGAAATATTAAATTGATCTCGATGTCCCAAGCCAATGGTTTCAAGAGAAGCTTGTAAAAATGTTCCTGAAGTAGCAAAACGTTTGTTATTTCGATGATCACTTATAAAATTATAACTCAATCCAAAATAGGATTGTTTTTTTTCTTGATTGAAATGATAATTAGGATTTAAGCGCAGAACAGTATCAGATATTTCGCTATACAGATAGCTCAAACTGATTTGATGAAAATTGTAAAAGGAGGGGCGATAGGTATAACTGGTCGAAGCAAAATATTGGTTTTTATTGATGATATCCGAATCAAAAAAATCAGGTACATGATCTTTGGTTATGAAAGAGGCATTCTCACTTTCGTTGTAAGAATAGGTAAATCTTAAACCATGTTTTTGGTCTTTATCAATGAAAGGGATCATATAATCAATAAGTAAATTTCTTTCAAAACCTACTTTTCCTATGAATTTCAAGGTTTGATTTTGACCTCCAAGGTTATACTGAGTAAGTCTCAAACCGTAATTAAAACGGTTGACATCACCTTCTCTATTGATCAGCCAATCCATCAAATTTCGATCAGCTATATCTAACAACGGTGTGGGGAAAAAATACCATCGCTCATCAACTTGAACAAAAATATTGATCGATGCTTTTTCAGAGTCTTCTAAAATATCAATAGAGACTGTATTGAATAAATTGGTATTGATGATGTTTATTTTATCTAATTCAATACTTTTTTTGATATTATCGAGCGTGCTAAAAATTCCCTTTTTTAAACTCATTTCTCTAAGAATAATTTGTTCTTTGGTCTTTTTATTTCCTAAAATAAAAATCTCATCGACCCTTAATAGTGAGTCATCCATAGAAAGATCAGATGCATTTTGAGCTTTCAAGTTTAGGATTGAAAGGATAAAAATAAAAATGAGTAAATAGAGATTATTATTCAAGCTGGTATCTTCTAACTTAGTATCTATTCAATTAAGAACGCAAACAGAACTAAAATTATTGGTTAGACCAAATCAATTATCTAGTATTGTGTCATGAAAATGTTTTTTCGCAAGTTGTTGACACTGCCCATTGTTATCTATCAACTCAGCATTTCTCCATTTTTATCAAGTTCCTGCAGGTTTACCCCAACATGTTCTTATTATGCCAAAGAGGCCATTATAAAGCATGGAGCATTCAAAGGATTATTTTTAGCTGCCCAAAGGTTCTCTGATTGTCATCCTTGGGGGCGGAGTGGGCACGATCCTGTTCCTTAGAATCATATTTTGTCCAGTTTATCCAATTCTTCTTTGAATCCACTGGATAAGATGGGGAATCTACACCAAGTTCTTGGATCTACATTAAAGGCATCCATGTGAAAGCTTGGCGCTAGTCGTTCTCTTTTCCATTGATTAATAGACCAAAGTCTAAAAAATTTCTTGATCCAACTTTTAGTATCTGCCCCGTATGCTGGCTTCATTTTTTCGTAGATCATGGTGGGAGAATATTTATGTTGGATCGCCCATCGTTCAATTTCTACTAAAACTTTGAAAGGCATAAGATCTGTTTCATCTTCTTGTTTTTTATTTGGAGGTCTCAGTTCTGCCGTGGGAGTAAGGTTGTTTACGTGACTTAATCCTGTATATTTTAAGGTAGTTTCGGCATATTTGAGCCACTCCATAATAAAATACTTATCTATCGCAGCAATAGGTGAGATACTTCCGCTGGTATCACCGTCCATAGTCGTATAGCCCACATCACCTTCGCTTCTATTGGAGGTGGTCAGTAATAGGGAATGATTGATATTTGCCAACATCCAAATGATGGGAGATCTACTTCGAGCTTGGATATTTTGTAGGGTGATGTCATCTTGATCCCAAGTGAGTTTTCTCCCAATGACTTCCTCAATGGTATTGCAATATCCCTTTACGTGGTTATCAATGTTCCACTCATAATGGGTAGCACCTATGAACTCAGCTAATTTCCGTGCGGAGGCTGCGGTTTCTGCAGAGGAGTTTAGAGTACCTTGATAAGCAGTAACCATTATTGAAGCCATTATTTCTTTGATACTTTTTAAGTCGACAGGAAGCTTTAGTCTTCTTATTACCGTTGCAATTCCTAATTCTTGAATGGCCAATTCCACCATTCTAAGTATCATGATGGCAATAGTGCTCGAATCAGCGCCCCCACTCAAGGAGAGTACAAACCCTTTATTTTTACTTTTTATCAAGTAATCAAAAAGGGCTAAGGGCAGTGCCTGACTCATTTCTTCGAGTTTGCTCGTATAATCTTTCTTTATATTTGTGGAGGAAGTCTGGCTATCAAAGTCCACTTCGCAATAGAGTATATTGAAGGGTTTGAAGGAAAATCGGGTATTATGTCCAATCAAATTTCCATTTTGAGCAATTAAAATATCACCATCATAAATCATTCTACCGGCTTCATTGCCAAGGAGATTGGTATAAAGGTAGGTACAATTGAATTTTTTTGAACTAGAGACCACCAGTTGTTCTCTGTATTTTTCTTTTTCGAAAGCAAAATGGCTAGCGCTTGGATTGAGTATGAGTTCAATCCCTTGGATGGCTAAATGATTGGCGGGACGATCTTCTTGCCAAGCATCTTCACAAATTTCAAATCCAATCTTTATATTTTTTGTTTCTAAGGAAATAGCACCGATCTTAACAGATTGTCCAGCAACATTGAAAGTTTCTATTTTATGGTATGGCCAAGAGGAAAACCATCTTTTTTCATAGTGAATGCCGTCATTTGCTAAATTATGTTTGGCATAAACACCCAGAATTTTCTCATTTTCAATAATCGTAATACAGTTATAGATTTGCCCTTCAAATCGAACAGGTAAACCGAGAGAGGTAGTGAGGTCCGAGGTGAAAGGGAGGAGTTCAATCAATTTGGCCTGTGCGGTCTCACAAAGCCAGGTACTTAAAAACATGTCTTCACAGCCATATCCGGTAATACAGAGTTCGGGAAGACACAACAGCTCAATGTTATTTTTTTGAGCTTCTTGAAAGACATCTTTAATGTTTTTCAAATTATGGTCCCAATCCATTGGAATTTGGTTTAGGCAGGCGCCTCCAATACGCAAAATTCTACTCATCGATTTGCTCTTCCAATACTTCTAAAGTCCTCCTCGCAGCATCTTGCGCTGCCTTTTTTTTACTTAACCCATAGCCAATTTCGTAAACTTGTTCGTCAATGACTACTTGTGTGGTAAATTGTTTTTTCTTAATTGAGTCGTTTAAATCGAGTACTTTAAAGGAAATTTGTTTATTTTCTTTTTGTGCCCACTCAATCAGTTTACTTTTATGATTGGTGGTGGTGTGTATTAACTCATCCAAATCATAATGGGCAAGTATGATTTTTTCAATGATAAATTTGCGACATTTCAAAAACCCTTTATCTCTATAAACGGCCCCAACTAATGCTTCCAAAGAATCACCAAAAATTGATTTAGGCATGACCGCGTACTGATTCTTATGATATTTAATCAGTTGATTCAAACCTATTTTTCTTGAAAGCAGATTGAGGGATTCTCTATTGACAATTTTTGATCTGATTTCTGTCAGAAATCCTTCATCTTTAAAAGGAAATTGGGTGAATAGGTAGTCTGCTACGACCATGCCTAGCACCGCATCGCCTAGATATTCTAATCTTTCATTGGACTCTTTGATTCCGTGGAAATTTACGGCAGCAGCACTGCTGTGGTTTACCGCTAATTTGTAGAGGCCAACATTGTAAACAAGTTGGCCGGTGATGGATTGGATGGCGTTTAAAAAAACGCGTTCTTTTTTTGATAAAAATAGGTGACGTAGGCTCGCTAAATTACGAAAAAGCACTAAGCTTTGTATTTACCTAAAATAAGTGAGGTATTATGACCTCCAAACCCAAAGGTGTTGCTCATGACAATATCCACATTCCTTTTCTGAGCCTTATCAAAGGTTAGGTTGAGTCTGGCATCAATCTCAGGATCATCTGTAAAATGATTGATCGTAGGAGGGATGACTCCTTTTTCAATGGCCATAAGGCAGGCAATGGCCTCAATGGCTCCTGCCGCTCCCAGCAGATGTCCCGTCATGGACTTGGTCGAACTGATATTTAGGTCGTAGGCATGGTCGCCGTAAACTCTTTGAATGGCTTTTATTTCTCCAGAATCTCCCAAAGGCGTAGAAGTG
>Ga0115572_10004940_pt1 | contig 10325 bp, 10 predicted proteins | sample COGITO_mtgs_1206_FD_88681 | JGI IMG/M metagenome (GOLD analysis project Ga0115572, IMG submission 88681) | Pelagic marine microbial communities from North Sea - COGITO_mtgs_120607 | ecosystem: Environmental > Aquatic > Marine > Epipelagic | place: Germany:Helgoland, sampling site Kabeltonne... | reverse complement strand
GACCCTCCGTGACGGAGCGTCCCGCTTGTAAGGCATTCGTTGAATCGCAGATAACCGCATCGACACCCTCAACACCCAGCGCCTCGAAGCGTTTATCAGACCAGGCGGGACCAACAACCGGTGCGGCGTCGATTTTCCAGTCCGCTGTATGCAGGATGCGCGTCTGGCCAATACTGATACACAGTGCACAGGTCTCTGGCGTGGAATGTGTCACGGGAATCCACTCCACAGAAAAAGGCCCAATGAGTGATCGATCCCCCGGCGTCACCTCAATCAGCGGCGCCGGCAGGACCCCGCGGCGCCCCTGGGTTTTGTGCCGCAGTGCCGCGGCGGCAAATGGCGTCGCATAAACCGGACAGCGCAGTTGTTCCCATAAATACGGTAACGCACCCAAATGATCTTCATGCGCATGCGTAATCAATAAGCCACTGAGTTGGTCTCGGTGATCGACGATAAAACGTGGGTCGGGCATTTGAACAGCGGGCCGCACCGCACCGGGGATCTGCTCCAAGGTGATGCCACAGTCAACCGCCAACCAATGCCCTTGATGCCCAAACAAATTGAAATTCATGCCGATTTCCCCACATCCGCCGAGAGGGAGAAACACAACATCTGACTGCGGAGACTGACTCATGGAATCACGTTACATCTGACCAAAACTTACCAGTTATAGCCAATACGAAACCTCACCGCCTCATCTAACTTTTCCTTACCCGGAGCAGCACCACCATCGTAATCTGCCGACGCTTCCGCGGCCACCTCGAGCCCAAGTAACAAGGGGAATCGCAAACCAAATGTTGTCCGATATATCGATTTGTCCATGTCGGACACATTTAAAATATTGGTCTGACGTAAGTACAAGTTGAGTGCCCCATCAAAGAGTTCCGTCTCACCCGTAAAATTGAGATTGATACCCGTAAAGTAGTTATCTGGAGAGTTCGCAGCTACCGGATCGTCGTCGTAGTCGCGCTCGATAAAATCGGTCTCAACATAAGACAAGCCCAGTTCCGCATCCAACTGGTAGGTCTTGTCGACAAACAGTTTGCGCCCAAAGTAGGGACCGATATAAGCACGTCGCTCAATGTCGGCAAATCGATCGGCATTGACGCCAAGATTCACACCCAGATAATTTTGCGAATTACTGAGAAAATAATCGTACTTACCGACAATTGCCCAATTATCAATCGTTGGGGTCGAGGTTTTGATCACCGCCGGATCGCCATTGTCATCCAGCACCGGCTCGCCCAAAGCATCATATTCAGGTGACAGCACAACGGCGCTGGTTTCCGCATAATCACCACGAAAAGTAATTCGATCGCGTTGGCTACGTAAGATGGTTTCGAAATCGGCGTTGAACTGGTCGGTCGACGTATTACCGCGAAGAAACTCCACTGCACTGGTCACTCGACCTTCTAAACTATATCCGCGCCCCTCCTCCCAATCCTCGGGATTGGCAACATATAACTCATCAACGGCTAGATTCTCTTTATCCTCCAGCACCACTACGCCCTCTACGACCTGTAATGACGACAAAGCAAATTTATTTTGATCCTTTGTGAGCAGTTCTATTTCTTGATCGGACTCGAGCAACATGATGGCCGTCAGGTCAATCGATACCTCGCCGAGCCATTGGGTTTCTACAACGACTTCGCCCTCGCGGATATCGATGACCTCTCCCCAAATCACGGATTGGTCCATCAGGACAATCCGAGCCGGTGGCGACTCCGCTGCCGACACGACAGTGTCATCGGATGCCCAAACCGACAAATGAAACAGGCCAGAGAGCAAGCCGAGAAAGAGGATTGAGTGTATTCTTAATGTCGACATAGTCATCGCTTTTGATCGTGTATTTTTGTAGGCGGGACTGTAAGCCAAGCCGTAATGGATAGGAACTCCCATTCATCGGTAAATAGACCTGAAAGGCCATGATGAAAACTTTTGACTACGATTTATTAGTGATAGGCGCAGGCTCCGGCGGCGTGCGTGCGGCCCGTAAATGCGCCGAATTCGGCGCTAAAGTGGCGGTAATCGAGGAACGGGCACTGGGCGGAACCTGTGTCAATGTGGGTTGCATTCCTAAAAAGCTCTATGTCTATGCCAGCGAGTATGGCGCGGCTTGGCGAGATGCCAAGGGCTTCGGCTGGCAGACTGAGCAACCCCAATTTAATTGGGACACATTACGAGACAATAAAACGAAAGAGATTGCGCGGTTAAATGCAATTTATGAGCGACTATTAACCAGCCCTGGAGTCGATATTATCGAGGGTCATGGCACCTTGGCGGGGCCCCAAACGGTGGTTGTCGGTGACCGGACCCTGTCTGCCGAGAAAATTTTGCTCGCAACCGGTACTTGGCCAGCCATGCCGGATATTCCTGGAGTCGACCTCGCGATCAACTCCAACGAGCTATTCGACCTCCCGCGATTCCCAGACCGACTCCTTATTATTGGCGGCGGATATATTGCGACGGAATTCGCCAGCACCTTCGCGGGATTGGGCGCAGATGTAGTGCAAAGTTACCGGGGTGATTTATTCCTGCGGGGATTTGATCATGATGTCCGCGGTTTTTTGGCCGAGGAGATGCGTAAAGCCGGGGTTGACCTGCGGTTTAATCATGACACGCATTCGCTGGAAGCCGCCGAAAGCGGCGCGATCACAGCGCACCTGTCAGATGGCAGACTCGACTTCGATACCGTGCTGTGCGCGACCGGACGGCGACCCAATATTGCGCATCTGGGCCTCGAACACACCGCGGTCAAACTCAATGACAGTGGTTATCTTTGCGTTAACGAGCAATTCCAAACCGATGAGCCCTCTATTTTTGCACTGGGTGACATGACAGGAGGCTGGGAGCTCACGCCAGTAGCCATTGCTGAAGCGATGGTCTTTGCCGAGTCGCAATTCAATAACACCCCACAAACCATGGACTATGAGTCCATTGCGACGGCCGTGTTCAGCAGTCCACCGATTGGTACGGTGGGCCTAACAGAAGAAGCAGCGCAGGCAGCCGGCTACCAAACGACCATCTACCAATCGGAATTTCGACCACTCAAACATACTTTAAGCGGTCGCGATGAGCGGACGCTCATGAAACTCGTCATCGATACCCCCTCAGATCGAGTGCTGGGCGCTCATATGGTAGGGGATGACGCAGGAGAAATCTGCCAAGGTCTCGCCATCGCATTAAAAATGGGCGCGACCAAGGCAGACTTCGACCGGACGGTAGGTATTCACCCCACCGCGGCCGAAGAATTTGTGACGATGCGCGCGCCGCGAGACTAAGACATGGACTTGGCGCTTTGGGAGTATGCAGCGCTTGTTTTGGCGGGCATTGTCGCTGGCTTCATTAACGTGATGGCAGGCGGCGGGTCCATCATCACGGTGCCGATCATGATGTTCCTCGGTGTGCCCGGTCCTGTTGCTAATGGCACCAATCGACTGCCCATAGTGGCGCAGAATATCAGTGCCTGTCTGACTTACCTGCGACACGGCGTCCCTGAACTGCGCCTAGTCCTGTCACTGGCAGTCTGTGCGGTTCCCGGCGCCATTGCAGGGGCATTATTGGGCGTCACTATTTCAGTAGAGGCGTTTAATGTTGTCCTCGCCGGCGTCATGGCCTTGGTGCTGATACTCATACTCACGAATGCAGGCCCTCAGGAAAGCAACGTCACGTTAAAGCCCTCTCGCAAGCGGTTACTAGCTGGGCACGGACTGATGGTACTAGCGGGGTTCTGGGGCGGCTTTATTCAAATTGGAATGGGGTTCATTTTGTTACCCATTTTACATCGGGTACTGGGACTCAGCCTGGTCACAGCCAACATTCACAAAGTCTTTATCATCCTCCTGTATACCCTTTCCGCACTATTTGTATTCGGCAACCAGCTGGAATTGCTATGGTGGATCGGCGGTGTCATGGCAGTAGGCAACGGCATGGGCGGTTGGTTAGGGGCTAGGCTCACCCTCTCCGGAGGAGAGCCAGTGATTCGCGCCCTAGTCATCATTGCTATCGCGGTCATGATCGTGAAGCTGATATGGTTCACTTGATAACGGTTCTGAGGAGCATTAAGAGCATGATGAATACCATGATGAGTTGGACATTATTCCTTCAACGCGGTGCCTTAGGCTTACTCAGCATGGGCCTGCTCGCGTGCACCACCATGCAGGTAGACACAATGCCCACGGACCGTTTCGCAGCGAAAGGGTATAATACGTTTAGCTGGAAATCGGACATCCCCACCGGCATGTCCGGTTCTTTAGATGGTTTTTATCAGCTATCAAGCACGATAAGAGCCGTTGTAATGAGCGAGCTGGATAAAAAAGGTTACCGTTACGAAGAGAGCGGGGGTGATTTCGTGGTCAGTTATGAATTACGCGCTGCCCTAGAAGAGGGAACGACCGAGCCTGCCCCTGACTTCAGTGCCACCACCGCAGTGATCAACCGTAATCCTGACCAAGCCATCGTCGACAACACCTACGCGCTCAGTGGACCCCGAGAAATCGCCAGCCTGATGTTGTTATTTGAAGACGGTATTAACTTGGCACCGACATGGTCTGCCAGTGTCAGTCAGGTGGTAGAAAACAGGAACCAACCTGACTTGGAAAAGCTGCGCCGTAAACTGCAACGCGGCCTAGCAAAGGCGTTTCGACCACTGCCCGATGTGAAAGACCGTTAATCCTCGACTTCGTACACCTCTGGGTTAGCACAAAACGGAACACGGTGGCCCGCCAGGCCTGCATGCAAGTTGTCGAATGCGCGTGCCACCATTGCGTCACGTGTCGCCGCTGTGGCACTGCCTACATGCGGCAGCACCACCACGTTATCCAGCCTTTTAAAGGGGTGATCAACGGGTAACGGCTCGTTGACAAAAACGTCTAAGCCGGCCTTGAGTCGACCAGATTGCACCTCATCAATCAGCGCTGCCTCGTCGACGAGCAGGCCGCGTCCTGTGTTAATGAGTGACGAACCCGAGGGCATACTGGCTAACCGTGCTCGACTGGCGATGTGCGTTGTCTCCTGAGTCAGCGCGGTGTGCAAGGAGACCAAATCAGATTGCGCGAACAGCGCATCCAGTGCAACCGGCTCAGCGCCGGGTACCTGTTTTGGGGTGCGATTCCACGTTAAGACTCGACACCCAAACCCTTTGAGTCGGGTTACCACCGCCTCCCCGATTGGGCCTAAACCCACTATACCAATGGTCGCCTGACTGATATCGGTACCCAGTAACAGATCCGACTGCCAACCGTCCGTCCAATGGCCTGAACGAATCCAACGATCCGCTTCAGCAACTCGCCGCGTCACCGCTAACATCAACGCAAGCGTCAGATCAGCCGTGCTGTCAACGAGTACGCCCGGGGTATGACCAACGGGTATGGCAGCGCTTGATGCGGCCAGCAAATCAATATGGTCCACTCCCACTGATATGGTGGAGATCACTTTCAACTGGTCAGCGACTTCAATCATGGCAGGTGTCACGGGGGAGGTCAGCGTACAGAGCAAGCCCTGCGCACCGGGAAGCCGATTCACGAGCTCAGCTTCGGATATTGCCCGAGCCTCGGTCCAAGGCAGCACCTCATAGTGTTCGGCTAAACGAGCAAGCAGTTCGTTAGGTAGAGGCACCGCCACAACACATTTTTGCTTCATGCGTCTCTCGCAAGCGGCTGAGCTGACTCTGGAATGCTTTGGGTTGCCGCAAACTCCAAACGGGCCCCATCAGTTAGTGACCAAATCACAATCAAACCGACCAGGAGCCCCATGCCCGTCCACGCCATGGCAAAACCACTGTACGCCAGCAATACCGCGGCAATTAATGGGCCCAGCACTCTTCCAACAGCAGAGGAAGACGCGGTCATTCCAAAGAACTGGCCTCGCCATGACGGCGCCACCAAATGGCTAGCAATCGTATTCAATATGGGCAAACAAAGGGTTGCCGACGAAAAAACACAGAGGCTCACTAAAGTCATTGCCCAAATGCCAGAGACCCAGCCCGACAGTAATAGGGATGCACTGAAGAGAAGTGCTGCGCCGCGCAGCACTCCGACATTACCAAATCGATCAGTCATTCTTCCCAGAATATTACCTTGGGTCACAATCATCACCACACCCACTAACCCAAAAAACAGACCGACCTCCTGAGCTTGCCAGCCATGTCCGTCGGCGACCCATAGTGGAAACAAATAAATCGCCGCGCTGACGGCGCAGGTGTGAAGGCAGAACTGAGCGATAAATAAAAAGAAACCAGAACGCTGCACTAGTTGAAATAACGAGATCGATGTCGAGGCGGCACCCTCGTCTGGCCGATGTGGCTGACTCGCCGGTAATAGCGTAAAGGTCATCAGCGCGGCCATGCCTGAAAGCACCCCTGCGACGATGCAGGGCAAAGTAAAATCGTTGTCATTACGCGCTAACAAACCACCAATAACGGGGCCCAATATCAGTCCCACACCAAACGCACGTCCGATCAATCCCATTGCGCGCGAGCGCTGATCGGGAGAGCTGGCGTCTGCAATCACCGCGGTCGCAACCGGAATGCTCCCAGCCATCACACCCGCAACAGCTCGCGCCAAATACACCATCCAAAGCGCATCTGACGCCGCCAGCAGAAAGTGGGATGCCGCACCACCCAACAGGCAAATTCCTAAAATGCGGCGTCGACCGACACGGTCGGAAAGACGCCCCCACACTGGCGCAAAAAACGCTGCAGCGACGCTGTAGCTGACCAGAATAAAAGCGACGTCATCAGTACCACCACCCAGTTGAGGCGACAGAAAAGGGAGGATAGGAATCACGATACCAAAACCGATTAAGTCGACGACGATGACAAAAAAAACCAGCCACGCCAATGACTGTTGGCGCCATCGATGGAGCCGAACCTTCAAGATTCAGTCCAGCGATGCGTCTCAGGTAAAGTGATATCAAAAAGGTCCAATGCTCGCGCCACACTTTGTGTCACCATGGCGTCGACTGAATCCGGTTTTGCGTAAAATGCGGGGACCGGCGGCGCAACCACAGCCCCCATTTCCGTCACGGCAACCATATTGCGAAGGTGCCCGAGGTGCAGCGGGGTTTCTCTGACCATCAGGACCAGCCGGCGACGCTCCTTCAAGATGACATCAGCCGCCCGCGTCAGCAGAGAGGATGTCACGCCTGTGGTAATTTCGCCGAGTGTCCGAATAGAGCAGGGCGCCAGCAGCATCCCACGCGTTTGAAACGAACCACTGGCAACGGAAGCGCCCACATTGCGCACGGAGTGATACACGTCTGCTAATGCTTTGATGTCGTCGACAGAGCAATCCAGTTCATGATGCACTGTTAACTCAGCAGATTTACTCATGATCAAATGCGTTTCGATAGGCAGTGCTTGCAATAGCTCAAGTGCCCGAACGCCGTACTGAACACCCGACGCACCACTAATGCCAATAATCAGTCTGTCCAACAACATTGCTCCTATTGGCGATCGTCATTGAGCGAGGCAAATCCGCGCACGCTTTCGTTTAAGATGCCGCCTTTGCTTGCGCCAACATCGCCATCATTTTCTCATGAATCTTGTTCACGGCCTGCAAGGGGCGGATCATGACTTTAAAATCGATGATCTGGTTATTGTCCACTTGGATCATATCGATGCCATTGACCTGAATGTCATCCACACTGCACTCAAATTCGAGTACCGCGGTATCAGCGTTTCTGATTTCACGGACATAACGAAAGTCCGTATCAAACACCTGCCCAGCTGCGGTCAGGTACATTAATGTGATATCTCGACCTCGCTGAGGCGTGTGCACGACTGGCGACCAAAACACACAATCGCGTGACAAGAGATCCTGAAGGCCATCGTAACGTCCCGTCGCCATCATCTGATGCCACTGATCAATTGCATCTATCGTTGTGTCGCTCATGCAACCCCCTGTTCTCCGCTATCGCAACTCACTGAAGCCGACAGCCAATCTATACCGTATTGCCTTGCTGCAGGTCTTTTTTTGCCGCCAGCCTCATTTCGTACGCTTTTTGACCACGGAGCCGATCCGCTCGATGCAATTGCATCTGGTACTTCCGTCTTCGATGTGAGGTCATCAAGTGCTGAAATTGCTGCTCATCCTGCTCGCCAGACAGCCACGCCTCCACTTCCGCAATGTCGATTCCCAACCGATAAGCAATGCGCGAGGGGCGAATACGGTGAACATGGAATTCGGCGACCAGCTCAATTTGCTGACGCCGCGACAAAGTGCAGTCGCAGGCATATCCTAGGGGCGGGTTAGGGCTTCTGGTATCGGGATTCGGCATGGTTCATCAAGTGAGTAGGTTGAAAAATAGGGCCATCGTGGACGGTATAATAAATCAGCTCGTGCGGTATTGTGACATAGCACCGCTACCCGTCATCCTGCCATACTCTAGCGAAAATCTCGTGACACAAAGAGCAGGCATAATTAACTGCGCCGCTTGACTTGCTTAGGCTCGAGAGGGTGACCTGACCACGACGCAGCGTTTGCGCGTAACGAGTGGACTGCAGTATGCATAAGAACAGTACCCTGCAGCACCACAGCGGCGATAACATGGAGAGATAGGCAAGATCGTGACGGCTAAAAACGCTCATAAATCAAAGTCACTGCGTCGCACGAAAATAGTGGCGACCGTAGGGCCTGGCAGTAGTAACCAAGACATGATTGGCCGCCTACTGAGTGCGGGCGTAGATGTGTTTCGCTTGAACTTCAGCCATGGGGCGCAGTCAGATCATATCCAAGTCGCCCAGCACATCAGACGACAGGCTCGGCATCATGGTCGTTACGTCGGTATTCTGGCGGACCTTCAAGGGCCGAAAATCCGCATTGCCGGGTTTACAGACGGTGCCGTAACGCTGCAGGCAGGAGACCCTTTCCAATTGAGCCTGACGATCGCACCAGATGCCGGAGATCACCGGGGCGTCTGTGTCGAATACAAAGCGTTACCCTCGAGCGTCGAACAGGACGACATCCTATTGCTCGATGATGGCAAGCTGCGCTTGCGCGTGGACGATGTCAGCGAAACTCAGGTTAACTGCACGGTCGTGATCGGGGGCCGCCTAAGCGCACGCAAAGGCGTTAACAAATTAGGGGGCGGATTAGCGGCGCCCGCATTAACGGAGAAAGACCTAGACGATATCCGCGCAATGCCCGATATCGAACCGGACTTTGTTGCTGTTTCATTTGTCTCAAGCGCCGCCGATATCCAAGAAGCACGACAGCTGTTGGCAGACCAAAATATTCACCCTGCCATTATTGCAAAAATAGAGCGTGCTGAGGTGGTCGCCGATACCACCCTGCTGAACAGCATTATCGATGCCAGTGATGGCGTCATGGTCGCTCGTGGCGACTTAGGTGTCGAAGTGGGTGATGCACAGCTCATCGGCATTCAGAAGAATTTAATCTCTACGACCCGAAAACGCGATCGAATGGTCATCACCGCAACACAGATGATGGAGTCGATGATCAGTAACTCGATGCCGACGCGCGCGGAGGTATTCGATGTGGCCAATGCCGTACTCGACGGCACTGATGCTGTGATGCTCTCAGCCGAGACCGCAGTGGGTGCGTTTCCAGTCGAGGTGGTGTCAGCGATGGCCGACGCCGCATTAGGCGCTGAGCAACACCCGGTTGCACGCACCTCTCGATACCGCGCGGACAGAGAGTTTTCCAGCCCCCAGGAAGCCATTGCCTTATCCGCAATGTATGGCGCTAACCATTTCCCTGAGGTCCGCGGTCTCGCTTGCCTCACCGAACGGGGCACCACACCGACCATGATGTCTCGATTGAGCTCTGGTTTACCAATCTTCGCCTTAAGCCGAAGGCCTGACACCTTGCAACGACTCGCATTATGCCGCGGTGTCATCCCGTTATTTTTTGATTTTGCTGCTTTTTCGCCTCAGGACCTCGAGGCGCGGACCGTTGAGTTTTTGGTCGATGGTGGATTTCTCTCACGGGGGGACTTCATCCTCATGACCATGGGCAGCACACAAGGTGAAGCCGGTAAAACTGATCTGATGAAGATTTTACCGGTTAAATAACCTCAAATTACCCAAATACAGTGCCTAAACTGACAAAAAAAGCACCTGCGCGGGCGCCACAGAGTGCTACACTGCAGGAGTTGGGAAATCCAGCGCGCTTGTCGCTGAGCCATTATTACTGCCTTCGGGCTGCAATAGGGCAAGTGTTGAGCATAGCAGTCCGCAAGGACACGTAAGAAATCATTAATGAAGGTAGTAGAAAACATGTCAACAGTAACGGGTACCGTGAAGTGGTTCAATGAGACCAAAGGCTATGGATTTATCGCACAAGAAGACGGGCCGGATGTCTTTG
>Ga0115572_10004938_pt1 | contig 10327 bp, 6 predicted proteins | sample COGITO_mtgs_1206_FD_88681 | JGI IMG/M metagenome (GOLD analysis project Ga0115572, IMG submission 88681) | Pelagic marine microbial communities from North Sea - COGITO_mtgs_120607 | ecosystem: Environmental > Aquatic > Marine > Epipelagic | place: Germany:Helgoland, sampling site Kabeltonne... | reverse complement strand
CCATCGATCAACCAAATTTCGGACTCGCCCCAAATAGCCTCCCGCAACCCCAATTTCTTTCTCACAGTCACAAGGGAGGCACCTACCACGGATTTAATATCCGAAAAAATGTTTTGGGGCCACACGAATTTTTTTCCTTTATAATCTTACCTGCCAAGCCTGCTTGCTTCGAAATTTATTACGAGTCTTAACTTCGTATTATTACCCTTACTTGGGAACAAACGTCTTCATTCTGAACCGCCCGCTTGAACACAACGCGAGATGTTGCGTAAAGCTCTGCACGCTGCTTGCCATCGTTACCTGCCGACGGTTTCTCATGCTCGGGGCACGCTCAGATTACAAATACGACAGCTAAACATTCACGAGTACCAAGTGAGTTTGAAAGTTGTTTCTTAAAGTTGCGTTTGAATTGTTGACCTCCAACAGGGCGCCGAACTTTTGGCGCGCCATGGCGTCCGCGTTCCACTCGGTATCGCTTGTCAAACATTGGCCCAACTAAATGAGGCCGCAATGAAGCTTAAATCCGACGATGGAGATGTCGTTCTGAAAAGCCAGGCGAGTCAGCATGGTTCATACTTTTCCTTTTTCTTCAAACGTTTCCCCCTCTTGCCGTGGCTGTTCGGTGGACGGAACTTTAACTTCATCCTCTCTAACACATCCAATAGATTCTTGCGGGGGGGCGTGGTCTTGGACATTTTAGTGATGGTCTGCAGGGCGGGGTTCACATTGTCCCTTCCGGCGAAGCACAGGATGTCGGGGAGAAGATGCTTGGCCAACTGCTGATAACAAAGCAAACAGGTGCAGCAGGCAAACCTGTCAACACTGTGCTTGTCGCACAAAAAATGAAGCTGATTAATGAAATGTACTTCGCAATCCTGCTAGATCGTGCCAGTGCTGGTCCCATGGTCATAGCTTGCAGCGAAGGTGGCACCTCCATAGAGGACCTTGCGGAAAAACACCCGGAAAAAATAATCAGGATGAAGATAGACATAAAAACAGGACTTACAGAGGCTCAGGCAAGAGACTTGGCTGAGCGTCTTGACGTGAAAGGATCCATAAGCGATGCCGTTACCCAACTCCAGGCGCTGTATGACGTGTTTATCAACAATGACTGCACCATGCTCGAAATCAATCCTCTTGCAGAGACAAACGAACTTCAACTCATAGCTGCTGATGCAAAGCTCAATTTTGATGACAACGCAGAATATCGCCAAAAGGATCTCTTTGCCCTGAGAGATCACTCGCAAGAAGATCCGCGCGAGGTCGCGGCGGGTAAGTTCGACTTGAATTACATCGGTCTCGACGGAAACATAGGCTGTATGGTGAACGGAGCTGGTCTTGCCATGGCCACCATGGACATCATTTCACTCCATGGCGCAGCTCCGGCAAACTTTCTTGACGTTGGCGGGAACGCAAGTGAACAGCAGGTAGTTGAGGCATTCAAAATCCTCACCGCTGATACGAAAGTAAAGGCACTGCTTGTGAACATATTCGGTGGAATTATGAAGTGCGACGTTATTGCAAGTGGAATCGTAAGTGCGGCAAAACAAGTTTGCCTACAGGTACCTCTCGTCGTCCGCCTAGAGGGGACGAACGTAGAGGCGGGCAAGGAAATTCTCGAGAAATCTGGCATGGATATCATCGCTGCCGATGACCTTGACGATGCAGCGAAAAAAGCAGTCGCGGCGCTTTCTTGAAGCCCTCCGCGGGTCGTGCACGACGCACCGTATTCTCAGCAATATCATGTATTTAAAGTATTTATATATATTTCTTCATCTTTATTTATTTATAAATTTGTTAATATATTATTACCATATATCATCATATATCAAGACATGATGATATACCAGTTATCGACTGTTCTTAGAATATTTATTTATTTTTTATTTATTACCTTCGAACGAACGAAGTTATTTATAAAGATCTTATTATATTAAAATTATATACTTCATTCGTTCATATATTCTATATATATTTAATTATATTTATATATTCTTATTATATTTAATATTAAGATTATGATTAATTATAATTATTATATATTATTATTACTTGTAGCTAGCATATTAGGATATATAGATATTATTATTTAGAATATCGATCTTTTAGCGAATAATTAAGAGTCTTATTAGCTAGCTAGCTAGATAGCTACCTAGATAGCTTACTTATTGTACAAAGACGTTTGGGTGTCCGACGTGAATGTTCCAACTTTGCTCCGTCAACGCTGTTATATATTTATAATATGCGTATGAAACAGGAGGATATGCGACGAAGTCAATTTATTCAACGCGAACATCCCTGCCCTGCACAGTGCTTATTAGATTTCGTTCGTTAGTATATTCGTATATTCTCACTAACGGTGTCGTGAAAATTCCATGGCCCCATGCGCCCAACTCGTAATAGGGCCGGCGGGCAGTGGAAAGGTCAGTCGCATTCTCGAACCCCCGATGACTTCCACGAGCTGACATTTCCCAACGCAGTCAACGTTTTGCAGTAATATTTACCAGCATCTGTCGAACTATGGCCGCACCGTCCACGTGATTAACCTCGACCCTGCAGCAGACGACTTCAAATATCCAGTTTCTGGTGACGTACGTGATCTTATATCCCTTTCTGAGGTAATGGAGGAAATGGATCTCGGCCCTAACGGCGCGTTGTTGTATTCTATGGAATACCTTGAAGACAACCTAGAAAATTGGCTATCCATGACGCTTGAAGGGTATGACGACGGTGACTGCGTGATTTTTGACTGTCCAGGTCAAATCGAACTGTATTCACATCACTCAACGTTTCGTGCGATCGCCGATCAGCTACAAGCTTGGAGTTGGCATGTCATCACGGTTTACATATTGGACGCCCAATTTGTCACTGATGGGGCGAAATACATCGCGGGCTGCTTGCAGTGCCAAGCAGCCATGATGAATCTTGAGTTGCCACACATAAACATTTTAAGTAAAGTTGACCTGGTTGAGGACAAGGCAACTTTGGAGCCTTTTATCACACCAGATGCGCATTTGTTGAGTTCTGCACTACATAATTCGATGGAGACACGATATCACGGTTTGAACAATTTAATATCTAGCCTGCTTGAAGAATACAGTTTGGTCACTTTCCATCCCCTAGATGTTAGTGATGAGAACAGTCTAGTGAAGGTGCTGTACACCATAGACAGTGGGCTGCAGTATGGGGAAGATGCAGATGTAAACACATCTCGAGAGGCAATAACGGAGAAAGTTCCTTCCGATGACGTGAACGCGCCACTGTCTCCGGAGTAGTTGAATGGAATTTTGATATGATGTTGTGTTGAATTCACCTCCCAAACAACTGTGACCTCTCCTTAAGGTTAAGCTCTTTGCATGATCCGGTACATCTGCATATTGTTTAATGGTATGCTATTTTGTATGATATTTCTTACGAGGATATTGCATCTTTGCAACCTTCTTGCCCGTACGAGGACAGTGTCAAAAACTTCAGTGGTAACATTAGCACCAACCAGCCATCGTTCGATCACGATGCCCCAAAATAATCATGTTTCCCACCGGTTTTCGATTCCAGCTTAACCTCGGATATCTTGAGCTCTCTGGTCACCGCCTTGCACATGTCGTAGACAGTAAGACTGGCAACGCTTGCAGCAGTAAGAGCTTCCATTTCAACTCCAGTTTGACCTTCCGTACGTGCACTTGCGAAAATAACTACAGCACATTTTCTAGGATCCATGGTAAAGCGCACATCGACATTGCGAAGTAAAAGCTGGTGGCAGAGAGGAATTAGGTTGTGGGTGTTTTTCGCAGCATTAATCCCAGCAATTTGTGCTACTGTAAGCACATCGCCTTTTAATGACCGATTAAGGGAGACGAGATCGAACGCCTCCTTTCCAAGAAAGACGACTGCCGATGCTGTTGCGACTCTCCAGGAGGAGGTCTTTCTAGAAACATCTACCATTGACGCACGCCCACGAGCATCTACATGAGTGAGTTTGTGCCCCTCGGATGATTCGGTAGCGAAACATTTTCCGACATGGGCCCTGTTCCCAGATATGCCTGCAAGAAATGAAAAGTAACCTTTCTCCCGACAATTTTTCAGGGCACTGAATCTACTCCGATATGACACCGCAGCTCTTGAATCTCGTGAATTTTCATTGCAGGTCGTGTAAGAATAGTCATGGTTCTCATGGTTCGGCGGAAACCAGAAACGCGAGTGGCCTTTAGGCTGCATAAGACCGCTTGAACGATATTCTGAGTGGTTTGCAAGCCCTGAGATACATCGACGAACAAGCATGGCGAGAGGATTGCTCACGAGAACCTCGTATACAGGCTTGGCTTTCGGAGCTGTCCTATTTGAACAAAGCGTTACGCGCTATGCGTATATGGGTGTAACAGTATCAAGATGAGGTGCACGTTTTTGTTGCGACTCGCAACGTTTTTTCTCGGCCTCTTAAAACTCACGGGATCTTTTTTTTCTGAGCACCAAGACTTTTACTTTGATCTTCGAACGAGGAGGCATTGGTACGAATGAGGGTGTAGCTAGGATGCGTCAGCTCGAAACACTTCTGATAACGGTCAAAGCGAGTGACTATTTCTATTCATACGTGGTGTATTTTGCGGAGCAACCGTAGCATTCTGCACCGGATATTTCGTTCCGCTCCTCTGAAGCTTAATCGCCGCTGCTTGGGACAGGTCGATGTTGCATGTGTCTGCCAGCCTGATGAGAAACATGAGCACATCCGCGAGCTCATCACCGATGCGTTGTCATCTCGACGTCGTTCCAGCCCGAAAGACCTTGCCGCGCATCGTCGTCACCCCACCGTTGAAATAGCTCACAAACTCGACCTCTCCAACCAGCACCGGGAGCACGTTTCTTGGAGTGTAGAATAATTGCCAGTCTCTCTCCTCTGCGCATTAGACTAATTGGGCTCGGATTACTTCCATGCCACTTTGTTGAAAGAGCCCGACTCGTGCACCTCCGGTCAATTCAGGACCAGCGAGCAGCGCTCATTTCTCAAATACGAGATGCATGTACGTTAAAACGCAAAAGCCAAGGCCCGGGGGGCACGACATGGAGAGCTGGTGCGATATAACGCGCGGAGTCCGGGTACGGGCCAATATCCGAAAGGTCCCTGCCCATGAGCGGTACGAACGACTATCGAATGGGACGACAGAAACAGGAAAGATTTCCGCAGAGATATAACCCACATCACATGGAATACAATCATCGTCTTTATTTTACCTTCGGTATCATTTATTGCATATATTGGTCGTGATATTATTATCGCACTTATTAAACGGAGGGTGAGTCGATTGTTTTTCCGATAACCTTTACGACATATATAGAAATATAATGAATATAATAAGACGAAACTATTTCTAGCTGGCTAGTGCCTTTCACTACTGACGGATATCCGTCCGGACGGATGTTTCGGACGGATATTTATATGATTATCAGTCATCAAAATATGTAGAATTTTCAATACTTGGACGGATCTCGAGTCAAGGCGGATCCGTTCACGCGAGGCGCGTGCGCAGAGGCGAGTGCGGGAGCGATAACTTACATTTAATGGTGTGATGCACTTCAATACACTCTTCTTCAGGCACTCAGCCCGCGTCCACGAGCTGCGGCACTCATACCTAGCCCACTTAGCCTTGGCCAACCACTCTATTCGACCTCAACTTTTTTTAGCAACGTAAGAGTACCATCCCCAAGAAGCAGCAACCCAAAGAGCACTATCCCCGGCAGCCAAAGCATTGGCGTTTGCATTGAAAACAAAAGAGGCGATTCGTGACGTAAAAAACAGAACTAGCTAGCTATCTAAGCTTACGTAACGTTATTACGTAATGATGTTGATTGTTGATTGCATATGATTATATTATCGATCCCATATATTAATAAATACACATAAATGAATTATTGTCATGAAAAATTATTAAGTTTATTTCGAAGGTATAGATTATATAGTCTATACATATTAAATCATATTAATAAGAAATTACATACCTTTATCATTACGAACCAAACAATCACTCTAGTGGGCAAACAGTATAAGGACTCCGCTTATATATGTTCTTATTACACCAAGATGTGTAAAATACATATACGAAGATTATGCTTTAATATTATAAAGAGTTCTTTCGGTTCGTCCGTAAAACGCGCGCAGACTCCAATCCTTGACGACGTTGATAGCAATACCAAACCTTGAGTCTGAGCCAAATGTCAGGAGGCGACGCACGATATTTTACAACCCATAAAAAAGGCACGTTAGACACATTTAAGCCTGACTCATCACGCTCACTGTGACACCTTTTAAAGGAGAAATAGCTGAATGGCGGGACGAAATTAACAATCCCGATAGAGATAAGAAGAAGGAAGCTGTAAAAAAAGGTGCACTCCATGGCCAATATCATCTTCATACATCCTCGCGCTCATCTGATATGCACAGTTATCGCCGCGATGACTATTGGGAAGGATGTTTCCATGCTCTTCACAGATGTTGTAAATTGCATGCAGACTGACAACGTAGAGATGAAAAAGTTGGTGTACCTCTACTTGATAAACTATGCCAAAAACCAGCCTGATTTGGCCATCCTCGCTGTGAATACATTCGTCAAGGTGTGCAAATCGCCTTTCAGTCTGTTTACTGCGACTTATGTTGTGTGTTTGAACACGTGTTCTTCATATTTTCCTGTACAAAGGACACGCAAGATCCGAACCCTTTGATCAGAGCTCTTGCTGTGCGAACCATGGGATGTATTCGTGTCATTAAAATCACCGAATATCTATGCGATCCACTCCAGCGTGCATTAGTGGTAAGGTTGCGGCAGCTGAGCGAACAGTCAGCTCGTGTGAGAGCGTGTCAGCGTTTATGTTTTCTCTCTTCTGTTGGGAGCCTGTGCTGAGATGACAGCTATTTCATCGACCCTTAAATAAGGATGAAGACCCCTACGTCAGGAAAACAGCTGCCATATGTGTTGCAAAGCTATTTGATATCAATGCGGAGCTGGTTCAGGATCGGGGATTTCTCCATCAACTTCATGAGCTTCTCGCTGACAGTAACCCCATGGTTGTTGCCAACGCAGTTGCCGCCCTGTCTGAGGTTCAGGAGAGCTCGAACATAATCCAAAGCTTCGCTCTCGGGTCAAATACAGTATACAAACTTCTTGCAGCTCTGAACGAGTGTACAGAATGGGGTCAAGTAATCATCCTTGACTCAATATCATCTTATTCCCCTCAAAATGAAAGTCAAGCCGAGAGTATTATTGAGCGTGTGACACCGCGCTTACAGCATGCGAACTGCGCTGTTGTTCTTTCTGCCGCAAAAGTAATAGTCAGTCAGCTGGAGGTGCGTGGTGGATCATCTGAATCTGCAAAACAATGTATCACTTGGTCTGCGAAATTTACACTTAAAAATATTTTCATGAATATGCAGGGTGTCCAAAATTCCAACACCGTTTCCAATGTCATTAGAAAATTGGCACCTCCACTCGTTACTCTCTTGAGTGCTGAATCGGAAATCCAATATGTTGCACTTCGAAACATTAATTTGATCATCCAGAGGTACCCAGGTATTTTGAAGGAAGAAATCAAAGTATTTTTCTGCAAATATAACGATCCAGCATTTGTGAAGCAAGAAAAACTTGAAACCATGTACGAGTTTGTATAGTTTCAAACGATGAGTCTGTTGTCACATGTTAACTTCCAGGGTTTGATATTTGTCATAAATTTACGGATATTCTATTCACCATAGATCTGGGCATGCCACGATCATCCAGCTTATCATCCGGCTTATATGTTCTACTTGCCTGTGATTGTGACCTTAATCTGAGGTAAAGCTTGCTTCTAATCAAAATATCGAGCAGGTAATCGGCCGTCTAATTTACCTGGCCTTTGTTTTCCCTCCACGACGTGATCACCCTTCTCGCTCTTCATGATTTCAAAAGAAGATATTTTTACATTTTTTCAGGTGTTGCTCGAGTTTAAAGAGTACGCGACCGAAGTAGATGTGGAATTCGTCAGGAAATCAGTCCGAGCTATCGGCCGATGCGCAATCTCTATCAGCGCCTCTGCGGGACGTTGCATTGAGGTACTTCTCGAGCTAATTCAGACAAAAGTGAATTATGTTGTCCAAGAGGCAATTGTTGTCATCCGTGACATTTTTAGGCGGTATCCGGACCGGTACGAGGGTGTAATTGGGGCATTGTGTGACTCGCTCGATTCACTGGATGAGCCGGAAGCAAAGGCTTCGATGGTATGGATCATCGGCGAGTATGCCGATCGCATAGACAATGCAGAGGACTTACTGGAAGCATTCTTAGAGACCTTTCATGACGAAGCAGTGGATGTACAACTGCAACTGTTAACTGCGACAGTCAAGTTATTTCTCAAGAAACCCTCAAGCGGGCCGCAACACCTCATTCAGCAAGTTCTTCATCGAGCGACAAGTGATACAGATGACCCAGACCTTCGCGATAGAGCATATGTTTACTGGCGCCTGCTGTCTTCCGATCCCGAAGCTGCAAAAGAGGTCGTCTTGGCAGCCAAACCAATTATGAGTGACGATCGTGCATCCCTTGATCTTGAGACCCTGCAACAACTTCTCCAACAGGTTTCGACGTTAAGTTCTGTGTATCACAAGGTTCCTTCCGCCTTTGTGCCACGGTCGACGAACATCAATCATGAACTTGCCCTTGAAGAGACCGATGACCTTTCTCACGAAGCACGCAAAAATAGTGGCGAGAACCCAGAACCCGCGTCTCATTCACACATACAGGGAGTGAATATGCTGGCAGATTTGATGGATAATTTCGGAGTCGCCGCAAAGCAAAACGCCATTGCACAGCTAGATAGCTCCAAGACGGTTGCAGATTCCCAAGGCACATTCTTAACCGGTCACTTGGCTTCGCAGGCGAAATGCCAATCTATGGGAGCTTTTCCTGTATCTACTTCACACAGCGAAAGCGTCCTTCTGTCAGAACATACCACCTCTGGTCTGCGGATAACTGGATTTATTGTCAGTAGCAGCGATGGATCGCCATATTATGACCTTCTCATAACTAATTTGACGCAAAAACCCTTGGGCGGTTTTCAGTTTCAGTTTAACAAGAACTTTTTCATGTTAACACCAAAACAGCAACCAGACATTGGGATGGTTTTACCTGGCGAGAGGAAAAGCTGCATGATCCCGCTGGCATACTTTGGATCTTCTGCTGGAGGGAAGGCATCTCCTGTACTTCAGGTTGCTGTCAAATCACCGCATCAAAATGATACTATTTTTTACTATAATGATCAAATACCCTTGGAAGCTGTCCTACTGCCCGAGGCTCAAATGAATTTTGAACATTTTACAGAATATTGGCAGTCGGCACAACTGATTGATCAATGCACTAAACGGCTCACTGTGTCTCAGCAATCGTCCGCGAACGTTGAGGCTGTTGTGGCAAAGCTCGAACAAAACAAGTTCCATACCGCGTCGCTCAGATCGATTGATGGTGCATCTGTTGCTTTTGTCACAGGAAAATATATGCTGGCCACATCAGAAGAATGCATTCTCTTGCAAATTACTTTTGTTAAGGCTGGGGCTATTGATGCAATCTGTCGGTCGCGAGTGGAAGGTATCGCGGAGATGGCGCTGCTTGCAGCACAACGCTTGCTGTGTTGAACTCAAGCATAGAAGAGTAATGATACCTTCGTGAGCGATAATACAGGCAGTGCACAGATTCATCCATCTCATGACTATGATAGATTATTACTGAAATATTGATCCATGATGTATCAGACATCTTCTTGAAGAGCCTCGCGAAAATTGTGACTCGCCTGATCCGCCGCTACACGCACCACTTCTGGTTCAAATTGCAGCAATCCAGTATGTGAGGTACCAGAGAGGTTGGTTTGACGGGCCGATAATTTGAGCTTCATTGCGCTCATTGCCTGCTTCATATGCCGCGAGAAAATCCGAACTTCTTCATCTATTATCGATAGTTGCTGAGGAACGTTGCCCCCTAGTCGGACGCCTATGTTTGCAAGCATTTCATGAAATCTTTTCTCCTCTGTGGGACGACATATAGTGTATGCAAAACCACGACGTTGCGCTCTCGCCGTGCGCCCTACCCTATGTATGTACGTCTTTGGATGCTCGGGAACATCGTATGATATTATCACCCCTACGTTTTCAATATCTAGGCCCCTCGTTGCTGCATCTGATGCAATGAGGAGCGAGCGTCGTCCAGACCTGAACAGTTGAAGCGACTCTGTGCGTCGTGACAGGGGTGCATATGAGCTATATTCCACAGGCCTTGATGGCAGACCAGTCATCGCGTGCAGTAGACGGAACAAATTG
>Ga0115572_10004931_pt1 | contig 10333 bp, 7 predicted proteins | sample COGITO_mtgs_1206_FD_88681 | JGI IMG/M metagenome (GOLD analysis project Ga0115572, IMG submission 88681) | Pelagic marine microbial communities from North Sea - COGITO_mtgs_120607 | ecosystem: Environmental > Aquatic > Marine > Epipelagic | place: Germany:Helgoland, sampling site Kabeltonne... | reverse complement strand
TTGGCAACGGAAATATCGTAAACTCTAACCGTCTTGCTAATGCGGAAATAACCTATATTGGCGCGGGCGAATTAGCGGACACATCTAAAAAGGGCTGGCTGTCAAAGGTCTTCAGCGTCGTTTCACCGATTTAAGTAGGATAAACAATGAGATTTTTGGTTAATTTTGCATTCTACTTTTGGCTTTCAGGGCTGGCCAGCTTAGCCCATGCGGATCGTATAAAAGATTTGGCCAGTTTGGCTGGGGTGCGCAATAACCAATTGGTTGGATATGGCTTGGTTGTTGGTTTATCGGGAACGGGCGACGCCAATTTGGGGATCACCTTACAATCTATGCAGGCCATGCTGTCGCGTTTTGGCATGTCAACGGAAACCTCTGGTTTGTCGGGGGCCAACGCGGCGGCAGTGATGGTAACGGCAGATTTGGCTCCGTTTATCAAACCTGGTCAAACGCTTGATGTAACCGTATCGGCGCTGGGCGCATCAGAATCTTTGCGCGGTGGAACGCTTTTGATGACACCACTTTTGGGTGCAGACGGGCAAACATACGCGATTGCGCAGGGAAATCTGGCTGTCGGGGGCTTGGGCGTTGCTGCGGCCGATGGATCATCATTAACCGTAAATATTCCTACGGTTGGCCGCGTTCCTCAAGGGGCGACTGTTGAAAAAATGGTCGAGACACCTTTCTTAGAAAACGAGTTTTTAATCTTAAACCTTCACCGCAGTGACTTTTCAACCGCCAGCTCTTTGTCACGCGCGGTTGATGATATTTTTGGGCAGGGAACGGCTGTTCCGATTGATGGCTCCTCTATTCGCGTGCAAGCGCCAGCGGATCCAACGCAGCGTGTATCCTTTGTCAGCTTGCTTGAAAACGTTGAAGTGGAACCTGCCACACCACCCGCGCAGGTGATTGTGAATTCGCGGACAGGCACAATCATCATCAATGGAAATGTGCGTGTAACGCCGGCCGCTATCACTCATGGCAGCTTGACCGTACGCGTGACCGAAGATCCAAACGTGCAAACGCAGACCAATGTGGTTGCTAATGACGCAGGCGTTGTGGCCACGCCGGCCGCGCCCGTTGTAACCCCGGACAGCGCCGTGGATGCAGAAGAGAAAATGGCCAAAGCCTTTGTGTTTGATCCGGGCATTCAGCTGACAGATATCGTCGATGCGATCAATGCTGTTGGCGCAACGCCATCTGATTTGGTGGCCATATTGGAAGCGTTGAAGGTTTCTGGCGCGCTGCGCGCGCAGTTGATTATTATTTAGGAAATACGATGGTGGATGAAGTCAGAGCATTTGTTTCGCACAGCGCCAGGGCAGAGCCTTCGGCGCTTGCGCGCATTGATCGCAGAGCCTCTTTGGAAGAGGTTGCGCAACAATTTGAAGCGATTTTTGTCAATGAACTGATGAAATCGAGCCGAGCTGCGAAGTTATCAGATGATATTCTAAGCAATTCTGGAACGAAGCCGTTCTTAGATATGATGGATCAAGAGTTTTCGCAAACAATCTCAAAACGTAACAGCCTTGGAATTGCAGAGGCGCTTGTTCAACAATTCGAACGCAAATAACGGGGTAGAGTTGGTTGGCAAGCTTATTTGACATAGGCAAATCGGCGGTTCAAGCGCAACGGCAAGCGCTGAATGTGACCGGTCAAAACATCGCGAATGTGAATACCGAAGGGTATCGCAAACGCGGTGCTGATTTGACTGAGGTTTCAGGCAGTCAAAGCGGGCTTACCTCGATCACCTCTCAAATTGGTTTGGGTGTCAACTTGGGCGAGGTCCGCCGCGCCTATAATGTTTTTTTAGCTTCAAGCTCAAATTCATCGGAAAGCCGGTTTCAATCGTCACAAACCTTTGTGGAGTCTATGGAGCGGTTAGAAAATGCCATTTTGCCCGGAGAGGGTGATTTATCCTCGCAAATTACCGAATTTTTCCGTACCTTATCGGATGTTGAGGCAAGCCCCGGCGATTTGGCGCCGCGCGCCGCGGCCATCGAGCAAGGCAACGGCTTGGCCAACGCCTTTAACGTTACAGCTTTTGTTTTACGGGATTTAGAAACCCAGATTTCCGGCACGATTGATCAAGAAGTGAACGAGGTGAACCGGCTTGTGGAATCTTTGGGGTCTGTGAATGGTAAATTACGGTCCTCGAATTTAGGGGGTTCACCGCCAAATGCCTTGATGGATGAACGCGATCGCCTCATCTCAGAAATTTCTCAAAAGGCACGGATAACGGTCAATTACAGCCCACGTTTTGATGTCAATATAAGATTAGGAGAGCATTCTACCGGACCGGTACTTTTAGATGGAGAAACCGCTTATAAAATCCAGCCAGTACACGGCGATGAGAATGGCGTAAGCTATAAGATTGGCAGTTCACGGGTTGTTAAAACGCTTGACGATGGCGGGCTCAAAGGGCTGTCGACGGCCTTGTCCGTTATTCAAGATACGCATTCTCAAGTTGATGCTCTTGCTGATCGCTTGGTTACAGAGCTTAATATGGCCCATGGCAATGGTATTGATTATGACGGTGACTTTGGACGCTCGATGTTTACAGCGCGGCAGTTTGACGTGGTGCCTGATCTGAATAATAGCCAAGATTTCGATATTAGCGTGTTGACGGTGCCAGGACAGGTTGACTTGGTTGAAAATGCGACGTTTCGATTTGATGGGCGATCAGGCTTCTGGACAGCTTATAGCCAAAACAATGCTGTGATGGGAACGGGGCGCTCGCAAATTGATTTAGATGGCGTGATTGTTAAGGTTGAGAACTCAGCTCAGGATGGTGATAGTTTTCGGCTTACGAAAGAAGATGGTGAAGCGGACCGACTATCCTTTTTATTAACCGATGGACGTCAAATCGCAGCGGCATCAAATTTTGTTATAACACCAAATAGCGCGAATGCGGGCGCAGCCATAATGTCCAGCTCAGCGACCGAAATGAAAACTCCACCGCTTGCCTCGCTTACGGATGTGACGAATAACTCTCTTTCCCCTGTTTCTTACTCAGAATTTTTAAATGGCGGTGCTGTCGCCTATATACCCGCCGGGATAAAAAATTTAGAGCTGGCATCGTTTGGACAAGACCCGTCTTTGACCTTGAATTTTAACGAATTAAGGGAGTTAAACAGTTTTTCTTTTGTTCTCAGTGGCAATAGTTATGAAGCGTTAATCTCAGATGACTTGCGCGAAAACTCGCGCGATAAGGCACATCTAGCGGACTATCTGAATAAAGGCTTTTTAACTTTCACTACACCGAATGAGGCAGGTATAGCATTAGAGGATGTGAATTCGGTAAGCCTGCGGGATCTTGGTTTATTTGCCTCAGGATTTGAGGGTGGTTTAAAGCTCACAGGTAACACGGCCTTTACCTCCGGTCAGGTCAAAGTTGAAATTGAGGGTCAAATCAGCGAGGCAAATGCGGTTGTTAAAGCGGCTGAAACGGCTTCAGGCTTCCGGGTGTTCACGCGCGAAGGGCGCCAGGTTGCCGGGGTCCCATTGTCAACCAGTGAGGCCCATATTTTTCTTACTGAAACCAACGGTTTTACTTCAGAAGCCGAATATCGTGCGGATTACTTAAACCCAACAGATGGGGTCGGGTATCGTGGTGCCGAGATCAATAACCTGCTGCCGGGTGGCTATTCAACGGTTGAAAGCGCTGCCAGTATTCTAACCGGTGGATCCTTGGGGTCGTTGATCCAGCAGGGCACGATTTTCAACCCAATCTCTGCGCAAACGTTAACGTTCGAAACCACCAGCATAAGCGCGTCGGGCTTAGGAACTGACACGGCAGATGGGGTAGTGAATGTCGATATTGCCGTGATTTCCGGCGTCAACATGAAAACCATCGCTGAGGATATCAATACTCAACTAGAACCTTTTGGGTTTGTTGCAGAAGCGAAAACCTACGCCTCCTTGCGGCTCGATGATAGCGCTTCTATTTCTGGAGATATCTCGTTTGAACTTTCATCTGGAAATTCAAGCCCGGTTTCAATTTCTGGTATTTTTGGGGAATCAAATTTGTCTCCTTTGGTGGATAAGATTAACCAACGAAGCGAACAAACGGGTATCATCGCTGAAGTTTCGGCGGATGGCTCTCGCATCGTATTGGTGCAATCAGATGGACTGGATATTTCCATTACAAACCCTGAGGGTGAACTGTTAACGGTGAATTCGCTTGACCAGAACTTTTCTGAACTTTCAAGTGAAACCGCTTTAAACGCGGATACTAAAATTGTTGGGTCGTTAAGCTTGCGCTCGCCGCGCGCTTTCAAGGTGACATCCAGCCTTGATGCCGCTGTGACTGCCAACTCGCAAACGCTTTCGAAAGAAGAGGGCGGTGTCCGTGTTGGCTTAACTGCAGGGGGGTCGGTCAGCGATATATCGATTGAAGTTGCCCCCGATATTCTCATACCGCAAGTCAGTCCAGACGGGCTGCGCCTAGCAGCCTCCAACACAAACTTTACACTATCCGCCCGTTTAAACGGATCGGAAACTGCAGCTGAATTCTCTGTAAATACCAATGCATTGATTGACGTTTCACTCGCCTCTATTTCCGAAACTTTAGTGTCTGATTTAAGATCTACGGCCGGTCTGCCATCTTTAACTGGGGCGGCTTTATCCACATTGCCCAGCGAGGGAAGCAGAGTGTCTGTTTTGGTTGGGGCGTCTCAATATGACGTTGAGTATGTATCTGGAGAGTTCGTGGTGAACGGGCCGGAGGCAGGGCGGGTATTTGCTGAAATTCAAGCCGGTGATGACGGAAATGATTACTTTTCCATTAATGTTGCAGACGGGATTTTAAATGGCACTAGTTTGCAATTGCTTGATGGTGGCGATTTAACCGAGTTTGGTTTGGCGAGTACGGAAACAACTGCTGTCGTGGATTTAAAAGGAAGTAGCTTTAGCGGCCTTACGGAATTGGCCGATGGGGAGACTAAAACTTTCGATATGATGGTTGGAGAAACTGAAACGCAGATTTCTGTCAGCCGAAGTGGCGACGTTTTATCTATCTCTTCCAACAATTTATTGGTTACGCCATCAATTACAACGGAAGCAAACGCACACAATATTACTCTTGAGATGGCCTATTATGATAACGCAGAGGCCAAACAAGGCCCAATGCGCATCAAGCCCAGTACAAATGCCGCTGCGTTTGGATTTCGCGTGGCAGATTTCTCTGTAGAACTAACCGAAACAGGTTTTAAAACGGTTTCGGTAAACGGTAATCCATCTGGTGTAACGCTAGATGTGGCAAATTTGCCGGGGCAAGTTTTGTCGATGAGCGGATTACCAAATGAGGATTTTATCGTTTTACTCGAGTCCGAAGGCGCCAAGCGGCTGGCCTCAAGCTTTGAGATGAGCACCGAAGAGGATGCAAAAGCGCAGAAAGATTACCGGGTTAAAGTGGTTGATGCCGACGCAGGGCGCGTTGAGTTGATTGATGTCGAAACGGGAACGTCAATGGCAACCCGTTTCACCAATGGTGTCGTCGAGTTTGAAGCCGATAATTACCGATTTGAATTGGCCGGCTTTGGATCGACTGATGATCATTTTGATATCGCGTTGAACCGATCAAATGCTGGGGATGCGCGTAATATGATTGCGATGATTGCGCTAAGCAGATCTACGGCTGAGCGCAGTAGTTTTCAAGATGATTTCCGACAGATTGCTTTGGCTGTCGGATCTCAGCTTGAATCGGGACGTTTGCTGAATATCTCGGCCACCGCGATCCGAGATGCGGCTATTGCGACCGAAGATGAATTGGCAGGCGTCAATTTGGATGAAGAAGCCGGAAAACTTATGGAGCAGCAGCAGGCCTATAAGGCAGCGGCCCAAATTCTGCAAACTGCGCGCGATCTATTTGATACTATTATTAGCATAATGTGAGGGTAATATGACGATTTCGAGTAAACTATTCGCCACGCAAATGCTGGATCAATTCAAGGTCATCGAAAATAGATTGCAATCTCTGAATACGCAAATTTCAACCGGAACCCGGATCACAAAATCTTCTGATGCACCGATTGATGCCGTGACGTTGACGGCGCGGAGTGAACTACAATCGCGTATTGAACAATATCAGTCAAATGTTGGGAAAGTAAACGAGCGCTTGGGTTTGGCGGATGCTACATTGGAAACAATGGGTAATTTGGTAACCCGGATGAACGAAAAATTTATCGCCACCAATACCGCCACGGTGACCGATGCTGAGCGTCAAGCTGTACGGCTGGAAGTGTTAACGTTTAAAGACAGCTTACTGGGGTTGGCGAATTCTATCGATAATAATGGCGATGCGCTTTACGGCGGATTTTCAACCGAGGGATCGCCTTTTGTTCAAAATGAAGAGGGTCAGACGCGCTATCGCGGCGATGGTGGGGAACATATATTGCAAGTATCGGAAAGCGTTAAGCTGCCGACCAGCCTGAATGGCAGCTCTTTATTTATGGAAGTGAAGGATGGAGCCGGCACCAAAAGTAGCTTTGATATCTTAGATAGTTTTGCAAATGCATTGCTCACAGACAGCCAGTTTGAGCAATCTTATTCGGCAAATTCCGCAGATACCGCGCAATCAATCTCCTATGATCTGACAAACAGCTCTATGGTTGGTATGTTTGATTTCGACACGGGTGAGTCTCAGCAAAACCTTGCTGCTTCAACGGGAATACAGCCAGGTGAATTTACGTTTACGATTAATGACACGCCGACAACGATCACGATCACGGATGGCGGTAATGACACGTTGCAGGGGTTGATTGATGAGATAAACGCGATCAGCAATGTTACTGCCAATTTGGTTCAAGAAGATAGTGGTTTAACGTTGCAAATAACATCGACAGCCGGTGCGGAAAATGCTTTTTCAATCTCTAGTAGCGATGCGGAATTAGTTGTTTTGCAGACCGGCGTGCCTGCGAGCAGCAGCACCAGCGCGCAATTAACGGTTGTCTCGGAAGCCGCAGATGCCGTCTCTGGCGCGATGAAATTACGCATCAATGCCTCTCGAGAACCTCAGAATTGGTCGATGGTTCTGACCGGGCCTGAGGGCAGTGCCACGGTAAGCGCAGACATAAACTCTGACTCTTTTACCGCGCTTGTTGATGCGATAAATGCAAGTGGAACCGGATTGACAGCAACGGATAATGGCGATGGCACTCTCAGCGTGTCCAAAACTGATCCATCTTCCGAAGCGGATGTTGTTTTGGAAGATATTTCCATTGAAGGTTATAATTTGGCACAAAAAGCGCCGCGTTATTATATCGATGTTCTGAATGCGGATAATGAAGTTGCTCTCAAAATAAGCGATCAAAACCAAGCCTTGTCGCGCCAAGGTACAGCCATTCAATCTTTGCTTGAGCATTTTGCGTTGTCGCGCACGATTGTGGGCGCAAGAATCAACAATGCCGACGCGCAAAATACCGTTTTGCAAGATCGCAGTATCTCAATTCAAACAGAAATTTCTGATCTACGCGATGCGGATATTGAAACGCTGATCACGGAGCTGCAAACTATCATGGTTACCCGCGATGCTGCGCGGCAAACCTATTCAACGATTAATTCGCAATCGCTATTTGATTTTCTAAAATAAGTAAGATCTGTAAACTTGGTCCGGTAATTGCAACTCTTTTGCGAAAGGAGCTGCAATGTCGAAGTTGATCCGCGCTGGTTGCATAAGCCTAATATTGTTTTTCATGCCCCAATCGCTTTATGCAGCGTTTGAGGACAGCTCGATTTGCGATGAAAGCATCGCGCGTGCGGCGCAAGAGAGCACGGTTCCTCGGGCTGTGTTGATGAAAATCGCGCGCCTAGAGTCAGGCCGCAAGGTCAATAAAGAATTTGTGAGCTGGCCATGGACTTTAAACAATGGCGGCAAAGGGTATTTTCTCAGTAGCGAAGCAGACGCTTTAGACGTGCTTACAAAATTATCAAATTCCGGTAAGACGAATGTGGATGTGGGCTGCATGCAATTGAATATTAAATGGCATGCGAAATATTTTAGCAATTTTTCAGAAATGTTAAGCCCTGAGCATAACACTCTTTATGCCGCCAAATATTTAGAGCAGCTCTATAAAGAAACTGGGTCTTGGATGAAGGCCGTGAAATATTACCATTCGCGTAATCCAAAATATAACGAGCGTTATTATGCGAAGTTTTCGAAACTTCCCAATTTTGATACCATTGCGATGATCCGCACAAAGCCTTCGCGGCGCCCCATGCTCATCCCACCCCCAGCGCCGGACCGAGCGCCCGAGATGCCCAGAGTATTTAGCACTGCGCGGGCAAAATCAGTTTTGTTTTGGACAGCGCCGCAAGGCCCTTTACTGCTGACAGCTCAGCTTGATTTATCACAACCTGCTTTCACCGATCTCAGAAAGTTCAAAGGCAAGCCTTTGTTGGTGCCCGATCAATAGAGATTGATCTTCATCAAAGGGCTGATTTTTCACACCGATCACTTTGGCATGAAATATGCAAACTAATAATTAGAAATTAAAAGGTTGTGTCATGCTGAATATCATAAAATCTGCGTTAAGCGTTTCGAGCCATAAATTGAACGTGGTATCAAACAATATCGCAAATACCGGGTCTACCGGCTTTAAGCGCAGCGAAGCGACCTTCCGTGATGTTTATTTGGCCAGCGCGGGTGCGTCCGGCCCGAATGTTGGCCAAGGTTCGATGGTGGCGGTAAATCGCGTGTCCCATAACCCTGCTGAATTGAAACAAACCGGTGTTTCAACGGATATGGCGGTAAATGGCCATGGCATGTTCATGCTTGGCTCGGTTGAGGGCACCGACCAGGTGACGTTCACGCGCAACGGTTCTTTCCAGATTAACGAGGCGGGTTTGTTATCTGCCAATGATGGCAGCCCCGTGCTGACTAGAAACCTTGATCAGATTTCCGTTCCCTTTCAAAACAATGGAATTCCGCTTTCTGGATTGGAAATTAACCCAGAGGGTGATGTGCTCGCAACATACGGGGTTGGAATGCCACTGAATCTAGGGCGCATCGGACTGGCAAATTTTGATAATCCAGCGGCCATGCGCCAGCTTGGCAATGGGCGGTATTTGGCAACAGAAGAGGCCAGCTTATTTGGCGCGTTCGACCCCAAGAATGGTGGGGTGGGCAGCGTGATTTCAGGCCATTTGGAAGTGTCAAACGTTGATATCACCAATGAGCTTGTCGGATTGATCAATGCACAACAAGCCTTCACAGCCGCGTCAAAAGCATTGCAGGCCGATAGTGATATGGTGTCTCGCTTCACGCGTTAACCCAAAAATAAGACAGAGGATAAACCTCTGAAGATAGACCAGTAAGGTGAGAAGGCAGAGTTGATGTTCGAAAATATCCATATTTTTAGCGGTAAAAAAAATATCTATAAACCAACGGTATTTTCGCAAAATTTGGTTGAACATCTTGAGCAGTTTTTTGGAACTGCGCATTTGGCGCCTATGGAGATCACGCGGCGTATAGACGACCCTATTCGCAGCGCGCCTGCATTGGCCCCCGCGCAAGACAGCCGTAGATCCACACAAATGGAATATCAACGTCCTGGAGCCTGTCCAAGCAAAACCCTAAAGCGCTATCAAGCCGTACCATCGCCAAATGCGCGTGAATTGCGCAGATTGTCAGCTCGATCGCAGTGGGGCAAACCGGACCAATCAGATTTTGTGGTGTTTGACCATTCTTTGATGGATGCGCATCCTTGTGATCTACGATTTGGGGCAAAGGATCGCTGTGCTTTATTATTGCAACACGAGGCCAGCGCAGCCGCTGATATTGAGGCCTTTTGCGCGTTGGCGCAGAATTGTGATGTGCTGCCTGATTTGGGCATTATCGTAAATTTTGGGAATTCTGCGCATCGCGCAGCAGAAATTTATGCATCGCTCGAAACCAAGCGCGTGGATGGGCGGAAGATCGCAACCAAATTTATCGGCTTTGCCCCAGCTTTGCAGGGTGGTTCAAAGTTTCGGTCGCTTGCAACAATGTCGCTGCAAAATATCACGTTCGAGTTATTAAATTTGAAATATAATGCAAATCCGCATAAGGTGCCCAAAGAACTATTTGCGAGCTCTCTTCATTGAAACAAACAAGCTATGCAGAAATGAAATTAGATATAAACAGCATCGTGCGTAGCCATGAGGGTCTGGTGCGGCGCATCGCGTTTAAAATGCATGCGAAAGTTTCAAGCTTTATTGAATTAGATGATTTGTTGCAATCCGGCTTGGAAGGTTTGGTTGATGCAGCGCAAAAATACACCACGGTTGAAGGTTCAAGCTTTGAAAATTATGCGAGCATCCGGATAAAAGGTTCAATGCTCGATTTAATTCGCCG
>Ga0115572_10004929_pt1 | contig 10334 bp, 13 predicted proteins | sample COGITO_mtgs_1206_FD_88681 | JGI IMG/M metagenome (GOLD analysis project Ga0115572, IMG submission 88681) | Pelagic marine microbial communities from North Sea - COGITO_mtgs_120607 | ecosystem: Environmental > Aquatic > Marine > Epipelagic | place: Germany:Helgoland, sampling site Kabeltonne... | reverse complement strand
TAGATGCTCATTAGCAAGGGAATGGCTGGAAACATAAGGGCTGTGACTGTGTAATCTATATTCATGCGAATCAGTTTGATTATGAATCTAGCCTTTGTTATTTACAAGTAAATTATGAACCAAATAAAGTTATTTATTGAACTTACAAGATTAAAAAGACCAATTGGCTTTATGCTTTTGTTTTGGCCATGCTTATGGGGACTTACAATAGTTTATGATTTTAATTCAGATTTAATAAATTATTTTTTTTATTCTGCACTTTTTTTCTCTGGCTCAATACTAATGCGATCTGCTGGGTGCATTGTGAACGACATAGCAGATAAAAATTTTGATAAAAAAGTTGAAAGAACTAAAAATAGACCCATCGCTTCAGGCAAGGTATCTATAAAACTTGCATCTGCTTATGCATTACTTTTATGTGGTATTGCTTTTTTAGTATTAATTAATTTTAATGATTTTGTGATTTTGATGGCTTTAATTTCAATGCCCTTAGCTTTTACTTATCCATTAATGAAAAGAATTACTTATTGGCCTCAATTATTTCTAGGTATTACATTTAATTATGGATTAATTTTAGCTTGGATTTCAATTGCAAATGCTGTTTCAATAATTCCATTTATATTCTACCTAGGAGCCATATTTTGGACACTAGGCTACGACACAATTTATGGATTTCAAGATATTAAAGATGATGAAATTATAGGTGTAAAATCAACTTCAATAAAATTTAAAAATGATCCAAAAAAATTTTTGTTTATTTCGTACTGTTTATTTATCTCATCTTTATTTTTAGCAGGAATATTAATGAAATTTAAAATTTATTATTTCTTATTTATGATCATCCCCATTTTACATTTACTAGTATTTCAGGTGAAAAAACTAAATATCAATCAATCGATTGATTGTTTATCTAAATTCAAAAGTAATAATTTTTTAGGGCTTATAGTTTTTATCAATATTCTTATTGGGAAATTAATATAGAAAATGATGAAAGCAAAAATTTTTAAAAGACTTTATCAACAGTATACAAAAAAATTTATTGGTAAAATCTTATTAGCTGCTTTATTTTCAATTGTTGTTGCCATAAGTACTTCTTCAACTGCTTGGCTCTTAGATCCAGCAATAGAAAAAATATTCATTAACAAAGATCAAACTTTGATTATCCTTATTCCAATTGCAATTATTTTTGCTTTTGCCGCCAAAGGTATTTCTCTGTATGTGGCAAAACTTCTTATGATTAATGTTTCAGAAGAAGTAAAAAAAAATTTACAAACAGACATGCTAAAATCTTTCATTAAAGCAGATACTGAAATTATCGAAAGTAATCATTCGGGTAAATATATCTCAAATTTAAATTTTGACGTTGATCAAATAACTAAAATGTTGGCAGATGCATTTTTAAGTATTTTTAAAGACAGTCTTACATTATTAGGTTTACTTTGTGTAATGTTTTTCCAAAACTGGAAACTATCATTAATAGCAATTATTATGATTCCACTTGCTTCAATCACTGCAAAAATTGTGGGGAAAAGAATGAGCAAAATTTCAACTCAAGCACAAGAAAAGTCAGGGGATTTAAATAGATATTTAATTGATCTTTTTAAAAATCATAAAATTATAAAAATTTTTCAAAGAGAAAATTTTGAAAATATGAGGTCTGAAAAATTTGTTAATGATTTAAAAGAAAAGTCAGCAAAAATTTCAGCTGTTTATATTAGATCTACACCTGTGATGGAAATATTAACAGGTATAATGATTGCTATTTTGATATTTTATTCTGGAAAATTAATTATTAGTGGTGAGTTAGCTATAAATAACTTTTTTTCATTTCTTGCTGCTATGATGCTGGCCTATCAGCCTGTAAAAACACTTACTAAAGTCAATGTTGCAATTGAACAAGGTTTGGCAGCTGCTAACAGAATTCTTCCTATTATAGATATTAATAATGAAATTAATTTAAATGAAGATAAGGATAAATTTAATATTTCAGAGGGAAATATAATTTTTGAAAATGTTGACTTCACATATAAATCTAATCCGGAGAACAAAGTCCTTCAAAATGTTAATGCAAATTTTACTGGTGGTAAAATGACAGCATTGGTTGGTCATAGTGGATCAGGTAAATCAACATTATTAAACATGATACCAAGAATTTATGCTCCAACTGATGGTATTATTCATTTAGATGATCAAGATATATCAAAATTTAATTTAGCGTCCTTAAGAAACCAAATATCAATTGTTGACCAAAATACTACTTTATTTGATGATACAGTTTTAAATAACATTAAATACGCTAGACCAGAAGCAACTAACGAAGAAGTGTATAAAGCAGCAGAACAATCAATGTGCAGTGAATTCATTAACAATTTAGAGAACAAATATCAAACTATGATTGGAGAGAATGGAGTAAAATTATCTGGCGGAGAAAAACAAAGACTGTCAATAGCAAGAGCTTTTCTAAAAAAAAGTAAAATAATATTATTGGATGAAGCCACATCATCTTTAGACTCCGAAACTGAAGACAAGATTCAACAAGCGCTAGGTCAATTAACTTTAAACAAAACTACAATTGTAATTGCTCACAGACTATCAACAATTCTTAACTCGGACAAAATATATGTCGTCGATAATGGTAAAATAATTGACTCAGGAAATCATGAAACACTTTTAATAAACTCAAAAGTTTACAAGAATTTTTATGAACGACAAATTAAAGAGCATTAATGTATTTTTTTTACAATATACTTACAACTCTAGCTATCATCATATCACCTATAATCATTATTTACCGAATATTAAAAGGTAAGGAAGATTTAAAAAGAGTTGGGGAAAAATTTAGTATTTATTCTCAAAAAAAAAATAATAAAAAAGTTTGGATACATGCAGCAAGTGTTGGTGAACTGATGAGTATTATCCCAATTATAAGAAAAATAGAAAAAAATAGAAAAATAAAAAAAATTTTGCTATAAACATCAACTACTAGTTCTGCAAAAATTTTTAACAAACTAAAGTTAAAAAAAACATCACATGTATATTTTCCATTAGATAATAATTATATAGTAAAGAGATTTATTAATTATTGGCAACCTAAACTTGCAATTTTTATAGATTCAGAAATATGGCCTAATATGTTTAAGAATTTATATTTGAAAGATATTCCAATCATAATTATGAATGCGAGAATTACAGAACGTAGTTTTAACAAATGGCAGATTTTTCCAAAATTTGCTAAAAAAGTATTTGGGGGAATATCGTTAGCATTACCCCAAAACTTAGAAACCTTAAAATATTTAAAATTATTAAAAGTTAAAAATATTAAGATAGCAGGTAATTTGAAATATTATGGTCAAAAAAATAATCAAGATCATGTAACCAAATTATTAGAAAATAAATTCAGAGACTTTAAGGTTTGGTGTGCTGCTAGCACTCACTACAATGAAGAAATATTAATTGGAAAATTACACAAGAAACTTAAAAAGAAAGAAAAAAGATTAATTACAATAATAATTCCGAGGCATATTAGTAGAACCAATGAAATTAAAGAGGCTTTAAATAAACTCAATCTTAGTTGCATTTCACATTCTTCAAATCAAAAAATTCAGAAAAATACTGATATATATCTGGTCGATAGCTATGGTGAGTCTTCTAAATTTTACAATTTAACAAATGTATCTTTTGTAGGTGGATCAATAATAAAACATGGTGGTCAAAATCCTCTTGAGCCTGCAAGATTAGGAAATTATATAATTAGTGGGCCTAATGTTAAGAACTTCAAAGAAATATATGCTTTTTTAAATAATCTTAAAATGTCATCATTTTCTTCTGATATTTTAAAAATGGAAAATTTAATATTAAAAAAATTAAAAAACAAAACCCCAAATAAAAATATAAAAAAAATTATTAAAATAGGAAATGATGTTCTTGAAAAAAATTTATTTTATATAAATAAATACTTAATATGAAATTAATAAAACCTAAATTTTGGGAAACAAAAAATTTTATTTCATTAATACTTTATCCTTTTTCAGCTATCACTTTTTTAATTAATTCTATAAAAAAATTTTCTATAAAAAAAACATTCGAAATTAAAACAATATGTATTGGCAATATATTTATTGGTGGAACAGGCAAAACGTCATTAGCAATAGAAATAAACGAACTTCTTAGAAAAAAATTTAGGACAGTATTCATAAAAAAAAATTATGAAAATCAGATGGATGAAATGAATTTATTAAAAAATAGAGGTAAAATTATATCATCGAGTAAAAGAGAAAATGCACTTTCAGCTGCTTCAAAAAAAAAATATCAAGTAGCAATTCTAGATGACGGTTTACAACAAAAAAACATCAATTATAATTTAAAGATTGCATGTTTTAATTCTAAATATGCACTCGGAAATGAGTATATGCTTCCAGCAGGACCCTTAAGAGAAAATTTAAATGTAATAAAAAATTATGATTTAATCTTCTTAAGTGGAGAAAAAAAAAATAAAAAACTTTTATTAAAATTAAAATCTATTAATAAAAATTTACAAATATTTGAAGGAAAATATAAACCATTAAATTTAAAAAAATTTAATTTGAGAAAAAAATATTTAATGTTTTGTGGTATAGGAAATCCACATGAGTTTGAACAAACTTTAGTTAAATCTAAATTTAATATTAGTAAAAAAATAATTTTTCCTGATCATCATAAATTTTCAAATATTGATCTAAAAAAATTAAAATACAATGCTAGCAGAGATAATTTAACGTTAGTAACAACAGAAAAAGATTTTTTTCGATTAAATAAAGCTCAAAGAAAAAATATTAAATTTTTGAAAATTAAGTTAGAAATTAAAGATAAAGAGAAATTAAAAAAAATTCTAATATCAAAATTATGAAGAAAATAGCTTATTTTTTAGAGTTCATATTAATCAAAATTTTATTCTTTTTTTTTCAACTAATAGGATATCGACTTTCATCTAATTTAGGTTTTTTTATTGGAAGAACAATAGGTCCAATATTTAGATCAAAGAAAATAATCATTCAAAATATTAAAAAAGCAAATATTAAACACTCTGATAATCCATCTCAAATAGCTTCTAATGTACTCGGTAATTATGGAAGGATTTTTGCTGAATACGTCTATTTAAAAAAATTTAGAAATGATGAATTAAAAAAATATGTGTCGATAGATGGTTTAGAACATTTAGAAAATTTAAAAAAAAATAATAAAAAGGCAGTGTTTATTTCAGGTCATTTTAATAATTTTGAACTCATGGCAATGGAAATTGAAAAAGCAGGAATTGACCTTGCTGCTATCTATAGGCCTTTAAATAATATTTTTTTGAATAAAACGATGGAACAAATTAGAAAAGAATATATTTGTAAAAACCAAATTAAAAAAGGTCGAGCTGGTAGCCGTGAAATAATTAAAAAATTGATTGAAGGTAAATCAATAGCTTTAATGATAGATCAAAGAGTGAGAGAAGGTGAAAAAGTAAAATTTTTTAATAATTTGGCAACAACTACAACTATCCCTGCTCAACTAGTAAAAAAATATAATTGCGAATTGGTACCTATCTATATTGAGAGAAAAAAATCAAATTACTTTAAAATTTATATCTCAAAACCAATCAAAGTAGGTAAAACGAAATCGATCCAACAAATTACTGAGTTTCTAAATCAAGTTCTCGAAAAGATGATTTTAAAAAATGTTGATCAATGGATTTGGACGCATGATCGATGGAAAAGTTAATTATTGTCTTTTTCTCTTTTAATAGAAGACTCAACATAAGAAAAATAAGCCTCTTGCTTCTCAACATTCCAATAATTTAAATTTTCCAAAGGAATTATTTTTTTTGAGATAGCACAAATTACATGGTCACCTTCTTCAATAATTTTAAAATTATTGGGCATATATTTTAATTTAGCTAATTTATTTTTCATTTATAAGATATATAAATATTAATATGAAAATTGCAATTATAGGGAGTGGTGGCAGAGAACACGCAATAACAGCAACAGTATCTAAATCTTCAGTTATAAATGAAATTTTTTGTATCCCTGGAAATGCTGGAACTTCAAAAATTGCAACCAACATTGAAATGGATATTAATGAATTTGATAAATTACATAAATTTATTAAAGACAATTCTATAGATTTAGTAGTCGTTGGTCCTGAACAACCTTTGGTGAATGGTATTGTAGACTATTTAGAAAAGTTTGACATAAAAGTATTTGGACCTAACAGAATTGCTTCTCAACTAGAGGGTTCTAAAATTTTTACTAAAAAACTTTGTAAAGAATATAATATTCCAACTGCCAATTTTGGCATTTTTGAAAATAAAATTGATGCAAAAAAATTTTTAGAAAATACAAAATATCCAAATGTGATTAAAGCAGACAACCTTGCTGCAGGTAAAGGGGTATATATTTGTAATAATGAACAAGAAAGTTTCATGGCAGTCGAGGAAATATTTGATGGAAAATTTGGAGAAGCTAAAAATGTTCTTATAGAAGAATTTCTAAAAGGTGAAGAGATGAGTTATTTTATAATTAGTGATGGGACCACTATTAAAAGCTTTGAAACTGCACAAGATCATAAAAGAGTTCTTGAAGGAGATAATGGTAAAAATACTGGTGGTATGGGCGCCTACTCACCTTCTCGATTAATAAGTAATGATTTAGAAGATAAAATTTTAAGTAAAATTATTAAACCTACTCTTAAAGGACTTTCAAATCTTGGAACTGAATATAAGGGTTTTTTATATGCTGGTTTAATGATTGTTGAAAATGAACCTTATCTAATCGAATATAATGTTCGAATGGGCGATCCTGAATGTCAAACTATTCTTCCTAAACTAAAAACTGATTTAGTGGAAATAATTGAGGCTTGTTGTAATAAAAAACTTGAAGATATAAATATTGAGTGGACTAATAAAAAAAGTTTATGTGTTGTGTTGTGTTCAAAAGGATATCCAGATACCTATCAAAAGAATATCTTAATAAATAATCTTGAAAATTTTACTCTAGATGAAAACAATTTTATATTTCATGCTGGAACTAAAAAGGAAAATGAAAAAATATATGCTATTGGTGGACGTGTGCTAAATTTTATTTCTCTCTCTGATGATTTTTTACAAGCTAGGGATGATGTGCACCAATGTATAAAAAAATTAGATTGGGATGGTGGGTTTTATAGAGGAGATATTGGTTTTAAAGTTATTGATAAATGAGAATCATAGGTGGAAAATTCAAGGGGAAAAAACTACTTGAACCCAAGGATAAAGAAACTAGGCCTTTAAAAGATCTTACAAAAGAATCTATATTCAACATAATTAATCATTCAAACAAGTTTTCAATTGAAATAAAAAAAGCATACATTTTAGACCTATTTTCTGGAGTAGGTTCTTTTGGTATTGAATGTCTCTCTCAAGGAGCAGGTCATGTGACATTTATAGAAAAATACGAGGGTGTTTTGCCCATTCTCAAAAAAAATATTAATAATTTAAAATCAGAAATTAATTATGAAATTATTGAAAATGATATTCTAAATAAGTTTGAGTTTAAAAGTCTAAAATTAAGATATGATATAATTTTTTTAGATCCACCCTACAAAGAAAAGGCTTTAGAAAATATTCTTAATACAATAATTGAAAATAGAATACTTAAAGATAATGGTATAATTATTATTCATAGACATAAAAAAGAAATTGATGAATTTCCAAAAAATTTTCAATTAATTGATGAAAAAAAATATGGTATTTCGAAGGTTATATTTGGATCTTACTTTTAGAGCAGAATTTTCTTAGTTTCTTTTTTTATAAGTTCTACAGCTGGTTGATCAAATGGATTAATCTTTAGAGCTTTACCAATTAATATTGTTTCAAGTATAAAAAAGCAAAAAAGCTCTCCTAGTGTTTTTTCATCTCTTTTTCTAACTTCAAAACTCCTAAATGGAATATTTTTATTTTTAAAAACAGTTTCTGTAGCTTTTTTTTGAGCATACATAATTTGGTTAATGTCTTTATTTTTTAAATACTTTTGCTCTAACAAAATTGTTTCATTATTAATTTTGGGAGAGTTGTTTTCATGTGAATAAAAAAATGTAAAAAAATTATTCTTAAAGCCATCTAAATATAATTGCATCACGCTATGATTATCTTTTGGCATTACAGAAATAACAGGAAGTATACCTTTTTTGTCTTTACCAAGGCTTTCAGCTACTAATTGTTGATACCAATTAAATAAATTAGTTGATTGCTCATCATAATTAATAACAATCGAATTAAACTTTTTAGATTTTAAAAAAAAAATTGTAGCATCTACATTCGAAATTAATTGCTTCATAAAAATTTTATTTTTAACTAAATCATTTAATTGTCTGAAGTCTTTATAGTTTAGCCCCATTAATTCTGCCGGTAGCATACCAACCTCAGACAAAACAGAATACCTTCCTCCTATATAATTATTATGATCGACAACCTCTGCTTTTAATTTTTGTGCAAGTAAACTCAAATAACTTTTTTTTTTTCCGTTATAAATAAATTTTTATCTTTCTTTTTGATTAAAATATTTGCATTTACAATAGTTTCAGTTGTATTTCCTGATTTTGATATAATTAAATTATTAAGATTCTTATTTATCTTTTTATTTTCAAAAGCATTTAAATTATCAACAAATGTGAATTTTTTTTTTATTTTTTTTTTTAAAAAATCATAAATTGCTTGAGCTCCAAGAGTAGATCCTCCCATTCCTATGATTCGATAGTCAAATTTTTTATTAAAATGTTTTGTATTTTTTTTACTGAAGCTATCTTTATAAGATTTTGAAAGTGAACGAATTAATTGGTTTTTTTCATTTAAAATTAAGTTTAAGTTTTTTTTTGTGAATAATATTTTTTTTTTTATTAAAAAGTTTTTAAAACTTATATTATGAGTGAGCATTAATTATTTTTAATTTTATCAAGTATTGACTGCTCAAAATCTTTATCGGAATCAGTGGTTTCTAATTTTTCATTATTATTGTTTTCAGTAATTAATGACTCGATATTATTAATTTGACTTTCTTGATCTATTTTTTCGTTTGATGGAACAGGCAATTCTTCAAAGCTTGGGGGCATAGAAAGAGGAGATTTTTTTTCAATTAAAAATTCTTCAGATGTATTTTTATTCTGTGGGTCAAATGCTTGCTGCATTAAACCACAATTTGAAAGGATAATAGTACCTAAAATCATTAAAATTAAAAACTTGATATTTTTCATCATTATTTTGTTTTTTCAGTTTTGTTTTCTACTAATTCTAAAACAATCATGCCAATCACACCTAATGTAATAAATATATCTGATACATTAAAAATAAACCAATGAAAATTTCCTACATGAAAATCTATAAAATCAGGTACTGCATTAAAAAAAATTCTATCATGCAAATTACCTAGCGCTCCCCCAACTATCATTAACAACGTATATCTTTTAAAACCATGACTTTTAAGCGACATTATAACTAATATCACAACTATTATTGAAATTATTAAGCTTAATATATTATAAAAGTGTGATTCATTAAATGAGAGCAGTCCAAAGGCAATTCCTTTATTCCAAATTAACACAATATTTAAATAAGCAGAATTGAAGATGTCTGATCCAAGATTATTCTTATCTAATTGAATAACGTATATTTTTGATAGCCTATCTAAAAAATATATTAAAGATACTATCGAAAAACTAATATAAAAATTTTTACTTAAAAATTTAAATATCATTCAGAGTGTTTTGGGCAAGTTTTTCTTGAACAAGCATTCCTGGTAATTTTCCAGCATACTTGACATTTTGAACCTTCGGCCTTCGTAGTTTGAACTTTTATTTCAGAATTTTCTAAATAGAAAACTTCTGCACTTGAAGTGATACAAAGTTCTGAAAAATCTACATCTTTTGAAATGTCATTTAGTTTTTTATCTAAATTAATTTTTAAGCTTGCCTCTAAACTTGATCCAATTTCTTTACTTGCTCTTTTTTCCTCAATACTGATATTACAAACATTTCTGATTTTAATAAGCTCTAACCATTTTTGATTTAAATTTTCATTATTAAAACTTTTTGGAAATTCTATAAATTTTGTTAAATGAATGCTTTTATTGTCATTTAATATTAATCTATATATTTCTTCTGTAGTAAATGAAAGAATTGGAGCAAACCATTTCAATAATGAGTTTAGAATAATATTTAGCAAAATAATTGTGGATTTTCTTTTTTTAGAGTCTTTAGCATCACAGTATAAAGAGTCTTTTCTAATATCAAAATAAAATGCTGATAAATCTACTGTACAAAAATTTAGTAGCTCTTTGTAT
>Ga0115572_10004910_pt1 | contig 10357 bp, 8 predicted proteins | sample COGITO_mtgs_1206_FD_88681 | JGI IMG/M metagenome (GOLD analysis project Ga0115572, IMG submission 88681) | Pelagic marine microbial communities from North Sea - COGITO_mtgs_120607 | ecosystem: Environmental > Aquatic > Marine > Epipelagic | place: Germany:Helgoland, sampling site Kabeltonne... | reverse complement strand
CGATACGCCTATTAACCCCGGATTTCCCGAAACTTACAGCATTGATGCTCGTGTCACTACCGCAAACGGTGGTTCAGGTATTTACAATGGTGTTTCAGGAGCAACATTTACTGTTACAGCAACAACAACCGCAACAGCAAACGGCCCTACCATTGATACTTATGGGATGGCGATATATGACAACACAGGCACTGCGATCACTTCTTTCACAGGAGGACACAGTGTTTTAAGAGAAATATTTTCGGGTTCAACTACACTCAGCACCACTGGAACCACTGATATCGACACAAACCTAACAGGCATTAGTTCAAGCAATTGCATTATCATGTTAGAAGGCGATCAGGGGGCAGGCGTTGGGGGAGTAGACCGAGTACCAGCAACCTTTGTTACAGTAAGTGGATCAGTGCATGTCCGGATGGGACGACACACTTCTGCGGATGCTGTAAAAGTAACTGTATCTCAATTCAACGGAAACACCATTGGCGCAACTAGCACTTATGGTTGGGAAGTCACAAACGGCGATTCCAACGTTGTATTAGACGAGAACTCTGTAACTTACGGCGTTAAAGAAGTTATTGACATTAATACCTCTTTAAGTACTCAAACCCTTTACCAAAACGATCAAGCCTACTTCGTTTATCTAGAATTAACACAAGGTGATTACCCTGCAACGGCAGGTGTACCTATCCCAGCGATTAGCTGTAGTAGCTCTGTGGTATTAATACCGCCGATGCTAACTGCTACTAAACACCCAGATGGTTCTTTTAAGACCGTGTTAATCTACGCATCAAAAGCAGTGGCCTTGAGTAATTATAAATTAGCAATGCTCGTATCTTCTGATATAGCGACTCCGTCTTATTACAGCGGGTCCGCAGACTCTTACGGTGTTGCAGTGTACGATTCATCAAGCAGTTTAATATGGCATAGCGGATGGAGACAAGCAATCGTTAATAATATTATCGATGCAAATGACTTCACACTAGGAACTAACCAAAACGGAAACTATGATGTAACAACAGGATATGACGGCGTAAGTGCCCCTTCCCTAACTACTTCTAGTTTTAACCTATCTTTAAACAGTACAGCCCAAACTAAAACTATTTCTGGCGTCAACGAGATGGACCCTGCAAACTCTTATTTAGCAGGATGCAGTCTATCCGGACGAGTCGCCTATTATAAAGGTTTATGGGATGAACCCGAAAATGGAATCAACGAGCAATTCGGAGGTGGATTACACCGCCCCGGACTTAAGATTGATTCTAACTCTTCGGTTTCAATTACAATGTTTAGATATGGTGTAGGTCCTAATGCTCCGACCTCTTCAGACTACGGAACACGGGTACCTACCGCGTTTCACCCTGAAGGAGACTATGTGATATTCCGAATTGTATAAAACTACGGAGGCCATCTAATGGCAAGCGTTAATGACAATTTATACGATCGTACTATCGATCACGTAGCAATGACAAGGGTCTTTGAAGAGACCGTACAAACGGACACTAAGCGAATCATTCGTCGTCACAGAAAGAGACTTCAAAAGCTTCTTAAAACTGGCACGATTGATCGCTTTACTTTCCGATCAAAAGTAAATCCAGAGACAAAACGATTTGTCACTGAAATGAATAGTAGCCTACTTAACGGAATGAAAGATTATTCCTTAACTGAGGTAGACTTCACCACAAACAACTTAGCTAAAAGTGTAGGCGCGTATGCCAACTTGAGGCGTCCGGGAGCCACTAAGGTTCTCGCAGAAGTTGTAGGTGTAAACGTTAGGGGGGACGGAACTCTAACCCAACGTATCCAAGCACTAGGTGCTGGCCAATTAACTAGGATGAAGACCGCGATCGACAGCGGACTTGCTCAGGGATTAACTAATGAGCAGATCATCAAGAATGTTATGCGTAAGACCAGACTTACAGAGGCGCAAGCTTCTGCCCTAGTTCGCACTGCTATCACCCGTACTCAAACATTATCACAATTGTCTGTTTTAAAAGATAACCAAGAGATAATGAAGGGTGTTAGGTTCACAGCTGTATTGGATAGTCGCACAAGTGCAATCTGCGCTCACCACGACGGTAAGGTTTACGATGTAAACGACGACCGCTTTACTCCTCCTCTCCATTGGCGGTGTCGAAGTACTCTCGTGCCTGTTGTTAAATCCCACAGTGAGCTGTTAGAAAGTACGTCCCCTAACGTTAAAAAGAAAGTATTGAAAGGCTTATCCGCCGCCGGAGTTATGCGCTTAAATGGTACTGCACCAGCGCGAGAAGACTATGGCAGTTGGCTTAAGCGTCAACCCAGAGAAACAAAGGTTAGACATTTCCAAGGTGATCTTCAGAAAGTAGATCTCTTTGATAATGGGCAGTTGCCTGTGGAAAGCTTTACTACAGCAAGTGGTAAGCCACTCTCACTCACAGCATTGAGACGTATAGATAATAAAAATACAAACACAACTCCCGTTAGACAAAAGGTACTGAGTTCCAAGACGGTTAATTCGTTAACGATTAATGCGGCACGGCCCTCTACCCTAGTCAGGTCTACTGATGCAGAGAAACAATTAGCACTATTCTACCGAGCAGAAGCTAGTAACACTAATTCGTTATTAGCATTAACAGATTATCGCGGTACTTCGATACCCGGTAAGAAGTCTACTCGTAGAAGAGCTAACAATCAATTCGATGAAAGAAACCAAGGCACTGACCCTATGACCGGAGAGACCAAGTCTACTCTAGTATATGATCCGGACTTTAAGGTTCTTCAAGAACGTCTTGATTATCTTGATCAGTCAAAGCTTCTCTCTGTGGATCAAAAAGAATTTATTAAAAGGTTTACTACCAAGCTGGAAACAGAAGGTGTTTCAGTAAACCAACAATCTGCAATCATAGAAAACCTTCGTGTAGTGTTTGAACGCTATGCTAAAGATAAACTGCCATGGGAAAACTTCGCTGGCGTTTTGAGAGCAGAATTAAAGAACTCTGTAGTCAACACCTCTCGTATTCTAGACCGACGATCTCGTTCACGTTCTAAGCTATTTAAGTTTGGAGCAGAAGGAGACGCACAGGTTCAGATCATGGGTGAATGGACTACGGCTTCTGAGCTAGCAAGCAGAACTCTAAGTAACCAACGTTATGTTAGAGACTGGGCAACAACAGACGGATTAGACTTAGCAAGAAAGACTTACCTACAAGGTAGATCTCCTTTGCGAAACTATTTCCCTAAGTTACCCTCACTGCCTGCATTACCTAGTGTTCGGAAGAACGTAATAAAGCAAATCGAGAAGTTACCATTCGGTAAAGCGTTTCTCCGTAAGTACGAAGGCAAGCCCAGTGATGGTGCTATTACTGCATTCTTACAAGGAGGCAAGGAAAGGTTGAGGAGATACTTAGACCTTGAATTTGTGTATGCTAAGAAACGAGAGGATTTTATCCAATCGACAGCTACACCCGAATACCTTAAGAAACGCGTTAAAACAATGTCAGAGATAATGAAAGACGTTGCTACAGGTAACTCAACAGATTACGACTCTCTAGCTATACAAATTGGTAAGCGGCTACATGAAGCAGAAATATCCGTTGCGGATGTTTTCTTTAAAGCCCCTACACTCTCTGAGTACCATAAAATAGGTTCTAACATTCTCCAAGGTCTCAAAGACCAAGGTAAGATTAAAGTAGGACTTAGAGGTGTTACTCGTCGAGACGTAGTAGATTTAGATAGTGGACGTAGTGGTATTGGATCTTTCAAAGACACTATATCCAGAGAGGTACAAATAGTAGACCCCCTGATGCTTAAGCTACAACGAGCAAACAGGGAAATGATCTTATCAAGAAGATTTGGTATTGTCAACGATAAAGACCGTTTATATGTTAAGGCAGGAGAGAAGAAATTCTTCGATGCTAGAGGCAATAAAACAGACATTAGCGTTGTCACTAGAAAAGCTTCTGGTAACTACGATAAAGATTTAATCGATAAAGACTTTGCAGATATGTTGAATCATGTCATGGATGCGGAATGGGAAATTGATCAGGACTTCGGTTCGTTCTTTGATGCCCTTGCGCACTTCAGAGACCCACGAGGACAGGTAGCTAAATACGATGAGCTTAACAGCTTCCGTAAAGTATTACTTCAACGTGGTGAGATGGGTTCAGGATTGATACAGTCTGTTCGATGGCACTTGGCTAATGATAAGCCGTGGAGAAACTGGGCGCAGATTGATGGGCGTGGTCGAGTTTACACTCAAGGGTATTTACACCCTGCTGGTGGTGAATTCGTTAGACCGTTCCTTAATACAGCGAAAGCAGTTAACATCGACGAAGTCATTATGCAAGAACTAAGAATACAATTAGGTACTCTTGTTGGTGAAGCATTTAGTGTTTTAACTAATACAGGGAGACTTGAATCCTTCCGTAGAAACGAAAAAGCATTTAGAGAGATTGGTGAGCTGTTATTGTCTAACACTCAACGAGATCGAAGAATAAGGGAGTTCCTAGAGCACCCGCTAATCGTTGCTACTGAGGCAGAGGAAATACCTAAGCTAGCAAGGTTTGCATTGGAATACACTCGTATTTACAATCACGTAGATGGAGACTTCAATAACGTAGCGAAGTTGAAAACCTACAAAACTAAACTAGGAAACGAAAACGATGCATCTGCATCTGGTGCGCAGTTGATTGCCTTAACGACAAGAGACAGAGCATTAGCAGAGGCTTCAAATGTAGTGGCTACAAGCCGAAAGAATCGCCTGTACGATCTGGTTGCAGAACGCACAATGTCAGACCCCGCTTTTAGGAAAATTAATCCTATCGGAAACGACATTAGTTTTGGTGACCTTGCAAAAGGTGCTAAAGGGCAGTCGATGGTTGCATTCTACGGTGCTGGACAAGCTACACAGGCAGGTGCTATTGAGATGAAATTAGCAAAAGCACTCGCTAAACAAAACTACACAGTTGTCTCTTCAAGTGATTTGAGGGACTTTAACAAGTCATTAGACCTCTCGATTAAGAGAGCGGACGGTGATGGCCTTCAAGCTACTGTGTTATCTCTTAAAGAATTGAAGAGAGAAATAAACTATTCTATTAACAATAACGCTCCAGTCGGAAACAGACTCCTTGCTATGGCACAGGATATGCATCCCGATTCAGAGGAATTTGTTAGGAAGCTGACCAACGTAAAAGGTGGCCTTATAGGTCCTCAACAGTTTAGGCAAGTTGCCGAAATCATGTCGGGGCATCTAAAAGACATCGCGCCAGTCACGGAGAAATTCGTAGCATTCTGGAAAGACGTTGCGAAGGTTTACATTACGGAATCCGGACAGGTAGATATACCTTGGGTTACGATGGATGGTAAACTTTTATTTCAGCGATATAGACCGGTAGTTCAGGAAAGGGTTGAATTTACAGATCCTGTAACTGGGCGAAAGGTATCAAACATCTACGAAGATACGATGACCGATAGTAAGTTTGTTGGTAATCAGTCTATTATAGGCGCTCGTAGTGGTTTGGGAGTAAACGGTAATCATATGAATGATGCCACTATAGTTAGGAAGTTCCACTTGTGGGGTAGAAAGAATCGTATTCTAACCTCTACTATTCACGATGGATTCTATACTAACTTAGCAGACAGTGTCAAAGCCAAATTCAAACTAAGAGAGATATATGGCGATGCTATTGAAAGCGACTCACTTCTAAACACCCTCAAGGAAATGAGGAAACGCGGACTCAGTGATGAGTCTTACAAGCGGCTAGTTCAGAAAGCAATTGACGACGGCCTCTTGAACCCTGCAAATGGGGTAACACGCAAAGACATCCTTGCTGAAATTCCAGAAGGATGGGATTGGTATGGTATTGGACCATAAGATCCACTAAACTAACTCTTGTGACTAATCTGTGATTAGCTCACGCTTAATAAACTTAAAGGACCGTGTCCTAGGAGAATATAAAATGTCAAACGAAAACGAAACGATTAATGAAGTAAACGAAGAATCATCACAAGCCCCAGCAATGGATTCAGCTGAACTTAACAAGATCATTCAGGCTCGAGTAGAAGAAGAGCTAAGTGGTATTAAAGAGAAGTTGAACAGTGCCTATAGTCAACGAGACGAAGCAGTAGCTAAAGCGGTATCTTTTGAAGAAGAGAAGAAAGCTTTAACTATTTCTAGACTTGAAGAAGAAGGTAAGCATAAAGAAGTCGCTGATATGAAAATATCGGAGATGACTGCGAAGCTGGAAGCTCGTGACCGTCAGATTACTGAACTCACTCGAGACAGTGCTGTACGTGACGCTCTTAAAGGCTTGGACTTCCGGAATGATACAGCGGCAGATTTCGCTTATCGTGACGTGGTAGACCAATTGATCCAAAATGAAAATGGACAGTGGGTACACAGAACTGGTTCTTCAATTAAAGACTTTATTGATAGCTTCCGAAAGGATGACGACAAAGAGTTCTTATTTAGACCTAAGCAATCCTCTGGAACTGGACAGCAAGCTCAGTCAGTTGCTACTGGAGGTTTTGATTCAAGCAAATCCATGGCTGACATGACGAATGATGAAATCATGGCGGCGGCGGCGGCAGGTCATTTCGATGGCTCCGGCAAATGGGTATAATTTAACTTTTTATTACACAACTTAAACTAACTTTTAACTATTAAGGAAATTCACAATGGCTATTTCTTCAAGTGCATTCGGCACACTTAATAAAGCAATCTCTGCTTACTCTGATGAAATGTACACTCGTGCAAAGAAAATCGTATCTACTGAGCTAGTAGGTATGGACGCAAACATCAACGCAAACGGCGAAGACTTTATCGGTCAGGTTCGATTCTACAAGCCTCTCGGCAACTACGCTGTAGGCGGAACTAACGCTTCAGCTGACGTATCTGGTTCTTCAAACGCAGTTGTTAACGTTGCTTCTCAAGACGAGAACTACGGTGGAACTACTAACATCAGCACTGAAGTTCAGACTTACATCAAGACTGTCCGAACTCACGGCGCTAACGAGTACCTCGTACAAAGCGTTATCTCTGGTCAAGACGGAATGTCTAAGATCGCTCGTGACTTCGCTGAAACTCGTGCAGAAGACGAAGATCAAGCTTTACGTGCATGTCTTTCTGGCGTTATGAACGCTGAGCTTAAGACTGCTAACGATCTGTCTGGCACTAACTACAGCGACCTTTTCGCTGGCAACGCTGTTGACGCTGACGGAAGCAAGTCTTTCGGTTACGTAGCCGCTTCTAGCGACGTTATCGGAACTGGTTCTTCTTTAGAGAAGCTTGTTGACCTGAGCGCTTCTGCTCCAGGCCAGCGTGTTGAGCACATCATCCGCGCTATGGGTGCATGGAGCGACTACACTCCTGACTTCGTATACATGGTTGTTTCTCCTGAAGTATACCTCGACATCAAAGTTGCCAACTTGGTTGACGACGAGCGAGTAACTGACGGAAACATCAGCTTCGAGACTCTTCTCGGTGGCGTTATCCGTGTAATCGTTTCACGTAACTTCGGACAGACTTTGGGTACTGTTACTCACAGCGCTCTTTCTGGAACTACTGAAATCAGCACTGCTAAAGTATCTTACATGATGCTTCCCGGTTCTTTGTTCATGCACAGCACTTCTGTACCTAACCCTGTTGCTATCGACCGCAACGAAGGTGTTGGTTCAGGTTCTGGCCGAACTACAGCTTGGTACCGTTGGGGCTACGTAATGCACGCTCGTGGATACAGCTTCGCTGGAACACAGACTGCATTTGCTACTAACGCGGCATACGCTGGTTCTGTTGCGACTCCTGCTTGGACTCGTAAGTCAGACCTTCTTAACCTCGGCATCTTGCCAATCTTCCACGCTTAATCTAACTAAGGAGTAATTGCATGGCACTTACAAAAGGTGTTAATTCATACGTTACAATTGGTGAAGCAGACAGTTACTTCGAAGATAGAATGGACGCGGCGGCATGGATTGTTGCTGGAGACGAAATGAAAGAACAGGCCTTAGTTACTGCCACTCGACTCTTAGATGAGAAGAGATGGTATGGTCAGGTAGTTTCTGCCGACCAAGCTTTGGCCTTTCCACGACGGGGTTCCTTTCGGGACCTCTCTCGTGGTGTTACAGCATCCTTTACTTCATCATACACATTTGTGTCTACTGATGAAACAGAAACTTCCTTGAAGAGAGATATCCGTCAGTTGAGAGCGGCTTGCTACGAGATGGCATACCACTTGATGAACAACGATGGATTGATGGACGCAACAGGTGAGATCACGGATATTAAGGTAGGACCAATTGAGTTGAAAGACATCAAGTCGGTCTCTAAGAATCCAACGGCAGTAAGCGCGTTGATCAAACCTATGATCCAAGGATCAGGAAGGAACTGGGAGGGGTATTAATTATGTCTCTAAGAAAGAAAATAGAACAAGCAGTAGATCAAGCATTTACAGCAGTCGGCGATATAGCAACAGAAGTAACGCTACAATCAAAGACAGAAGGCTCCTACGACTTCTCAACTGGACAGGCATCAGCCACTACAACCTCTACGACTATAGATGCTATAGTTATGAGTGTTGAGCAGAAACCAGACGCAGAAGAGATACTAGCTCCTCGGAAAGAGGTCTATGTAAAAGAGAAGGAACTCGCTAGTCCTGCTTTGTATGATACAGTTATCATTGATAGCGTCAATCATACTATAATTAATTTCACCCACCAACCGGGTCTAATAACACTACTAGTGACGGAGGGATAACATGGCTAAATTTACTGACATCTTAACCGATGTAGAAAGTCAATTTGCAAGTGTACTGTGGAACAACACAGGCATAAGTGCTTTCCCTGCTAACTATATGGTTCCGGCTAGTAAAGAAGAATTTGTTAAAATAGAAGTTCTGCCCTTAAGTGGCAATAGCGATTATAGCAGATTCGGAATTACAGGTCAAATCATAATTCAAGTCTACATTAAAGCAAACCAAGGCTCTAAACGTCTCATGGAAATTGCAGATGTACTAGATACACTTCTACAGAATAAACACCTAGGTACAGGTACTCAGACTCAAGAGAGTTCGCTATCTGTCTTGGGGATCGATCGAGATAACCCTGAGTTGTACCGAGGCGATTATACTGTAGATTTCAACTACTTTAACTAAACTAACTATTGAGGTTAACTAACAATGGCACATATCACTTCTATCGGTGCGTCAAAGTTCACTACTTTGGACTACGTGGCTAACACCGCTCAAAACGCTAACAGCTCTGCCGCTGACTTGCACGCTCTTTTCGTAAGCAACAGCGCAACTATCTTAGCAACTGAAACTGCAACTGACGAGACTCTTGAGTCCGCAGTTAAGCACGTTGGTAACATCCGTGAGTTCCCATCACTGGGTACTCCTGCTAACATCGTAAACGTTCCTGTTTACGGACAAGCTACAAGCTCACAGGTTTCTGGCCAGTCTGACGCTCCTTCTTTGGAGTTCACTCTGAACTACGTTCCTGCTGATCACGCTGAGCTTGACGTACTGCGCAAGAGCGCCGCTCGTCTTTGCTTCCGTGTACGTATTGCTGACGCGAACATCACTACTGATGCTTCTGGTGCAATGCTTGCTGACAACGCAGACAAGTTCGCCGATTTCTACTTCTTCGGTACTGTTGCATCTTTCGAAATCGCTCCTTCTTTGAGCGACTCTTTGCAGGCTACTATTGCTGTAACTATCGAAGGTGACTTCAACGGACCATTTGCTTTGGTTGCTGACGCTAGCACTTCTACTTACGCTCTTCCTGCATAAGTAGTATTTAGTAAATTAAGAAACGGAGATCCTTCGGGGTCTCCTGATCTTACATAACATAATTCGGAGACTATAATGGATAGTAAGAAACCACCTTTTGATAAAGGTTTTGTTTTACAAACCACTTTACGCAATATGAAGAAAGACATTGATTTCTCTTCTCGTAAAACGTTTGATCGTTTTAAAGATTTTTCTGACGAGTCAAATGAAATGCACGTTGAAAAACGCACAGAGATATTTGAGACCCTCGATGTACTTAACAAGATGCACAAACTGCTTGATGATTTTCAAGACAATAACAAACATTTATTTGATAACAAGGATTAATAGATATGAAACAGCACCTAGGTAAAATTCAAACTAAAACCGTTCCATTCATGGATGGAGACGTAGAAATTAAAACTCTTACAGTTGGTCAAGCTAAGCTAATCGAAGCTGAAACTAAAGCTATGCAAGCTTTGCCTACTGAAGAGCAAGATCAACTTGCACTATTGCGATCAGTAATTCGTATTGCTGTTGTAGATGCAGAAGAACTAACTGACGAAGAGATGGATTCTTTTCCAGTAGCAGAGTTGACTAAACTTTCTGAAGCCATT
>Ga0115572_10004906_pt1 | contig 10363 bp, 10 predicted proteins | sample COGITO_mtgs_1206_FD_88681 | JGI IMG/M metagenome (GOLD analysis project Ga0115572, IMG submission 88681) | Pelagic marine microbial communities from North Sea - COGITO_mtgs_120607 | ecosystem: Environmental > Aquatic > Marine > Epipelagic | place: Germany:Helgoland, sampling site Kabeltonne... | reverse complement strand
TATGGCTTGACCGCTCGTAACATTTCTCTTTTTCCAGGAGGGCCTGGAAGTCGTTCAACGGCAAACCCAACTTGCTGAAGTGCTCTTCTTACCGATCCTTTTGCACAATAACTTACCCAAACGCCACCTTTGTTAAGCAAGTCGTAACATTTTTTCATCCAATGCTTTTCCCACAAGTCCGGCTGTGCATGAGCTCCAAAAGCATCGTAATAGATTAAATCGAAAAAATGATTTCCAGAAAACTGTTCAAAAAGGGTTTGGTGTTTAGTTAACTTAAACTTAGAAGTAAGCTTGTGTTCAGTTTCCCAAGAAAGCTGAGAAAAAGCTAAAAATGAAATTACTGCTTTAGAATTCAATAGCTCATTGTAATTCAATTGTTTGTAATCATTCACCGAAAGTGGATAGGCTTCAAGACTGGTGTAATCTACAGCAGTTTCTGTTGTATTTAAAAAGGTTAGATAAGCCAAAAGCCCTGTTCCATAACCCAACTCAAGTATGCTGCAGTTTAATTTTGGATTTGCATTTTGCCAAAAACGAAGTCCTTTTTCCAAATAAACAAACTCAGTTTCTGTGATGGCACCGTGTAGGGAATGATAGGTTTCCTTTAAATTCTCAATCTTTAAAGTACTTGACCCATCCTTAGTAAGGACCCATAGTTTTTTAAAGTTCATGTTGAATGTTTAAAAATAATTAAAAAAACTACAGAAAAAATAGAATATTTCACACTTGCTTATTAAAATCATAATTAAACAAAAAAATGAATAATTATAAGAGGGATTGAAGATTAAGTTTGGAAAAAAAATTAATTTTACTAGACCAACAAAGAATTAAAATGAACATTAAAGAAATCCAAAAATCAAAAATCAACAGTATTGATTTTGATAAGCTAGCTTTTGGACAAACTTTTACGGATCACATGCTTATTTGTCATTATCGAGAAGGTAAGTGGCAAACGCCCGAGATTAGTCCCTACAAACCTTTGACCTTAGACCCTTCATCAAGTGTTTTTCACTACGGCCAGGCAATTTTTGAGGGCATGAAAGCCTACAAAGACGACCAAGGTCAAGCCTGGTTATTCCGCCCCAAAGAAAATTTCAAACGCTTTAATCGTTCAGCAAAAAGACTTCAAATCCCTGAATTTCCCGAATCGTATTTTTTTGAAGGATTAAATAAGTTGCTGTATTTAGACGATCAATGGATCAAATCAGGGGAAGGAAACTCTCTTTACATTCGTCCTTTTGTATTCGCAAGTCAAGCAAGTGTTCAAGCTTCAGCTGCAAATGAATATATTTTTATGATTATTTGTGCTCCAGTTAAATCCTATTATATAGGAGGTGAAATAAATGTTTTAGTCGCTGAGGAGTACAGCCGTGCTGCTAGTGGCGGTGTTGGATTTGCCAAAGCTGCTGGAAATTATGCTGCACAGTTTTACCCTACTTCTCAAGCACTTAAAAATGGCTATCAGCAAATCATTTGGACAGATGCAGATACGCATGAATATTTGGAAGAGGCTGGCACTATGAACATCTTCTTTAAAATTGACAATACTTTAGTGACGGCACCCACTAACGATCGCATTTTGGATGGTATTACCAGAAAGAGCATCATCGATTTAGCAAAGTATAAGGGAATTAAAGTTGAAGAACGACCCATTAAAGTTTCTGAAATAAAAGCTGCTCATGAAAAGGGAAGCCTACAAGAAGTTTTTGGGACTGGAACTGCTGTGGTCGTTTTACCTATTAGCAGCTTCTCGCATCAGGGTGAAACCTTTAAGTTATCTAAAGAGACTCCCGTTGCTGATGAGCTGAAAACCTTACTTATAGCAATCCAATACAATAAGTCAGAAGACCCTTTCAATTGGAGAAAGGCAATCGTTTAATCTTCTTCAATAATTTTTTTTAAGTTGGGTTTAAAGTAATTAGGACCTTTCATTACTTTTCCGTCCTCTCTGTAAATTGGCTTTCCATTCAAATCCAGTTTACTCATATTACTTCGTTGTATTTCGTCAAAAATCGCCTCCATTTTGTCTTGAAAACCATGGGCAATAATTGTCCCGCATAAGATATAAAGCATATCCCCTAAGGCATCCCCTACTTCAATAAGATCCCCTTCTTTAGCAGCCTCTAAGTATTCCTCATTTTCTTCTTTCATTAAATTGAATCTAAGTGTAGTAATGGATTCAGGTAAAGTCGCTGTGGGCTTGTCCTCTATACCTAAACCGTATGCTTCGTGGAATGAAGTGACGGCATTAATTGGTTTATTTAACATGTTGTCTGTGAATGTTTATGGGTTATTTATTTCTAAATTAGTCAAAAATTAAGAAGATGTTTTCTTTTGGACAATTAATATTTGCTTTGTGTTTTACCGTAGGATTTACCTTGATCGTAATCTTCTCATACCGTTCTGACAAAAAAACACAAGCCAACTACTTTAAGGGAAGCTATAAAATATTGATTGGTTTTTTTATCGCCTTTAGTGCCCTAGTTTTAATTAAATATCTAACTCAAAAATGAAAGCACTGCTGCTTATCTTTTTAGGAGGGGGTGCTGGAAGTGCCTTCCGCTTTTTGATCAGTAAGTTTTTTTATATAAATAAAGGAGGATTTCCTTGGGCTACTCTTGTCGCAAATTTTATTGGCTGCCTATTGATCGGATTTATAGTTGGTTGGGCATTGAAAAATGATAGTTTACGCTCTGACGTTTACCTATTTTCTGTTATAGGGTTTTGCGGAGGACTGACTACATTTTCCACTTTTAGTATGGAAAACATGATTTTTCTCCGCTCTGGAGACTATTACAGTTTTATCGGTTATACACTTTTTAGCTTCATAGGAGGTTTAGTTTTCGTTTTTGCAGGTCATTCTTTATTTAAATTTTTAGCCTAGACCCCTTTTTTTTGCCTATTTCATAAAATTTTGGTTATCATTTTAATATACCCCTAATTTTTAGGGGGTCATTTTTTTTTATATGCAAAAATTAAAAAAGTATCCCCTAATAATTATGGGTTAATATATAAATAAGGATAGTTTTGCGGAAACTAACACTTACATAATGAAAAAAATCAATTCTATCATCGCAATCGCAATTTTACTAATTGCATTTATCCCTACTACGCTAAAAGCACAGGAAGAAGACAGTACTCCTGAAGCTACATTTAATTTTAGCGGTACAGTAGACACTTATTTCAGAGCCAGCTTTACTGAAGATCCTGTTGCACCAGGAACGTCTTTCGCAAATCTCAACGGATTTGCACTAGGGATGGCCAACTTCATCGTTTCTTACGAAGGAGAAAAATCCGGCTTTGTTGCCGATGTTGTTTTTGGACCTAGAGGTTCAGATGCTGTATTTGGTTCTGTTGGTAACTCTTCAGAAATTGTGAATCAGCTGTATGCTTATTACCATTTAGGTGACGGTGTAACCGTTACTATGGGTAATTTCAATACTTTTTTAGGTTATGAGGTTATTTCTCCTGCAGCAAACTTCAACTATTCTACCTCTTATATGTTTTCATATGGACCCTTTTCTCACACAGGTTTAAAACTTGATTTCGAGCTTGCTGACGATATCTCCTTAATGGTTGGTGTATTCAATCAAACAGATGAAACCGAAGCAAATTATTCTCGTTACACAGCCTTTGGTGCTCAATTAGGGCTTTACGGTCAATACATCAATTTCTTAGGTGGAGAAGACTATGCCCAAATTGACTTTACAGGTGGATTTGACCTGAGCGATAGTTTTTTCTTAGGTATAAATGCTACTTCTGCAACGCTATCCGGTGATATGGGATTCGCTGGTGTAGCACTTTATCCACAGATCACTACTAGCGACAGCTTTGCAATTGGTTTGCGAGGAGAGTTTTTCTCAGAAACTGACGGGTTTGGAGCTTTAGTATTAGATGGAGATGCTGATAACTTTTCACTTACACTAACAGGAAGTTATACATCTGGAAACTTTATGTTCAAACCTGAATTAAGAATAGATAGCGCTTCATCAGAAATTTTTGCAATCAGCCCAACTGAGACTTCAGACAGCTTAGCTTCATTTGTTATGGCGATGATTTACTCATTCTAAAAACTTAAATCTAAATAATTATGAAAAAAATAGAAGCAATTATTAGAAAATCAAAATTTGATCAAGTCAAAGAAGCCTTACACAACGTTGAAGTCAACTTCTTTAGTTACTGGGATGTAACTGGCGTTGGAAATGAAAAAGAAGGACATGTATACAGAGGTATTACTTACAGTACCTCTGAAATACAGAGAAGGTATCTTTCAGTGGTTGTCAATGACGATTTTGTCCAACCAACTATTGACGCTATCCTAAAATCAGCTGCTACAGACAATGTAGGTGACGGGAAAATATTTATCCTTCCCGTAGAGGAAGCTTATAGAATTCGTACCGGGGAAAAAGGCGGTAAATCACTTAACTAAACAATAAAAAATAAACTATATCAATATGGAAACTGCACTATTTACAGCAAACAATGTATGGATGATGATCTGTACAGCACTTGTGTTTTTTATGCACCTTGGGTTCTCTTTCCTTGAAATTGGACTTACAAGACAAAAAAATACAGTAAATATTTTATTTAAAAACTTTTTTGTAATCACTTCTGGCTTATTGCTTTATTGTATCGGTGGTTTTAACCTAATGTATCCTGGATTCGAAGAAGGAGCCATGGGCTTCTTTAAATTTGCTGGTTTTGGCATTGCTGCCCCTGAGGGTGGAATGACTATAGACTACGCAAGTGGAGGATACACCTGGTGGACTGATTTCCTATTCCAAGGAATGTTTGCAGCAACAGCTGCAACTATAGTATCAGGAGCTGTAGCTGAACGGATCAAACTCAACAGTTTTATGCTCTTTACTATCGTTTATGTAGGCGTAGTATATCCCATAATCGGTTCATGGAAATGGGGTGGTGGATTTTTAGACCAATGGGGTTTTTATGACTTTGCTGGCTCTACACTCGTTCACTCTGTTGGTGGTTGGGCTGCATTAATTGCAATTTACCTTTTAGGTGCACGGATTGGAAAATTTGGAAAAGATGGAAAACCAAATGCGATACCTGGACATAATATTCCTTTAGCGGCAGCGGGTGTACTAATCCTTTGGTTGGGATGGTTTGGATTTAATGGAGGTTCTGTACTTTCAGCAGATCCAGAGCTTACTTCACTCACTTTAGTTACTACTTGTTTAGCAGCAGCAGCTGGTGGTGTTTCAGCAGCACTTTTCTCTAATATTTTATATAAAAACTTTGACTTAACCATGTTTATGAATGGCGTTTTAGGAGGACTTGTTGGTATCACAGCTGGCGCTGATCAAATGGGCCCTACTGACGCCATTTTAATAGGTATCATAGCAGGAGTCATTATTGTTCTTGGAATTTCACTTATCGACAAACTCAAACTCGACGACCCGGTTGGGGCGGTTGCAGTTCACTTAATTTGTGGAATTTGGGGAACCTTGGCTGTTGGAATCTTTGGAGCTATGGCAGGCTTAGATCAATTTATTGCTCAGCTAATCGGTGTAGGTATAGTAGGTGCATTCTCATGTATTACTGCATTTATTATACTTTTTGCCATCAAAAAAACCATGGGTCTTCGTGTAGATGCTGACGATGAACTTAAAGGTCTGGATTTAATGGAACACGGAATGGATGCTTATTCTGATTTCAGATTAAATCAACATTAATTTTGGGTTATAACCATAATCATTAAGAATTGAATTAAATCCTCCTGACTGTGTCAGGAGGATTTTTTGTATATATTTAATAAAATTATTTATAATGCGAAAGTTACTTCAATTCATCATCCTCCACTGTTTCTTTTTTATTAGTGCACAAGAATCCATAGGCAATTCTTCAGAGGGACCTTTTTCACAATTAATCATAAGAGGAGCTACTCTTATCAACGGCAATGGTGCTCCGCCAATAGGCCCTGTAGATATTACTGTTGAAAATGACAAAATAATAAGTATTGATGTCGTAGGATATCCAGGAGTTGAAATATATGAAGCTAAAAGGCCAAAATTAAAAGCAGGTGGCAAAGAAATTGATGCCCATGGTCAGTTTGTCCTTCCAGGCTTTATCGATATGCACGGACATATAGGGGGTGAATCACAAGGAGCTGATTGGGATTATGTTTTTAAGTTGTGGCTTGCTCATGGAGTGACTACAGTAAGAGAACCCAGTGGACGTGGAGTAGAATACGCAACAGATCTTAAACGCAGAAGTGAAAAAAATGAAATTATTGCTCCGCGAATATTAGCCTACACCGGATTTGGACAAGGGAGTAAAAAGCCAATAAGCACTGCTGAACAGGCACGGAAATGGGTTCGCCAAAATGCTAAAAATGGTGCGGATGGAATTAAATTTTTTGGAGCTGAACCTGAAATTATGACTGCTGCACTTGATGAAAATAAAAAGTTAGGCTTACGCTCCGCTTGTCATCATGCCCAATTGAGCGTTGCCCGCTGGAATGTACTCCATTCGGCTCGAGCTGGACTTACTACTATGGAACATTGGTACGGACTTCCCGAAGCTCTATTCAACGACAGAACAGTCCAAAATTATCCTCTCGATTACAACTATCAAAATGAACAACACCGCTTTGGTGAAGCAGGGGAACTTTGGAAGCAAGCTGCAGCTCCCTATTCTGATCATTGGAACAAGGTAATGAACGAGCTGATAGCATTGGATTTTACCATGGTACCCACATTTAATATTTATGAAGCAAGTCGTGACCTGCATAGAGCTAGACGTGCAGAATGGCATGAAGACTATACCCTACCCTCGTTATGGAGATTTTATCAACCGAGTAAAATCTCTCACGGTTCTTATTGGCATTTTTGGGGAACAGAGGAGGAAGTCAAATGGAAAGAAAACTATAAGTTGTGGATGACCTTTATCAATGAATACAAAAACAGAGGAGGTCGGGTAACTACAGGTTCGGATTCTGGTTTTATTTTCCAATTGTACGGATTTGCTTACATCAGGGAAATGGAAATGCTTAGAGAAGCTGGCTTTCACCCACTTGAGGTGATTCGTGCTGCTACCCTAAATGGTGCTGAGGCAATGGGAATTGACGATCAAACCGGCTCTATCGAAATTGGAAAGGATGCAGATTTTGTAATTGTAGAAGAAAATCCACTTGAAAACTTTAAGGTACTCTATGGAACAGGGGCAATCAAACTTACGGAAGACAACGAAGTAGTCCGTGTTGGAGGAGTAAAATACACCATCCGCCAGGGTGTGATCTACGATGCTAAAAAATTACTCTCAGAGGTAAAAGAAATGGTAAGCAAAGCGAAAGCAAAAGAAAATTTTAAAATTACCCAACCGGGAGAATAAATTGAAACACCCCATGAAACGGCTTATTTTACTCATGCATTGTCCTGATAAAAAAGGAATCATTGCAGCAGTCACTAATTTTATTCATCAACGAAACGGAAACATTGTTTATATCGATCAGTATGTCGATCGCATCCAAGGGGCCTTTTTTATGAGGATAGAAGTTGAAGGCGACTTTGATCTCTCAAATTTTGAAAAATTCAAAACTACCTTCAAAAAAGAATTGGGCGAACCCTTTCAAATGTCGTGTAGTTTTTACTTGGCAGATGTCCTACCCAAAATGGCTATTTTTGTTTCCAAGTACGATCATTGCCTGTACGATATACTTGCCCAACAAAGCTCAGGAAAGCTGGCGTGTACCATACCGTTCATCATCAGTAATCACAAGGACTTGGAGCCCATAGCAAAGCAGTTTAACATTCCGTTTTATCACATTACTGTATCCAAAGACAACAAGGAAGAGGCAGAAACAAAACAACTTGAATTACTTAAAAAATATGAGGTAAACTGTATCGTATTAGCACGGTATATGCAGATAGTATCGTCTCGAATTATTGACGTATACTCCTCAAAAATCATTAACATTCACCATTCTTTTTTACCTGCTTTCCCAGGAGCCAAACCTTATCATTCCGCATTTCAAAGAGGAGTTAAAATCATTGGGGCTACCAGTCACTACGTAACTGAAGAATTGGATGCTGGACCCATCATAGAACAGGACATTATTCGCGTATCTCACGGACATGGAGTAAAGGACTTTATTCTTAAAGGTCAGGATTTGGAGCGGATCGTATTGCTCAGAGCTTTAAAGCTTCACTGCGAACGCAAGATCATGACTTACAATAACAAAACCATAATTTTTAATTAGTCTACGACTGCAAAAAGTCCAGAAGTCCTAAATTAAACTTTTCAGGTTGATCTATGTTTACTACATGTCCTGACTGCTTTAAGGTCAGCAGATTTGAATATTTGTGAAGATTCACAATCTTCTTAACAAAAGGCAGAAACATATAGTCTTGACTTCCCATGATGTAAAGAGTAGGTATTTTAACCTCACGTTTTCTAATTTTTTCTAAAAGAGGGAGTAAGTTGGCTGTCAATTTATACCATTTTCTAAATTCATTTTCAGATAGCTTTTTGGCCTCACGGATAAACAAGGCCCTTGATTTTCGGTGGGCTTTATAAGGCATGATTACATAAGCGAAAAAGGTATAAATCCATATAAAAGGAAGTATGGTTTGTGTCAATTTACCCATAAACATTAGGATTCTCGACTGTAGGTTTAGATTAATAATTGCTCCTCCCAAACCAATTTTTTCAATTCGATCTGGATGAGAGTGCATCATTTTCTGTATGAGTATACTCCCCAAGGATATCCCAACAAAATGTGATCTCTCTATTTTACGATAATCCAATACCTCAACTAGATCAGAAATGATCAAATCAAATGAATAGATCATTTCGTTGGGAGAGTCACTTGACTTTCCGTGCCCTCTAAGGTCTATCAATAGCACATTGAAGTACGACTTAAAAAATCGAACTTGATTGAACCAAATGGATGAATTCCCTCCAGCTCCGTGGATAAAGGTTAACCATTGTTTTGATCCGTTTTCAGATTTGTAAATTGAATGATGCAGCACTAGAGCAATTTTTTTTGTGACAAATACATTGCCATTTCTTCTTGCAGTCTCTGAGCTTCATTAGCAGCAACCTCAGCAAAATCCTCTGCTTGAGATGCGTAAATTATACCTCTAGAGGAATTGACTAAAAGTCCGCATTGAGCATTCATTCCTGCTTCTGCAACTGCTTTTAGGCTCCCACCTTGTGCTCCTACTCCAGGCACCAATAAAAATGCATAAGGAATAATTTTCCGAATTGATGCAATTGCAGTTGCTTTTGTCGCACCAACAACATACATCAACTGCGCGGCTCCTTTCCAATCAAGGCTAGTACGTAACACCTTTTCATACAACTTCTCCCCTTCTGCTTCGGTTAGCTGAAAATCAAATGCTCCAGGATTGGATGTCAAAGCGAGTAAAATTCCGTATTTCTCTTTGAATGCTAAAAATGGCTCCACAGCGTCTTTGCCCATATACGGAGCTATAGTCACAGCGTCTACATCATAGGTTTCAAAAAAAGCTTTGGCATAACGCGTCGCAGTATTTCCAATATCACCTCTTTTGGCATCCGCTATAACAAAATGATTGGGATAATGCTGATTTAGATATTTGGTTATTTTATCAAACGCACTCCAGCCTTTTATGCCGTATGTTTCAAAAAAAGCAAGGTTGGGCTTATAGGCCACAGCATACGAATGTGTAGCATCGATTATTTTTTTAGCAAAAGTGAATAGTGGGTCCTCCTGATCTTTGAGATGAGGGGGAATCTTATCTAAATCGATATCTAGTCCAACACAGAGGAAAGACCTTTTCGCTTTTATTTGTTCGAAGAGCAGTTTTTGTGTCATAGTACTTCACCTGCCTCTTTAAGTTTCTCCGTGTTTTGATGCAATTGTAACTCATCTATAAGTTTTTGGACGTCTCCATTGATCACATTTGGTAAATCATAAAGGGTCAAACCGATTCTATGATCAGTAACACGTCCTTGGGGATAGTTATAGGTTCTTATTTTTGCTGAACGATCTCCAGAGGAGACCAGAGAATTTCGTTTTTCGGCGTCTGAAGCTAGCTTTTTGGATAATTCCAATTCATATAATCTAGAACGCAATACCTTAAGCGCCTTGTCTTTATTTTTATGCTGAGATTTTTGATCTTGGCATTGAGCTACTATACCTGTTGGCTCGTGTGTTAATCGGACGGCAGAATAGGTAGTATTTACCGATTGGCCTCCAGGCCCTGAGGAACAGAAATAATCAATTCGCACCTCATTCATGTCGATTTCAACATCAAACTCTTCTGCCTCGGGCAATACCATTACCGTTGCCGCTGAAGTATGAACTCGACCCTGAGTTTCAGTCTGGGGCACCCGCTGCACACGGTGAACACCTGATTCG
>Ga0115572_10004889_pt1 | contig 10392 bp, 8 predicted proteins | sample COGITO_mtgs_1206_FD_88681 | JGI IMG/M metagenome (GOLD analysis project Ga0115572, IMG submission 88681) | Pelagic marine microbial communities from North Sea - COGITO_mtgs_120607 | ecosystem: Environmental > Aquatic > Marine > Epipelagic | place: Germany:Helgoland, sampling site Kabeltonne... | reverse complement strand
CAGAAAGACAAAGATTGGAACCGCCAGAAACAGCGGATTGTGCGTGACAACGTCAAGCAATAGACCTAGCGTTATTGGCCCCTGACGATTGAATCAAACTCTGTTTACGGCCCGCCTTGCGCGCACCAACTCTGGCTAACAGTGTAAGCCGAGGAATGATTTACATTGCTAAACCTCAAAACCAATCACCCGCGCCAACATGCGCACAGCCACCACTAACAGGAAAACACCAAAGGCCAGACTCAGGGCGCGCTTGGACAGCTTGTGCGCAGCACGCGCGCCAATGGGCGCCATCAACATGGTCATCGGCGCGATCAGAGCGACACCAATCCAGTTGACGTAACCAACGTTGGCCGCCGGCAAGCGGGGGTCGCCCAGGCCATTAATGATGAACCCAATGGTGCCCGGAACAGCAATCAGTAACCCGAAGAGAGAAGCCGTACCGACCGCCCGGTGAATAGGCTGACTCATCATGGTCAGCGTTGCGACGCTGAAGGTACCGCCGCCAATGCCCATCATCGCCGAAAGGCCGCCGATAAAGGTGGGAGTAATAATACTGCCCGCGCCCTTAGGCACCTGCTTCCATGGCCGATAATTGTCCAGCGTCAATAGCATTTGAACCGCAATCAGCAGCGCGACCACACCGAAAATACCCGCCAGAACCGCGCCCTGAACCTGGGCAGCGGCCACCGACCCCATTAAGGAACCCACGAATATGAAGGGGCCCCACAGTTTTACCAAATCCATATCGACCGCGCCCTGGGCGTAATGCGCCCGGGCAGAGGACATGGAAGTAAAAATGATGGTCGCCAAAGAGGTTCCTACCGCCACATGCATGCGAATGACTGGATCAACCCCACGAATGGCTAGCGCGGTATCCAGCACCGGCACGATGACAATGCCGCCACCCACACCCAGCAAGCCCGCGATCAAGCCCCCCACAACGCCGGTGGCCAGCATAGTTAGTACCAGGGGTATCATTACTTCCATCATCAGACTCCCGCTAAAAGATAGCCGCAGAATACACCGTGGCGCCCCCTTGGAGCCAGCGGCACCCCCAGGGCGTTGAAAATTGCCAAACCCGACCCCGCGTATTGAGGTACAATAGAAGTTCACTGGGGGCGATTTGGATTCGACGACGGATACAAACCCTTAGGTGCATGCCGTGATGGTAGCCAATCACGTAAATCCAAAGCTGCAAACTATTAGTTGCCAATGACGACAACTACGGTGCTCAACTGGCTGCGTAAGCAGTCACTAGACACCATCTAGTAGCTTCGGCTCTAGCGGTCAATGACAAGGTGCCAGCCCCGCATTATTGACTGTCATACAGAACTGGCTCGCGACAATGTATGTTCTGGACGGCGTCGCTAAACTTTTACAGAACTCGCTAATCACGTCCTGCCCGTTGGGCTGTGTGCGGTTAACTTAATAAACGGAATCTAAGCATGTAGAGCCGAAGGCAGAGGTCTGGCGGACGCCGGTTCAATTCCGGCCGCCTCCACCACATTAGAAAAGGGTCACCAATAGGTGGCCCTTTTTATATGTGGATTTCGGCCGGTATTGGACCGGCAGCTCAAAGAGCGCCGGTGGCCAAACGCAGTGAGGTCTTTCGAAGCCGGCCCGCAGGGGCGGCGTAGACACAATTCCGGCCGCCTCCACCAATGCAAGGCAACACGGGGTGCCTCAGAGTTTTTTACTGATTAGGCGGCCTCCTCCCGACCTGATATTCACCTTCGCTCAACGAACGGTAGTAGGCGATAACCTTCGTCCCGTACCAGTTCGCCTGGTTGGTAGTGGCGAATAGCCAATGTGAATTCACCCGATTCGTTTTCCGTCGGTAGATTGTTAGAAACCCCCTGCCCGCAGCCGAAGCTTACGGTGTACGTGCCATCACCGTTCGGCGTGGCGGTATCTGAGCTCACGTTTGCCATGTCGTCGAACATAAAACCGGCCTTGTCGTAAACCGTGAAGGACCAAAAAGCGACGTTCTTGGGGTCGTCAAAGGTCGCCTGGTGACAAGCGTCGCTCGGATAACTGCCGGACACCTCGTAAATGTTGTCCTTCCATTGAGCGCCGCCCCAACCGCCAGCCGCCATTATCTGGTACTTATCTGATTCGTGCAGCCCACGCGACTCGTCGGTTGGCGCAGTGAAACCTCCGCGTAACGCCAGAATCCCGTCGCGTTTCGCAAGCATGGGTATCTTAGCCTTGAGTGCATTTTCGACACGCTCAAACGACTCCAACTCGACCGGTTCGGTGCTGAGCATCATGTCACTGGCAGCACTAATCGACATCTGATCTTGATATCGAGCCGCCTCCTCCTCAGAGAAGGTGGCATCCAGTCGAATAATCACGTACATATGCGTGCCAGTATGCGTGGCCAATTCAAAAGTTCCAGGCCCATACGACATTGGCTGTATGCGGTGATCTTCGGTCACCGGTTGAAGCGACATGTATTTACCCTCTGGAATATCTGGAAGGGTTATCTTCGCCCCTTTTGACACATCAACTACTACCATTGAGTAGTACGTATCTCGGTTCATACGGACGACAGGCTGATCTTCGGTTGGTGTCAGTTTTCGCTTGTGCAGAAAGCGGTTGACACCCGCAGCGGCTTGCGCCTGCAGTATCTGCCGCGATGTTTCGTCAGTTGGATAGCTGGCTTCAGTTACCACTCGCCCATCTGGCGAAAAGAACTCATGGATATTCGTTACCTGCTCCGCTTGCGCATGCGCATGCAAGGTAATCGATGAAAAGAAGATGGCGATAATTCGGGTATATTTGCTAATCAGTGACATGTGCAGCTCGCTTTACTTAAATTTATAGCTCGGAGATTTTAGACGAGTACCGGGCTATGTCCAGCGAATTCCTACTTCTGGCCAGTAGCGGGCTGTTTCTTACTGTAATAAAGACATCCGCTCTGAGGTGAAAGCGGACATTTCCCCTTTCTTGATATCGGTTTTGGGACCTCAATCGGAAGCTTCCGCGTACTTTCAGTTTCATGGTTTAATGTGATCAAGATTTTACCATCGATAGCAAAAACTGCTTTAAGGAGCACCCAAAATGAAGAGAATATTCGCAATTATCACGAGCGCATTACTTATAGCGACCCCGATATTGAGTTACGCCGACTCTGATGACCGCCAAGATCGCCGAGAAGAGCGTGGTAGATCGGATGAGCGCCAGGACAAAAGAGATTGTCGCCAGGAGGAAGGTAGGGTTGGCAAGGATAAACGTGATTGCAAGCAGGAAGAAGTTCGGGATGGCGTCAGAGGCAAACAAGGCGAGAGGCTAGGCAAGGATGACGATGACGATTAATAAATAGATTAGCTCTTGGTTGGTTCAGACAGTTGACACCGAATGAGACGGATCGCTAGCTAGGGCAAACATTTTGACAGGCCCCATGGTGCTTTGACTTGGTGACAGCCCGGTTACTGACCTCGCCCGGAGGCTTGAAATAGCAGAATTTAGGTAATGGCCGATGCAGTGTCTCACAGGTCCGCTTTTGCCTAATAGCTGACTGTCTAGTATCGGTTTGTAAACGGATTCAATTACCCTTCGACTAGGTTTTCGGAGTTGACAATCAATGATCGAAATTTACTCAGTTATAGCTGGAGACATACCCAAAATTTCGCTACTTGTAGAACCGACTCGCGAGCTTCAAGTGATACCGACTTTGTCGTCCGAGGGTCAGTTATCAATGCGATCTGCCCGATCGGCAGATATGTCGTCTATCGCAGATGCGTCAAAGTATCGAGCAGTAAAAGCCGCTTCAGACGATCAAATCATAGGTTATGTTGCGTGGCGCGACCCTTACTATATCGCCCAGATGTATATTCTCCCCGACCGTCAAAACAGAGGAGTTGGAGGTGCACTGCTAGACGCTGTGATAGCGCGCTCCGCGCTAAGATCGACTGCATCTCAGAGCGTCAATAAACGCGATTGGCTTCTATGAGCGGTACACTCGCTCAGCAAGGAGATCTTCGATATCTCGGTGACTGAGGTTGAATCTGTAGTAGAGCCGAACCGCATACGAAATGATGTCTGGGGAAAATCGGTGACGTTTATATGTATTCATGAGACGCGCCTAGCAATTTCAGCCTGTTAACTTGTCAGTACCGCCTGAACCGTGATAACTGATTGTCTGCAGTCGACTGTTTTTACTAGATTAGTAACAAACATAGTATTTATCCTGCTTATACTTTCCGCGATATCGAAAAGAGACTAGTCCAAATAGGTGCTGGTGTATTCAGGCGGCGCTGACTTGGTAACGGTTCCTCATTCTTTGACTCCGCACACCGCATGCTGACTATTGCATTCTTTAACTTTCCGTCTTTTGTTGTCATGACGCATTGAGGTTAGTGGGTGACGATTTTCGTGGCGAAAAAAATTATCCAGGAACAGGGAAAGTTTGTTTAGGATAAACGTTACAATAATATTGTCGAATGAAGCTGTAAAATGAACTGCATAGCCCATTTAACTAATAGCTGTTAAAATCGGAGCGCAAATAAATGCCCACTATACGCGCTGATAATCAATGAATAAGCTCGATTACACTGATATTTTCGATTTTCGCGGAGCGCACTATAACCGGGCTTGCGGGGACTACCCCATCGCAAGATTATTGGAGCGTACTGCTTTGTTATCGCGTCTTGATTTAAGCGATAAAACCAGCTTTTGTGATGTTCCTGCCGGTGGAGGATATCTCGCAGATGGTGTTGAGGAATTACAACGCAGTATTGCCATTACTTGTATTGAGCCGTCAGCCAATTTTGGCCAAATGATTGATTCCTCTTTTACTACCGTGAATTGTGCTGTCGATAGTATTCCTCTTGCAGATCTCAGCTTTGATGCCATTGGTAGCCTGGCTGGTCTGCACCATATTGCCAACCGTCATCCCGTATTTAAAGAATGGAGCAGGCTATTAAAAGCCGGTGGCGAATTGGCGGTTGCCGATGTTGCCTTAGGCAGTGTGACTGGAGATTTTTTAAACGGTTTTGTTGATTGTCATACGCCTCAGGGTCATGACGGTATTTTTTTTGCAGCGGGCGAATTCACCGAATTAATGCAGGAGCAGGGTTTGGAGGATTGCAATGAGGAAGTCGTGACGCTTTATTGGCAATTTGAACAACGCGAGGGTGCCGCTATTTTTTGCAAAGATTTATTTTATTTACCCACAGTCGAAGTTGAAGACGTTGCCATTCAATTGGACCGCTTGGGATTGCACTTTTCAGAAACTAACAATCAGTGGCAGTTGCCCTGGGAATTAATTTACGCAAAAGGAAAAAAACCTAAATAGTGCATTTTGAAGAATAAAACTTACCGTTCTTTTCCCTTTCTATTTCGTTTTCTATTATAACAGTCAATTTAGGTAAATAAGAAAAATGCTGCTGAAAGGCTGACTCAACCTGTTGCTGCAAACTGTTGGTAACCTCATTAGCTACATGCACCAAACGCACGGTAAAATGTTCAACCTCATCCTGAATCACCTGATACTGCCGCATGCCTTCAATATTTCTTAAGGCAACCGATAACTCCGTAAAAGGCACGCGCTCACCATTGCGATGCAATAAAGAGCCACGAATTTTTCCGAGGATAGTTGAAAAAGCGGGGAAATCAATTTTATTGCAGGGGCATTCACCCCAGGCTGCCAGGTCACCGATATCGTAACGTATCAATGGCATGGCCGTATTAAAAAAATCAGTGATGACAACTCGTCCGACTTCACCCTGCGCACAGGGTTCGTTATCATCATTTAAAATCTCTATTCCTAGTTTACCCGCTAGCACATGATGATACTTGGGGTCATGGGGGCAACGGCCAGCAATCATGCCCACCTCTTGCGCACTATAAGTACTCCAGATTTGTGCATTAGGAAAAGCTTGTTTAATTAACGCTTCCTGATAAGGCTCAAACACTTCAGCGAAAACACCAAACCGCTGGACAAAGTGCATATCAAGGCCCTGCTCAAATACTGCATGACATAAACGCTCAGCGTTGCTCGGATAGGTTGTAATGGCGGTTGCCCGATGCTGTGTAAAACGCTGCTGAATAAAAGCCAACTGCTCAGCCACCGGCGTTTTGACGTCCCGACAGTCTTCACCGGGATTATCGGTATGTATAAAACGGGTGACCCCAAGACGTCCCCCCAACCAAGATATAAAACGGTTAGTAACTTCACCTTCTAACGCCGTACGATCCTTGGACCATGCAGTTTTGACCGGTACACCGGTAGAACCTGAAGTGGTAGCAGTGACGGCATGACCGTTTAACAGTTGATCATTATTCTCGAGAATGTCGTCACGGCTTAGTAAGGGCACACTTTCTTCGCAGTATTGTAGCCATTTCCGATAAAAGGGGTGATTTTCTTTTGCCCAGGTAGTGATAGCTTTAAATTGCTCTTGAGCGTAAGGGCGTCGCTCAAAAGCTTTGGGGACCGGTATTTTCATTATGGTTTGAGCATAACAGACTTTTATCTAATTTAGTGACGGGGGGCTTGCATAGATAGGTGTATTATTCTGAAAATACTGAGAGTCTATCGCCTCAAAGGTGATTTGGGTGTAATCGGGAGTCTCAAAAGCACTGCTTTAGTAAATTGAAATGGCATCAATCTATAGTCAAAGACAGCAAATATAAACGGGCATTGTATACAACTGTTCTGCGGTCATCCGCTATACGTCTCGACAGCAGAACCAGACAGAACAGACAGTGATGTCAGGAAGGGCCGTGTGCCGCGTGTATATATAAGTGAGCAGATTTTAATGATTTAGCGAGTTAATTTCGCAGTTCTGCGGCGACAATAGTAAACACTTAAATATAGGCAGGGCCTTTGAATCTGGTTTATCATGAAGAATGGATGGCCAGTGTTTTTAAGCATGCATGAGTTCCGCATAACGCCAGTATCAGCCCCTCTAGCCGCAGCGCAGCGAGATAAAATTACTGCATTTTGGGAGAGTGAAAATGCGCAGGTAACGAACCCAGAAAAACGCCTCGAGGAAGTAGCATATTGCGCTCACACAGAGGATGGCAAGTTAATCGCGCTTTGCTCTTATCATCTTGGACGTGGGATATATAACGAACTCCCTCTTTATTTTATGCGAGTTTTCGTTGCAAAAGATTATCGACAGACGTTATTGGCGTTTAATTTACTGGCGCACTTGGCCGAGTCTCTTGCAGATAAGGCGAAAGGAAATCTAATTGCGAGAGGTGTCGGCGTTGCTGCAATTCTTGAGACAGATATCGTAAAGAACCGAGGCACGATAGAGTGCTGTCGAACGTTTCAGTTCCCCATTAACAAGCGCCCTCTCACTTTTGTACTAACAGGATATACTTCTACGGGGAGTCCCGAATATTGTCATTTTTTTGAACGCGGTGCGAATAGCAGTAAACCGCACAACAGTGGGGAAAAGGATTCGTCAGATTCTCTGAATCACTCTGCACTTCGCAGGGTTAGTACGGGAAAAAATCCCTCTCTCGACGCGAGTATTGCATCGTTTTTGGCAAAAGAAAGACAGCTCGAGCTAAAATCTGTACAAGCATATTTGCAAGAGAAAATTATTTATGTACGCCACCAAGATGAGGTAATCGTTACCCTTGGCCTTCTTGCACCGAAGCTTTTGCCTGAGATTAACGCCATCTTTTTTGGCTTAAATCTTGTGGCCGCGTCTCAAGAAGACCACAGGATCAATTCAGGCGCTTCCAATTTTATTGACGATATTTTCGCTGATATGAATGCACGACACAGCGGTAAACTCGAAGAAGCCGTGGGTATTTATAATCTTCATTCTGGGAAAACGAGCTTGCCACTCATAAACTCTCGTACTGGATTTCACTTTCAGGGGTTAGATAACGAAGGGCGAGAGTTGAGACTTCGATATTTTGATGGCGCAAAGTTAACCATTTAGTGAATTAAAATATTACCCAAAGTCGCGCTGTTCATCATAATAACCGTAGCGGCTGAAAATGAGGACACATTAATATGGGACAGCCCACCGTAATAATTCTGGATGAGCACCGACCAATAAGCACGTTGCAAGCTGAGCACGTCAATGAGTTATGGCGTGCTGAAAAGGCCGTGATTCACGATGTCGCTCAGCGACTCTCTGAGGTAAAGGCCTTGGCCTACGCTGAAGATGTTTTAATTGCAGTTGGGTCACTCCATTTGACGAACCACAATGCCACAGGTAAACCTGTTTATGCCTGCGCAGCCATTGTTTCATCTGAGTTCCGCAGTCAGGGACTGGCGACTGACATATACCAACGTATTATTGAATCTGCCGAGGAGCAGTTCGATACAGGCACCGACACAAGCGCAATAGGCATATTCATAGAGTGGCAAGCGGCCGTGGTGCGCACTTGGGAGGAAACCATATGCTCTTTTTCTTTCGAGCATTCAAAGCAACAGCGGTCCATGCAGTTTAATCTCACTGGCATCACCGCGGATGGTTTGCCTCAGTATGTTTACTATTTCAAAAACGCTTCGCTATTTACGAAGGGCCCGGTAGTTGAAGACGAGCGGAACTTGGACAGCGGCCAATCAGCCACGAGCGACCTTAGCTTTTGCTGGCAAAGTCTAACTCACCAGGAACAAGAGGCTGTCACAGACGTATGGTTGTCTCATGGCGTGATAAAAGATAGGGAGTCATGTCAACGACGGCTGCCAGACGTAGCTGGGCTTGCACGCATTGACGAAAAAATCGTTGGAATCGCTTCAGTTTTCAAGGCGCCCTACGAGCCGGCTAATGCAATGTTCATGGGATACAGAAGCTTCGTTAGTCCAGATGCTCGCGGCGGTTTCACTGCAACAAGATTACTGAAACACACTTATTCTGAATTTAATAGAATTTACGGCGAAAGTAACACTATCGATAACATGCACGGAATGGCTTACGTTCTACAAAACGACAAACTGAACAGGTCTGTACACAAGCCAATGGGTCCCGATGTAGGGAGTTTTCTGATCGGGTATGTCAATGATATGCAAATGAGAGTGAAGTATTTCGAAGGCGCAAAGGCTCGCCTTCGCAGAGACATATCAAACTAGCCTTGTGGAAAGAAAAAATCTCATTGCGGTTGCTCACTGGCGTATTTCAGCGCTTTGTTTAACGCTTCTTCAGCAGCCACAAATTGGGGTCTTATCTTGAGTGCCTGCCTGAAATAAGCTATGCATTGTTGGGTCTGCGATTCTTGTGCGGCGATATTCCCCAATTGATACAATGCTTCGAAGTGGCCTGCCTCCCGCCGAACGACGTCGTTCAATGTATTCCTCGCTTCAGCCAACGACCCATCTCTGAGTAATGCCAGGCCAAGGTTATAACGTGCAGGGAGGTAGTTTTCATCAACGGCCAACGCGTCACGATAACTCGCCATAGCGGTCTTTAAATCACCACTGTTGAAATGCTCGTGCCCGGCTTCAAAGTACTTCTCAATCGGCTTCCAACGTTGATCTACGTTTGCTACATTTGCCAGACATTCATCTGGCACCACGAAAGTGCCAAGCATCAGATTTTCGTCTTCACTGCCAATATCCGGAAAGGCGTGGGGAAGCACAGAAACAGCGAAAATTTCTCGAACTCCACCCGTAAATTTAAGAAATGCAACCACGGTTTTGGTTCTGATATCTAAAACCCAAACACCGCTTTCACGTACCGGCGTATTCCGCGTTATTTCAAGGTCTGAAAACACTGCGGTTTCGCGTACCTGCGATGTGCCGACAAATGCGTAATGATCAAAGAAGTCCAGGCCTCTTGTAAAGCCGGGCAAGTTTAGTCTCAGTATCTCCTCACCGGTATCAGGGTTGCAGGCGACAACATCGCCCTTACCGGACTCCAGATACCATAGGCTGTCTGCGTACCATCGGGGAGAGTGCGGCATAGAGAGCCCATCTCGAATGATCTTGTTTTCCAGAATATCGATTACTACGCCGCCACTTGTTTTGTTGTTCCGCCAGCCACCGGGTTCGTCTGAAGTGCCCAGCGCAGAAACATATCGGACTTTGTTATCTCTCACGGCTAAGCCATTTAAATGGCAACGATCCCTGGGGTCGTAGGCAGAGATAAAATCAGGCTTCCATATGGGCTCGAAACTGTATTTGGAATTGAGGCGACAGAGGCATGAAAACCGAGTATTTACAAAGATGACCTCGCCCTCAATGATCGCCATCTCATGAATATCAATGTCGCCGGTGTTATAGACCGCGCGCGGCATATAGGCAGCGGTATGCTTGCCTTCGGGCTCAATTTTTTGCGCTGCAGAAGGTACGTTACGAAGATCGAAGATCTGGCCCTGGGTGCCAAGAATGAGCCTGTCAGCACTCGCAGTCACTCCCATCGGTTTTTTGAAAGCCCGAAAATGCGTGTTCGTGACGCCATCGTCAACGCGAGCAATGAT
>Ga0115572_10004888_pt1 | contig 10395 bp, 4 predicted proteins | sample COGITO_mtgs_1206_FD_88681 | JGI IMG/M metagenome (GOLD analysis project Ga0115572, IMG submission 88681) | Pelagic marine microbial communities from North Sea - COGITO_mtgs_120607 | ecosystem: Environmental > Aquatic > Marine > Epipelagic | place: Germany:Helgoland, sampling site Kabeltonne... | reverse complement strand
CCGGAATCGCCAGTTTGGCGCTGGGCACCCCCGGACTCGTTTTTTTTGGGCAGCTCGCGCGCGACGACGGCGTCGCCCCGACGCCGACGCCGCGGTCTGGCGGCGGATATCGATCGGGGCGTGACCCACGCGTGCCCCTGAAGGGTCACGCGCGTGGTGGTGTGGAGTGGCGCGCCTGGGCCACCACCCACCACTCGCGTCCAACCACCCTTGGAAGAGTCAGAAGTTTCCAGACTGAAGTGGAGCCAACCGGGGGCTTCTGTGGAAACGTCCGCCAGCTTCCGCTGGCTTCCGTGCCGGACTGGTCCGGCACGGAAAGTTCTCCGGACATCATTCCGAGGGGTCGTGTTCGGGCGTTTACCGAACTTTTTTTGTCGGCGCGCACCCATGGAAGGTTTCCGGACGCCGTGGAGGCGGTCCCAGAGAGCTCCGTTGGTTCTGCTGGTTTCCGTGGATTTTGGATTTACAGCGATGACTCAAGGTTTTGGGTCTAATCTTTGCCGATCAAGCCATTCCTGGTCATTTCCACGGAGCTGATCCAGGAGGTCCGTATGGATCCGCAGTCTCCGTTTTGGCTTCCGTGGCTTCCGTGAAATTCCCGGACGGGACCCAAATGGTGATTTGCAACCCCCGGATGGAAATCCCGGATGCTTCCATTTCCATCCGTGGTTCACTCTGGGAAGCTCCGTGGTGGTCGAGACTCGGGTCGAATTGACTCGTCGTTTTTGGTTCATTTTTGCCAACTGGGGAAATTTCTCGGCGCTCGGCACCTCTCGGCTTTTTTCCGAGCTCTGACTGACCTTCATACGACCCGACTCTTCTTCCACTCCGCAGCTGAGCTGCAACCTGCTCGAGTCGCTGCCCGACGGGATCGGCGCGCTGATGTTCTTGGAGCACCTCGACGTCAGCGGCAACGCACTGCGCGCGCTTCCCAGCCTCTCCGGTTGCAAGGCGCTGGCGCGGCTCGACTGCGCCTCCAACAAACTGCGGTCGCTACCAGTCAGCCTGAGCGCGTGCCTCGAACTCCGCGAGCTCTGCTGCAACAACAACCGCGACCTGGAGTGGCTGCCCACCGACCTCGGCCTGTTCCAGCCCAAGCTCACCGGCGTGTGGTGCAACGGGTGTTCCCTACTGGAGCTCCCGTCGTCCCTCGAGGCCGCCCTCGGGCTCGCCGACCTCGACGTCGGCGGAAACCGACTGCGCTCGTTACCAAACGCCCTGGGCGGCGGCCAGCAACCGAACCTACGAACGATTCGGTGCCGAGATAACCAAATAACCAAACTGCCCGGCGGCTTGGCGTCCGCGGTATCGCTGCGGTGCCTGGACGCGTCGTGCAACTCCCTGGAGGAGGTGGACGTGTTGGCCATGTGCGGCACGCTGACGGAGGTGCGTTTCTTTTTATTTCCGTATGGGCAATTAGAATGACGCGTGTTTTGTTTACAGATTCGCGTGGGCGATAACGACATCGCGGCGCTGCCCCGGAACGTCGCGGGCGGACCGGCGCGGCTCAAGGCGCAGCTCAAGGCGTTGGCGAATGACACGTCATCAGGCGGCGCGCCGCGGAACTTCACGGGATGGGGCGACGGCGAGTGGGACGGCCTGAGGGTGTTCGACGGGAGTAACAACCGGTTGGGTAAGATTCCGTCGGATCTCGCGGCGACGTTGTTGGCGGGCGGCCGGATCCCGTGGAAAGTATCGGTGCGCAATAACCCGATGAACACCGCGATTCGCGCGGTACTCGGTGCGCCGGGGGAGGAGGACACGACGGCGCTGCTACGGTACCTGGACGCGCTGAACGACACGCTGGAGCTGATGGATCGAGAGGAATCGGAGCTCGGCGAACGCGCGAGACGGGTGCGAAATAATCATCTCAGCGCGGAATGCCACGCGAGGATCGAGCGACCCGAGCTCGGTGTCATGGACCGAAGCGATCGGTTCGACCGGCCGCGGCACAGGCGTTTCTCGGTGTCGGAGGACGGACCACGGGTGCTTAAACGGGTCGAAACGGTCAATCCCGGGGCGTTACTCCGCGTCAAGCCCATCGACGAGCAGTACCAACTTCGATGCGAGGCTCGGAAAGCGGCGGCGGCGGCTCGCGCGCGAACCCGGTGGGGCGCCGCCATCTTCTCCAAGATGAAGGGCACCGACGACGTCAAGGAAGCCGCCGCGAAGCTCCAGTCGCGTCACCAGTTACTCGACGCCATCAAGCGCGCCACCGACGAGAAGGCCCGGAGGGACGAGGAGGAGTTTCGATGGATCCACGACGTCGAGCTCCTCCGATGCGTACCTTTCCGGCTACGATGCCAGCTGGCACGATCATGCCGCAAGATGACGTGCACCAGGGGCGAGCGCGTGTACGCCGAAGGGGACGACGGCGACGTCGCGTACATCGTGCTCGAGGGCCGGTGTCAGCTTCGGGTCAACGTACCTAAGGACGCGGATGAGATCGACTCTGGCGACGAGTCCGAGGCGGATCTCATCAAGACGGAACCGTCGGGCGAGGTCGTCTCCGGGTCCATGTGTCTGGCGGATGCGATCGGGGACTTCACTAAACGTAACGGCCGGGACCCGAGCGATGCGGAACGGGAGGGTTTATCGCGGCGGAGGCACGGGGGGAAGGCGTGCGTGGGGTTGGAGACTTTGCTCACGGGCGCCCCGCGGCCGCACAGCCTCATCGCCAAGTCCCAACACACCGCGCTCATGGAGATCTCGCGGCGTGAGCTCGCGAAATGCCTCGCGCTTGACGACACGAGCCGCGCGAAGGAACACGCGCTCAAGGTGACGCGCGCGTACAACGAAGCCAAGCGGAACTTCGTCGAGAAGTTCGGCTCGAGGGGCGCGAGTTGGGGGGAAGACGCCGCGGGCGAGGAGGGCGCCGAGGCGTACCGCGCCGGCCTCGTGGAGACGCCGCCGCCGCCGACCGCTCGTGAGGCTCTGTTCCGCGCGGAGGCGGCGCGGCAGATGTCCCTCACGCCCGGGTTCGAGGCGATCGAAGACGAGGAGGAGCGGCGAATAATGGTACAAGACTTTTACACCCGCGTGAAGGTCACCGCGCACCACCTCGGGCTCGGTTTACCGAACGACCTGTACTCCGAGGCGGACGAGGCGATGCTGCCGTGGACGGTGACGTGGCGCGCGAACCGAAGCGTCGAACCCCCGGTTCTCATGGGAACGAACGAGCACGGCGCTTCGACGCTGGACTCCAACGCGATTGCCGAGTGGGAAGCGCTGCGGGCCACCGCGCTCTTCGGCGGCGGCGCCGGTCTGTTCCTGTGCTCCGAGCCGACGCTGACGCGCGGTGAGCTGCGGCACGTGGTCAGCGCGGGGACCCGGCGGGTCGCGGCGAGGCAGAACGAGCGCCCTTTGTGTCTGGAGAACGATCCGGGCGAGAGAGGGTCGGCGTACGTAGTCTCCGGCAACTCCCGCGGCGACGTCGTTCGCGCGCGTCGACCGACCAAGCTCGACCCAAACCCCGTCCCCGAGCGCGTGGGCGTGGCGAAACCGGGCGACGTGGTGTGCGCGTTGAGTCTGCTGACCGGTGCGAAGGTTGCGCGCACGGTGGTGGCGTCCGCCGCGGCGAGGGCGCCGCCCAAGATGAAGGCGCTCGAGGTGAACAAAAAGTGTTTACGGGCGGTGGTGCTGCGTCGACCGACCGTGTTGGACGCGATGGCCCGCGTCGTCGCCGCCGAGATTGCGCAGACGCAGTTCGCGGACGATCGTCGAGGGGTTTCGGCGGCGGTGTCCGCCGCGAACGAGCTGCGGATGGCGACGCGGATCGCCGACGCGGGCTGGCGTCACTTCGCCACCGGCTGGCGCACGTGGGTCAAAGTCGGCTCCACGGTCCGCGCCGAGTGCAGGCGTAAGATCATACGCGATAAACTCTTCGGCGGCGGCGCGGGGGCGTTCTTCGCGGCGGCGGCGGGGGCGTCGCTCGACGCGGCGGTTGACGATTCATCTTCCGCCGACCCGACGACCCGACGAAAGCGAAAGGGTGAGTTGCTCGACCTCGAGAACGCGCAAGTCCTCGGCGTCGCCAGGCCGCTGCGCGCGCTCATCGCGTCGGAACGCGCGGCGATCGCGGCGCGGTCCACGCGCCGGGTGCTCGCGAGGGCCGGCGAGGTGTTTTGCCAGCAGGGTTTCCCAGGAGCCACCGCGTACGTCGTCTTGAGCGGATCGCTCGAGTCGTTGGTGAAGAAACCCGGCGCTCAAAACGACGTCGACGGCGGCGTGTTACTCCGCGCCGGTAAGTTGAAGCCCGGCGCGTGCTTCGGGGAGACGTGTTTGTTGCTCGGCGCGAGGCGCGCGGCGACGGTGCGCGCGACGCGTGATTCGTGGCTCATGGAGGTTGGCAAGAAAGGAATCGAGTGGGCGCTGACGGCTCGGCCATGCTTGGTTGACGATCTCGCGACGTGCGCGGCGAAGGCGTCTGCGCGCGAGCGGGTCATCGGCGACGAGGGCGCGGGCGACGATAGCGACGACGACGACCTCGGGCTCATCGACGACGACGGCAGGACTAGCTCTGAGGAACACCGAACGATCGTGAACCACGTGTTGGACTGGGTGTTCAAGGGAGAGATTCGCGGGTTGGAGGCGGGGTCGGAGGATACGGAGGACGCCGTCATGGATACAGAGGGAGACTCCGCAACCGGGTTACGGCCCACGCGTTCACGCCTCGCGTTCGGCGAGGCGACCAAGAAGGTCATGGGGGTGTTGCAAGGCGTGGACGTGTTCAATGCGTTGGACAGGACTCAGATGCTGGTGATGCTTCGCGAGGGCGCCGACCTCGAGACGCACCCGCCGGGCAGCCGCGTGTGCGTCCAGGGCGACGACACGCGTGATGTCATGTTCGTGGTCATGGAGGGCGAGTTGGAGGTGGAGGAGACGTCGTTGGCGGATCCACGTGCGAGCGCGGCGTCGGGGAAGACGGAGACGAAGGCGATTCGGTTGTTACAACGCGGCGACGTCTTCGGGGAGTCGCGTCTCTTCACCGGCGCGCCGTGCGGCTGCGACGTCACCGCCACCTACCGCGGCGCCACGCTGATCACGCTGTCGCCGAACGCCATCGGTCCCATCTTGCGGAACGTGGAGTCGTTCGTGCCGACGGTGGCGAACACGTTGGCGTCGAGGAGGGACGCGGACCAGAACTCTCCGGTGGAACTGGACTCGGCTCCGGATGCGACGATGGACCGCGCGGGTCGACTCGACGCCTCCATACGGCTCCGACACACACTACCTTTCCCCGGGGAGGACGTCCCGAGGACGGTGAAGTCGGTGAATGATACATTCCAGTCGAATGAAAAGTTTCCGGTCATGGATGACGAACTGTCGCGTGCGCTTCGAGCTCGGCACCCGTTTTTTCGCAGGTTCACCGCCGCCGAGCTCGCGAGCGTGGCCGCACTCGGCGTGGTTCGCACGATCGGCACCGGTAAACACATATGCGCGCAGGGTGAAGACGGGACCACCGTGTTCATCGTGGTGTCCGGGGTGGCGATGGTGTTCATCGAAGAGCGCCGCCGCGATGACGGGGTGGTGAAGAGAAAAGTCGGGGAGCTCGTGCCCGGACAGACTTCCGGCGAGGAGTGCGTCCTATCCGACGGGGAGACCCGCCGGGCGCGGACGATCATCGCGTCGCCGCCCGGTGTGAGGGTGATCGAGCTGGGACGCGCTGCGTTCGATGCGGCGTTCGCGCGGAGGCCGGCGCTGGTGGACCACGCGGACGAATATTTGGCGAGTTTGGAACCCCTCTAAATAGAATTAGTAGACATATTTATAATAAATACCCGTACAGGGAAATTCGACAGTCGTATTGTCTATTTGCGAGGGTATTCAGGTCCATGGATTGTTAGGGTCACGTGGCGCTTTTGTTAGAAGGGATTGTACTGTAGGTTTACAACACGCAAGCGCGTGGAAGGTGGCGAGATGTCGACGCTGAGCTCCGTCGGAGTGGTCGGCCTGGGTGCGACCGCGCGCGGGGTCATCCCCGCGACGCGCCGCGGTGCACGGGCGCGCGTCGCCGCGCGACCCGTCGCGTCGACTCGCGCGGGTGAAACTTCATCATCCGTCGCTTGGGCGCATCGGGGCTCGCGCCGCGTCGACTCGGGCGCCCGCGGCGACGCGGTGGTCCGCCGGGGTTTCCTCGATCGCCTCTTCGGCGGCGACAAGAAGGGATCCGACGACGCCAAGGGCGACGACACCGGCGCTTCGAAGCCCGCGGATGCCCCCGAGGCGGATGCCGAGGCTCCCACCGGGGCGCCAACGGCAACGGGATCAACCGATGGATCCGGAGCGGCCGTCGCCCCATCGCCCGTTCCCACGCCCAAGGTGCGGGTCGAGTACGACATGCCCAAGCCCGACTACAACAACACCATGTCCGCGCTGGACTCCATGATCGGATCCACCGACGAGGAGCTCATGCGCGAGGAGGAGGCGCGCGCCGACGACGCCGCGTACGCCGAAGCGACGAAAAGGCGCGAGGAACGGGATGCGGCCAAGGCTTCGTCGGACGATAACGACGGCGTCACGCTGAGCGTCGCGCCCGGGGTTCTGGACGCCATCGAGCAGGCGGAGAAGGCGCGGAAAGGCGGCGGTGCCGTGGATCCCGAGACGAAAGGCTCCAAGCCCACGGGCGAGACGAACGAGGAGACCAAGAAGAAGATCCAAGTCACCTTGGACGACAAAGCCGTGAAGCAGATGTTGGACAAGGACTCGTGGCTGGACAACGTGGTGGACGGCCTGTCGGAGTCCGCCGAGCGCGAACGCGACGATCGCTCTCCAGAGGAGAACGCCAAGCTCGATAAAGTCCTCGCCGACCTCTCCGACCTCGCGAAGAAGGACAAGGGCGAGCGTTCCTCGGACGAGGTTCGCGAAAAGTTCGAGTCGCTCTTTGAAATTTTAGAAATCAGCGACGAGCCCGCGGTGCCCAAGGAGGACTTGGAGCGCTTGAAGACGGAGGTGTTCGGGTACAACACCTTCTGGGTGACGGGAACCGAGGAACTCGGCGCGGAGATCGCCGGCGAGGGCGTGCTCGTCAAGGGGAACCTACGGGCGCCGAGGCAAGCGGTGTTCGAGAAGGTACAAGCCGGGTGCGATCGGTTGTTTCCGGGCAAGTACACCGTGTTCGTGTTGGAGGAACCGGGCGGGCTCTTCGACGACGATTCGTCTTCATCGGCGTCCACGTCCGGCTCGTTCGATTCGTCCGATCCAACCGCGAGCTCCCGCGGACCTCGTGTATCGTTCCTGATCGTCCCAGCCGACAAGGCGGGACCCAACCCGAACACCAGCGGGTGGCAGTACTTGATCGCCATGGTCCTCTTCGCGCTCACCGCGGGCAGCGCGCTTCAACTCGGTCTCGTCGCGGAGGTCTCACGGCTTCCGCAGGCGACGATGGACTGGCTCGCGGCGGGGTCGCAGGGCATCGATACCACCCTCGCACCCGGCGAGCTCCCACCAGGCCTCGAGGACTTCGACGTGCAAAAGTACGTGGAGAGCGCTTTTCCAATCGCCGGCGGCATCTGGGCGACGACGGCGGCGCACGAGGTCGGTCACATGATCGCCGCGAGCGTGCGAGGCGTGAAGATCGGCATCCCGTTCCTCATTCCCAACGGCCAGCTCGGCACGTTCGGCAGCATCACGCAGATCAAGTCGCTGCCGAAGACGCGAGAGGACATCTTCGACGTGGCCATCGCGGGGCCCATCGCGGGAACGGTGGTGGCGTCCACTCTGTTCTTTTACGGCTTGGCGCTGAGCGCGGGCGGGGACCCGAACGAGCTTCTTCCGATCCCATCCGAGCTGTTCAGCGGGTCGCTGCTGTTAGGGTCCGTCTCGGAGGTTTTCCTCGGGGATACGGGCGCGGCGGCCAAGGGGGTGATGGTGCACCCGCTGTTCATCGCAGGATGGTACGCTCTCATTCTTTTCCCCATGTGATTCTTATTCCCGCTCGGTTGGACAATAAGTCTCGTGAAGACAATACACCACTTTACCCCGAAGGTTGTTCGGAGTTACCCAAGGCGCGCAGGGCTGAAAAGTCCTCCCCGCGTCGTGGCTTTTGCCGGCTGCCCGTGTGGGTCACTTCCATGACTCTGAAGACTTCCAACCGGCGTCGTACGAATAACCAAATGACCAAATGATCCAAAACACAATCCGATCCATCGCTGACCAACCCCCTCCCACGTCTTCATTCACAGGTGCGGCCTCGTGACCCAGGCGCTGATCATGCTCCCCGTGGGCCAGATCGACGGCGGTCGGGTAGTCCAGAACGGGTTCGGGCGCAGGGCTCTCGGGCTGACGTCGCTGGGCGTCTACCTCGGCCTCTCTCTCGGTATCGTCGCGTCCAGCTTGTCGCTGTCGTGGGCGCTGTACGTGCTGATCTGCCAGCGCACTCCCGAGTTCTCGCCGCAGGATGACGTGACGGAGGTTGACGAGGCGAGGCAACGGAGTGCGCTGCTGTTGATCTTCCTGGCGTTCCTGGTGTTGTTGCCGGGGGGCCAGCAGGTGTCGCAGGACGTCATGCCCATGCTCTGATCGATTTGAGATTGTTGTGCAGAGCTGCGCGCTGTGACGTATACGACGAGGTTTCGAATAAGACAAAAACACAGACTGTTTGATCGTACGAGTCCATTTCGTTTGTCGTTAAATACGAAACCCCCGAACCGTCCCCGCTGACCAGGTGCCCACTCGTCCTAACCGCTAATCGGTTCCGCCACGTATGGTTTATACGTGTCCACTGTCATCGGGCCGGGCTCTGACTGTACTGTCTGTTCCTATCTGAGATGAATCTGCTTTTTGGGAACTCTCTCAAAAATATCTTCCCGCGATTCGGTGCGTCAAACTGGTGATGCGGGAAGCTCGGAATCAGATGACACTGGCGTTTATTCTCCTTTCCCGGGTGGACACGCATCCGATTTCGGGGTCAAAAAATACCTCGGAACGTATGAACACCAGTCTTGAAAAATGTGATTTAGCAAGATTTGGTCGTGTAGATTCTTGAAATGCTCGATCGTGGATCTCCAATTTCACGCCTCCTGATTGGCCGAGGATCTCGCTTTACATGCTCGTTTACGTCCTCGCTATCGGTAATCCGCGACCATTCCCGTTCACGCCGTCGAGCTCGCGCACGTCCCGTGACGCGTCCCGACGCACCGCACCGGTTCTAACAGTCCGGCGCGTTTCCGCAACAACACCGCGGCTTAGTTCAACGACTCAGCGATGGGCGCTCACTCCGTCGCCGCGCCCGCGATGGCGCTTTCCGGTCGCGTCCGCGCGATGGAACCTAAGCGATCCTCGGCGAAATCCAGCGCCTTCGCCACCGGCGGAAAGTGCGCCGGCGCGAGGCGCGCGACCTTCCGCACCGCGCGCAACACGGTGACCAGGGCCGTGGTGACCCCGCCGACGACGCACGACAACGCCAGGCCGGACACCACCCTCCGGCCCGTCTCCGCGGCTGCGGTCGACAGCAGCAAGGCGCTCGAGCAGTTCCGCAGCATGGGCGGCGCTTCCCGTAAGTTTCATTTCCTGACCGCCCCGAATACCACCCGGTGACGCGCCTCATGAAGACCGCGCGACCGTTTCGAACCGGGTTTGAGCACGTCGCGAACGTCCACGGGTGGTTTCCACCGTCGCGACGTCGCGGAACCCGCGAGAACGCGCCGTGCGACGCCACTTTCGGCATGCGTATCGCCCGGTGCCACCGTGGCAAACTCCGTATATTTTTTCCCCCTCACCCGGCGACACACTCCAATATCTATCCACTTCACACTCACCGACATCCACCCTTCATTACCCCAATCCGCAGGCTACGCATCCGAGGCCAAGTCCTCGATCGTGTCCATCGGTCTGTCCATCCACACGTGCCCCGTCGAGGTGCGCGAGAAGATGGCGGTGCCCGAAGACAAGTGGGAGGATGCCATCAAACAGCTGACGTCCTTCCCGCACGTCGAGGAGGCTGGTATCCTCTCCACGTGCAACCGCATGGAGATCTACGTGGTGGCCCTGAGCTGGCACCGCGGCGTGCGCGAGGTGGAGGAGTGGATGAGCCAGTACAGCGGCATCCCGCTCGACGAACTCCGCGAGCACCTCTTTCTGCTCCGGGACCAAGACGCCACCTCGCACCTTCTCAAGGTTTCCGGAGGCCTAGACTCGGTGGTCATGGGCGAGGGCCAGATCCTGGCGCAGGTTAAGAACGTCTTCGCGCTGGGCGAGAACGTGGAAGGGTTCGGGCGGCACCTCTCCGGCCTCTTCAAGGCTGCGATCACCGCTGGTAAGCGCGTGCGATCGGAGACTTCCATCGCGTCGGGCGCCGTTTCCGTGTCCTCCGCCGCCGCCGAGCTGGTGCAGATGAAGCTCCCGTCCAACTCCTTCGACGGGTGCCGGGTGATGATCGTGGGCGCGGGTACGATG
>Ga0115572_10004885_pt1 | contig 10397 bp, 9 predicted proteins | sample COGITO_mtgs_1206_FD_88681 | JGI IMG/M metagenome (GOLD analysis project Ga0115572, IMG submission 88681) | Pelagic marine microbial communities from North Sea - COGITO_mtgs_120607 | ecosystem: Environmental > Aquatic > Marine > Epipelagic | place: Germany:Helgoland, sampling site Kabeltonne... | reverse complement strand
CTAGCCATGCAAAACCTCTACCTAACAATTCTACCTTTAAGTTTTGTTGTTTTAAGTATTCTTGATTTACGGAGGTAATTTCCAACTCTCCTCTGTGAGATGGTTTTATTTTTTTTGCAATTTGTATAACATCATTTGTATAGAAATATAAACCAACTACTGCATAATTAGATTTTGGATTTTCTGGCTTCTCTTCAATTGAAGTAACTACTCCGCTTTTATCAAACGATGCAACTCCATATCTTTCTGGATCATTTACATAATAGCCAAAAACAGTAGATTTACCTTCTTCTACATTTTTTTTTGCATTTTTTAAAGTTTCCGAAAAACCATATCCATAAAAAATATTATCTCCAAGTACTAAACACACATCATCAGATCCTATAAATTCATCTCCAATTATGAAGGCTTGTGCCAAACCATCTGGACTAGGTTGTTCTTTATAGGTTAAACTGACACCTATTTCACTACCATCTCCCAATAATTTTTCAAAATTTGGCAAATCTTCTGTTGTAGAAATTATTAAAATTTCTTTGATCCCTGCTAACATTAGTACTGAAAGCGGATAATAAATCATAGGCTTGTCATACACAGGCAAAAGCTGCTTAGAAACCCCTTTTGTGATAGGATACAATCGAGTGCCACTACCGCCTGCTAATATAATTCCTTTCATAAATTAATTAATTTTGAGTATTTGTTAGAAATAATATCCCAAGAGTACCTCCTTTTGGCTATTTCTTTCATTGTATTTCCTAAATCAATAATCTCAGAATCATTAGTATTATTTAAAACTTCAATTAGATCATTAGATGTTGTAAAATATTTAGCCTTATTCTCAGTAGTTTTAAAGTTTGTGTCTACACTAAATGAAATAATAGGTAAGCCTAAATTCATAGCTTCAACTAATGAAGGTGCTGTACCGCAATATGTATGGCTATGTATATATGCTTTAGCATTACTTCTTATTACATCTAAAATAGATAAATCGTAAATTGCATCTACAATATAAATATTGTCAAAATTAGAATAGTACTTTTTTAATTTAACACCATATTCAAATTTATCCCAATTAGAAACTAGAACTAATTTTTTTTTAGGTGTCTTTGAAAAAGCCTCTAATAGTAAATGTAAATTGTTATCATGTTGCGCTCTTGAAACACTTACATAGTAACTATCGTTCAAGAACTTATATGCTTTCTTTAAATCTGATGATGGTTTTATATTGGAAACATGATCACCTCCGTACTCAATAAGTTCACTTGTTATATTATACTCTTCTTTAATATAATTACAAAAAGATTGATTATCTGCAACAACATAAGAAGAATATTTAATTGCTATTCGCTCTGTAAATTTCAAGTATTTTCTAATAAAATAATTCCATTTGTCTCTCTTCCACTCTAATCCACCAAAATTAACAATAGTTTTAGTTTTTTTAAAAAAATTAAGGATTGGTAAAATTAGACAACCCGGTGTACCTAATATAATTAGAGTGTCATATTTAAACCAACTTTTACAGATAGATGTTACGTCATAAATTATACTTTGCCAACCATTTGCTTTAAACGGTAGGTAAATTAATTTAGCTCCATTAAACTGGTCTAATTGTTTGTCTTTACTTGTTTTGGAACAAAAAACAAAAAAATCAAATTCTTCTTTTTTATATTTAGTAAGATAATTTGTCATGGTTTCAAAACCACCATAACTTGCTGGCAGTCCTACGGTACCAATTACTGCAATTTTATTTTTCCCCATTTAATCTAAATAACCTTGATAATAATTTTCTATGTATTCTTTTAAAGATAACTTCCAATCTCTCATTTTATTAACACCTCTTAAATCTAATTTTTTAGTTAATAGTCTTTCTGATGGAGGTCTTTCTGCATAATAAACATCCTTGAAGTAATCTGAACTAACTGAAGTGATTTTAATTTCATTATCTTTTCCTAGAATACTTACTAATTCCTCTGCCACTTCAAATCTACTGGTCTGCCCAGCACAAACACAATTATAAAGCCCCCAATATTCTTTTTTAATCAATTCTTTTACTGTTTTAGCAAAATCATGGGTGTAAGTAGGTGTTCCGTCTTTATCGTCTACAATAAAAAGTTCATTATTCCCATCTTTAATTTGTTTCATTAACTTTTGGATAAACTTCTTGTCCTTTTTAGGCCCAGAACCCATCATCCATCCAGCCCTACAGACAATAAATTGATTTGCATTTTCACAAACATACCTTTCTGCCATATATTTTGATCTTGCATAAACTCCTAAAGGATTAGGCATATCCCAATCATCGTATAAATCTTGTTTGCCATCGAAAATACCGGCTGTGCTTATATATAAAAGAGGGATATTAAGCTTGTTAGCAATACGAACAGCATTCTCAACAGATAGAGTATTAGTAATATAAGTATCATCCTTATTTTCTTCACAGAACTCAAGACTAGTATATGCCCCTATGTGAAAAAGATAATCAGGATTAAAATCATTAACATCCTTTTCATAAGCATCATAATCTCTAAAATCTAAAAATGATAACCAATCTTCATTAACATCTTTATCAGTACATTTTAATTTGTAATCGTTTTTAAATTGACTGTAGAAACCCTCTCCTAACATTCCACCACAACCAGCTATGTAAATTTTTTTTTTCATATTTTTCTTGCTTTTATTACTTGTTTTTATTACTTGTTTTTATTACTTGTTTATATATTTGAATTAGCGTTTTATAATGCTTTTCAGGGTTAAAATTATTTTCGGCAAAATTTCTAGCATTTTGCGACAATAATTTATAATCATTATTTGATATGGAGTCTGCATGTATGAGAATTTCTTTTAGTTTCACTTCATTTCCATTATCAAATAAAAAACCTGTTTCACCATGTTTTAATATTTCAGGTATCCCTCCAATTTTAGAACCTATGACGGGCTTACCATAAGCATAAGATTCAATAATTGATAAAGGATTATTCTCATACCACTCAGATGGAACAATAATAAAACTAGCTTTCTGCACAATATCCCATAATTCATCTCCTTTTTTAAATCCTAAAAATTCAATATTCTTATTTTTACATGTCTCTTTTCTTTCAAGCAGAGGTCCATTACCCACAATTTTTAATCTAACATTCGCTTTTTCTGCAGCGTTTATTAATGTATTTACTCCTTTTTCTATAGACAACCTACCTAAATAAAGAAAATACTTTCCTTTTTCATTATTTGGTTTTATAGTTTCTAAATTTGACATAAAATTATGTAACATTACAGACTTTAATTCAATATGCTTATGATATTCAATATGTTTCTTATAGATAAAGTCACTAACAAAAACAAATTTATCAATATACTTATATGGACTATCAATATACTTCCTGTAATAAGCATCTATGACCAAAACACAACTTTGAGATAAACTTTTATCTGAACAATTATTCGTGAGACAATTAATATATCTCCCGTTTTTGCACTTTTCACAAATTTTACTATTACCATCTATAAATAAATAAGATGGACAAATTAATCTATAATCATGAACAGTATGAATAATTGGTATACCGTTATCCTTTAAAACTTTTAAAATTGATGTTGTTAGCCCTCCCATGAATAAATGAACATGAGCAACATCAGGTTTTATTTTTTTTATATATTTTTTAAGATTATTTGACGCTTTTTTATTGTTTATAAAACTTTTTACGGATAAAATTTTATTTACAAAATTAGATTCTCTAAACTCAGCTGCTTTAGGAAAAAAAGCACTGTTCTCGTCAGAAATTGTCTGTTCATCCTTTAAACTAAAAAAGTAAACTTTATGACCGTTACTTTTTAGTAAACTCGCTGAATCTAAATAAACCCTGTGGGCGCCGCCTTTTAAATAGTGCTGATTGTTTATTTGAAGTATTTTCACTCTCTGTATATTGATTGTTTTGTAAAATTTATTATTAGACCTGAAAGTCCAAAATATAAAATAATTATGAACACTTGACTTAAACTAGATAATGTTATATTTTCTATTAATAAAACTAAAGCAATAGAAGATATGTAAAATTTTAATGATTTATAGAATACTTTATCTGTAACTTTTAAATCCCCAATCAATTTTCTAATCTTTATTAATGGGTGAAAATAAAATACAAGCAAAATTATAATACCAATAATTCCTGTTTCAGCTAAAGGTGAAGACCAATAGGTATCTAGTAAAAAAGTAGGCAGGTTAGGATCTGTTAAATTCTCTTCCTGCATACCCCAAACTTCAGACAAATTATAATCATAATACAAATCATTATAATTAATTAATACTGGATAGCTTCCAAAAGTACCAGGACCAGAGCCTAATGGAAAATGATCAATAGCTATATTCGCAGATGCTAAATAAGTTGCTATTCTGGCGATCTCGAGAGAGTTATCAGATGTGCCATAAATAAAAAAATAAGTTTTAATTTTTTCTGTTATAAATTGGTTGGAATAAATAATGAATGAAAATACACAAACAATAAAAATATACACAAAATTTTTTACATAGTTACTTAAATTTTTTGTATGAAAATAGTATAGTAGCACTACTAAAGACATAAATATTGATTTCAAAGATGAGATTAACAGTATTGCAAGAAAAGACACTATGATTATAAATAAATGTTTTTTCAACTTATTGTAGCTAAATAAAACTAAAGAAATAATAATATTAACATTACATAATGTTGCTGCAACCCCTATATCTTTTGTTATTGTATAAGGACTTCCATAATCGTTAACTCTACCTAAAATAAGGTTTACAATCACAGACAATGAAACTAAAAATAAAATGACTTGAATTTGTTTAAATACTTTTATTAGATCCTTCTTTGTTATATTAATATTATAAAATAATGTGTAACTAATAAAAGGTAGGATAATTATAAGAAACCCTAATGCTGAAAAAAAATAATTATTAATATAATCGCTTGTAAATAATGAAAACAAAATTATAAGAGAAATTAAACACAATTTAATCATCACTGGTTTTTCGTATCTTATTTCTAACTTTAGAAATATGGCTATCAAAAAAATAAAATAAAATAAATAATCTAATCCTGTAAAATATAAACCTATTAATTTTAGTTGCGGGAATATTATCACTGAAAATAGAACAATAATTATTGCAAATTTTATTAAAAAATTATCCAAATATTTCTTTATCATTAAACCTTATTGAAATCTTAAGAGTGAACTAAAGATGTATATTACTATTCATATTTATTCAATTTTCACAAGGTGAATACTTTTTTCTTAAAAGAGTAGTATAACCTTATTAAAAACATAAGAATATCAGAAAATATTCTTAAAAAAATTAAATTAAAAAAATTTATTTCTCCTAATAAATATAATACCATCACCACAATTAAATAAATAATTGATGTCACTATTAACGAAATATTATATTCTTTAAAATGCCCAAATGCAACTAGAGAGCATGAGCCTAAAATAAACGTTAAAGCTATGAAAGGTGTCATTATAGTTAAATGTCTTAAAACAGGTGCATAGCTTATCATATTCTCACCTCCAAAGATTAATATTATCTGATCAGACAAAATATAAATAATTAAACCGAATAATGAACCTAAAAATGCCGCGCCCTTGAGTAATTTAATTAATAACTTTTTGTTTTTTGTTCTAGTCAAAGTAGGGAAAACTGCTTGTTGCAACATTTCAAAAGGGATAACACCAACCATAATCACTTTAAGGCTTAAATCAAACCCTGCAACTTGCTTAAAATCACAAAATTTTCCAATCAAAAAAATTGTGCCAAAATTAAAAACTAAAGACAGAAATCTTCCAGCAAAAAAAGGAAAAGATTCTTTAGCAAAAAACATTAATTTTGAGACAGGAACTTTCACTAAATTAATTCTATATTTTTTAATTATATAATACAGGCCAAATACTCCCATGCTGGTAGAAGAAAACACTAACATAAGCACATAATAGATACTATCTTCTTGAGAATTCACTAACAAAAATGTCCCAAGTATTAAGAAAAATCTAGAAAAAAATACAATGATTGTTGCTGGTTTTAAGTTTTCTACTCCTTGATAAAACCATACAGGAAAAAGCACTTCTCCTGCTCCAATAGCAATGAATAGAAAAAACAACTCTTTATATTCTATAAATTCATTTTGTAATGCTAGAAAATAAACAATAATTACTGAACTAATAAACAAAATGGATTTTATAATAATTATAGCTGATACTACTTCATTTATCTTGTCAGTCTTTTTTCTATATTCAACTATATATTTAGCAGCATAAATATTAAATCCAAAATTTATAAGCATTAAAAAGTATTGAATTACAGAATCAATCCAGGTAAGTAAACCATAACCTTTTTCGCCTAGAACCCTTATTAAATAAGCTACTATTAAAAACTTAAAACCAATATTAAAAAACCTCATTAAGGTCAAATAGGTAAGATTTTTAACAATAATTACGGAATCACTACTAAGTCTGTTTAAAATTTCTTTTGATCTAAATCGTTTCATAATAATACAGCCTTAAAATTCAAATAGGTTTGTTTTAAACATAATAATAATAATACAGTGCTACCAAAATATAAATTAATGCTTTGATTTATTTTTCTGGTTTAATTATCAAGAAATATTTATATATAATTTAAAATTTAAGTTGCCTAAAATCATTTTTTTTTAAACTCGAGTTTTATTGGTTTATGATTTATTCTACGATTTAATGGAGGTAATTCTAAAAACGTATCACCAAAAAATCTCTTTAAAAAATCATCAACATTATCTAATTGATAAAGTTTTTGGTTTTCAAATTCGACTAATTTTCTATTTAGAAAATCCTCATTTTTAAAATAAAAATTTTTTACACCATAGTAACCTAACCAAGTTTTTTCTTTATCATTAAAATTATTTTTCATGAGTTTATCTAAATATTTGTTAGAAATAAACAACCCAATAAAACTAAAAAAAAACAAATATGCTCTTTTCTGTTTATTTGAATGATAGGTTGTTTTTTTTGATATGTATACCAAGTTCAAAAATGTAAATAAATAATGATTTAATAAATATTTTTTCTTAGAATTAGTTATATATTTAACAGGAAAAACATCTACAAATATACCTTTGTGAATATTTATTCCATCTACTATCTTTTCATCAAAAACTGTATTATTTAATCTGATTTTAGTGAAATAATATGGAGTCTGATTTTCCGTTTTATTGTTTTGAATAATTAAATTATGTTCTAAAAACAACTCACTCACACTATGAATCTTACCAATATCTGATTCTAATATGCATATATCAATATCATCATCCCAAGGTATAAAACCTTTATGCCTTCGTGCTCCTAGAGCTGTGCCTCCAATTAGGACATAAGGAATATCATTACTATCAAATATTTCAGTTATAATTAAAAGTATTTCTTTTAACGTACTGTGTAATTTTTTTAATTGATCAATTGAATAACTACCTGTATTTTCTATTTTCATTATTTTTTACTTTACTTAAAATTTTACGTGAAGTTTAAAAAAAACACCTAAAAGAACAATTACTTTAAAACTTAACAAACTTCTTTAATTAAATATTAATATGATTTTATAAAACAAATCATATATTATTTACTGATTATTCGATTATGAATAAAAAACCTGAAATCAACTATCTTAGAAATAAACACATCCTTTGTTATTGTATCTAGAACAGTATATCTCCCGGGTCTCATCTCTTTAGATTTAGTGAATATTTGACCTGAAATAGATTCATTAAATATTTTCAAGTTATTAGTAAAATCTAATTCAATGTTAGTTTCTAAAGCATAGAGTAAATGGTCTTCAATTAGTTTTCCTTGCAAAAAAAGGCTAAAAAGACTTATTGACGCTACTTGCTCACCATGTAAAATAGAAAGTCCTATATTCAAATTATCAATTGCATGACTAATAAGGTGCTCACTTCCACTGCAAGGCCGACTAGTTCCAGCAAGAGACATTGCGATACCAGAATTAATTTGGCCCTGAATTATTTGTTTTAAAAAGGGCTTAAATCTAAAATCTTTTTTTGAAAAATAGACTAATGAATTTGCTGATGATTTTGACATTAAAAATGACATATCATTAATTATATCATTGTTATTTTCTTTTGCTAAAACCCAATCATTTGTTGCAGATAGATTAGACAATATATCACCAGCAGCAGCCTTAATATATTTTACAGGAGCTTGATTTATAATATTTAAATCTATTATAACCCCCATAGGCATCATACCTGACACACTTTCTGTTTTATTAGATATATTATTTTTCAGAACAGAAATAGGAGATATTAATCCATCATTAGATATTATTGTGGGAATTGAAATATGATTTATATTAATTAAATAACTTACTCTTTTAACTGTATCCTGAACTTTACCTCCACCGATAGAAATAATTAAATCAATATTTCTTTCCAAACATTGATTTTTTAAAAACTCTACATCATCAAAAGAATTATTCTCAATTATGTAATTATCACAATTGAGTTTATTTGATAGGGTTTTTGCAAATTCAAGTGATTTGTTTTTACCTGAAACAGCTAATATTTTAAAAAAAAATAAATTATTTTTTTTTAAAAACGCATCAACTTTATAATAAATATTTTCATCGACTTGGAAAATTATTGGTAAACTGGTTAATTGTTTGTATATCACTTTTTATTTTTTTCATCAAAGAAGTCAACTAGAGTTGGACTACAGTGGGTTATTTTTATTTTTTTACTATTTAAGTAATCATCAAAATCACTTTCGCCCGACAAAACAAGTAAAGTGTCAATGTTAAGTTTATTACCTAATAACATATCTGTGTATATTCTATCCCCAACCATTAAAGCTTTTTTTTCTTTATTTAGTTTGTTTTTTATAAAATCTACCATTTGGAGAGATGGCTTACCAAAATGATCTCTATATTTCTTTCCTGTAACGCTTTCGATCATTAACGAAATAGCCCCACAATCAGGTATTGGTCCTTTTATAGTTGGGCAAGCTAGATCTATATGTGTAATATAATAAGGAATTCCTTTATTAATAAACATACAAGCAGTCTCTAATTTACTATATGTTAATTCCCTGTCAAAAGAAATTAAGACAAACTCAGGCTCTTTATCTTCAAAATTAATCTCGTACTCATTAACCAGTTCATTTACAAAATCTTTACTTCCCACAGTATAGCCCTTCGAATAATTTTGTTTTAAATACTTACCAGCTACTACTACAGGTGTTATGATGTCCTCAAAACTAACATTCAATCCTAAATTTAAAAGTTTATCTAAATACGATTTTCGACTAACACTTGTATTATTAGATAAATAGATTATTTCACCATCATTTCCCAAATGGCTATTTAACTTTTCTACAATATTCTTAATAGGTTTTCCATCTAAATATACCGTTCCGTCCAAGTCTAAGATTAAAAATTTATAATCCATAATTATATAAATAATTTTTCTGCAATTTTTAAATCCTTTAAATCGTCGATTTCCATCCATTTATTTTTAAAAGGCACACTTTTTATTACCTCATTATTCTTAACCAACGTATCAATTGCAACTTCTGTCCAACTATTTAAGTCACCTTTTTTTAGGAAATCTTTTACAATAATATTTAAATTTTGTTTACTCTCATTTGAAAAATTGTAAATATCCATAGAGACAAATGAATTCTCAGCCTTTTCAATTTTTTTAGACATTTCTACAACATTTCCTTTTTTATCTAAAATAACCTTCATAGATTCCTCATTAAACGAAGTATTGTCGATAGCTATGCAACTTTTATCAGAAATTAACATTTGTTTAATAATTTCATCATCGTAAACGCAATCAGCATTTATAACAATTAGATTATTTTTATTACTAATAATTTCATCTAAGCCTAACGATAATGAAAACATATTATTTGTTTTATCAAATATCTCATTGACTATAAAATTAAACTGATATCCCTTTGAATCAAGATACTCTTTAAGAATCTCATGCTTATACCCTGCTAAAACACTTATAACCATATTTTTATCTATAATTAGCTGTTCAAACAATCTTTCTATAATTGTCTTACCACTGACTTTTATCATCGTTTTAGGAACAGAATCTGTCAAGGGTCTTAATCTTGACCCAACTCCTGCAGCTAATATTATAACGTCTTTAATCATATTTATTTAAATTTAAATTTATTTTTAACTTTCTTATTTATCTTCAACTGATTTCACTTGTTTTCTAAGTCCACTTGAAGAGAACCGGTGATCACGAGAATTGTAATAGATCTCGATTCCTTTTTCTTTGCAGTAGTCTCTTCCAGTATAGTTTTTATCCTTATACTCATCGCCAATAATGCGAACATCCAATTTAAAAGAACGTAAAATATCTTCTAAATCT
>Ga0115572_10004884_pt1 | contig 10398 bp, 10 predicted proteins | sample COGITO_mtgs_1206_FD_88681 | JGI IMG/M metagenome (GOLD analysis project Ga0115572, IMG submission 88681) | Pelagic marine microbial communities from North Sea - COGITO_mtgs_120607 | ecosystem: Environmental > Aquatic > Marine > Epipelagic | place: Germany:Helgoland, sampling site Kabeltonne... | reverse complement strand
TTGTAAACGCCATGAGTGATGAATCATACGAAATTAGAATTCTTGCTTTAGAAAAAATAGATTTAATCAATAAATTTTCTAAAAAAAATGCAATTCAAAAAATAATGAAAATTGCAAATACAGATGAGAAAACATTAGTACAAGCAGCGGCAATTGAAACTTTAGGAAAATTAACAGATCTTGAGTTAAAAGGAATATTCGCAAAAGGATTAGAAAGTAAATCCTATTCTGTAATAGGTAAATCTTTAGTTGCTATGTATTATGTAGATAAACAAATGGCTATCAACAAATCTAGAGCTTTACCAGATGCGATTAGAAAAATTTTAGCAACACCTTTAACCCGTATTTATATAGAGGAGAAGGACGAAAAAGAATTACCTTTTATCTCTAAAAGTGTATTGTCTGGTATGTTTTTAACAGGTGATGATGCTACAAAAGCAATTTACCAAAAGGCATTTACACAAATTTCTGAAAGTAATAATTCCGAAGCGATTCAGAATTTAGTAAACGATATGGTTGTAAAAGGTACTCAGTATAAATCATTTAATTTTGATAAAGTGGTGATTAATTTGATGAGAAGAATGGTACAAGATCAAAAAACTAAAAATACATTAAATAGAGCTAAAAACACTGCTATTATTAAAGAAGCAATGGCAAAGTTGTTGTAAACCGTAATAATTTAATTATAATTTTATTTAAACAATGGTTTAGTTTCCGGCATGTTTGTGCTAGAGTAAGAATATTTTTTATAAAGTCCTCAAAAATAACAACAAGAGCATCATGAATAAAATCACAAAACAAATTTTTACTCTTCTTTTATGCTCTGTTGCTTTTTTTAGTTGCAAGAGCAATCAAAAAAATAATAAATTTGAAATAAGAGAAGGTGATTTATTTTTTCAAAATACAGGAACAGGTGAAATAGACAATGCTATTAAAAATGTAACAGCAACCACATTATCTAAAAACTATTCGCATGTTGGAATGGCAGTGAAAAAAGATGAAAAATGGTTTGTGCTTGAGGCGATTCCAAAAGAGGGTATCTGCGAAACTCCTTTAGCAAAGTTTTTGAACAGGAATAAAAATAAGTTCAATAAATCTCAAACAACTGTTGCAAGATTAGATAACGATTACCAATCATACATCTCCAAAGCAATAGAGTACGGAAGAGAAAGAATAAACAAACCTTATGATGATATTTTTTTGTGGGACGACGATTCTTATTATTGCTCCGAATTAATTTATAAAATGTTTTCTTCTCAAGATTTACCGAAAGATTCTATTCCTTTTCTTACACATTCAATGACATTTAACGACAGCAAGGGAAATCCAATGACTAGCTGGAAAAATTATTATAAAATACGGAATCAGCCAATTCCTGAAGGAATTGAGGGAACAAATCCTAATTTGATGGCCAGTAGTCCTTATATAAAATTTATACATGATTATGAAAAGGAATAAAGTAGAGTTTCTTTTTAGCTAAAAGAATGTTTAAATTTCGAAGCTTTACTATAGAGGTTGAACTATTGTATTTGCTAAATGAACAATTAAATCAAAAATATCAGAAGTGATGCTTATTGCAATGCAGAATTAAAACGTTTATCAGGTCCTAGATTTTCAAATTCTTAGATTTTATTAGATTAGATGATGCCGAAAGTCCTTTGCTAAGAATTATCGATTTTTTTTACGATAAAATAGGAGAGCGGTAATTTGAAAGAACTTATATCTATGAGAATAACGCTGAAGTATATGTTAATAAAACATCAAACAATATTTTTCGTTATAAGATTTTTCTATTCTTTTTGGAGAATGGTAAGAATATGTAAATTATAGTTAACCAAGTATTTGGTACTTATGTGTAAGTAAAGTTTTAATTTTATTCTTGAAATGAAAAATTAAATTTAAAACCTTCATTAATAGCTGAAGTTAAATTAAAAGTACCGTTTATATTTTTAATTCTATTTTCAATATTTGAAAACCCTAATCCCATTGTTTTTTCTAATTGAGAATTATCAAAACCAACACCATTATCAGAATAGGCACAACTATTTTGTGAAAAAATTATGGTTATTAAGCTTGCTTTTCCATGTTTAATCGAATTATTAATTAGTTCCTGTATAATTCTAAATATTTGTAAATGCACATTAGTTACTTCTTTGCTGAAAATTGTTTCAAAACTTAACTGAATGTGAATAGTATCTGTATTATTGAAATCTAAAACAAGTTCTTTCAGGGCATCCATTAAACCAAATTTCTCTAACACTGGTGGGTATAAGTGGTGGGCAATTTGCCTTGAAGATTCAATTGTTTTATCATTAATGGCAATAATATTACTAATAATGTTCTCTTTTTTCGATTCTTCTATATTTTCATATTTTAATATTTGTAAATTTAATGAAATTGCAATGAGCTTAGAGCTTATGTCATCATGCAAATCTCCTGCAATCCTTTTTCGTTCTGCCTCCTGAGCTAAAATTACTTTTTGAAGTATATTGGTTTGGTATTTAATCTTTAAATCCTTCTTCTCTAGTTCTTTAGAGTAAATTTTATGTCGTGACTTAATAACGAACACCACAATAATAACACATAATAATGCTAAAAATATAATTATAGCAGTAATTGTGAAGAGCATCTGATTATGAACCGACATAATTATTTTAAGAATTTAAATATTTCCATTCTTTATAAATAAGTGCTTGATAAAGGATAAAAAAACCAGAATTAAACACCCAAATATCTATGTAAGGTTTTTCTAGAAATACCAATTGAATATTTCCGGTTAAAAAAATTAGACAACTAGTTAGCATATATGTAGAAACTCCGATAGTGAAATAAAAATAGGATTTCGTTTCACCAAGGTTTTGGTATAAATGAATTAAAGTTAAACCAATAGTGGCACATGATATATAGGTAATTTCATATAAATTAAATTCCCAGAATAGTTCAGGGTTACTAAAATAGTATAAGCTATTAGTAATTATAAAACTTATTAATAAGCCTATAACTAAACTTTTTGCTCCCTTTGTTTTAAATAATTGATAAAAAAATAAACTTAAAATGAGGTATTGAATATTAAAAGCAAAATGAGAAACAAAATTATTAGAGTTGGGTTTTAGAAAACCTAAGATATTACATGTTAACTCAATTATAAAATAGATGACTAAATAGTAGAGCAATGACTTGTATAGCTTATTCTTTTTGAATCTTTTTTTGGTAACTAAAAAACAAATTACATTGGCAAATAATAATATCAATCCCAAAGCGCTAAAAGAAAATGCTAAAATAAAAGGGTCATTCATTTAAACAAATTTAAGTTTTAAATTTTTAAAACATCTTAACAATGCAATTAAGTTTTTACAATTTAATTCTTTTTTTAATAATAGTAAACACAATTATAGCATAAAGGTCTTAGAGAGTTCATAAATAAATTATACATTAAAATTACTTACTATTTTTTATACTCTCCAAAAGTTCCATCATTATAAAAAACGACAATACGCTCAATTTTTTTCTCTGCATTTTGTGAATCAGAATTATAAACAGGAAGAGTAGAGGTAAGGTTGTTTTCTGCGCTTTTAGGAAAAGTACCATTTCCATTTAGTAGCCAATATATGTCTACATCTTTAAATTCTGAAGTTATTTTTAGGATAAAATCTAAACTTGGTTTGTTTCTTCCTGAGAGTAAATGAGAAATACTAGAACGTTGAACGCCTATTTTATCAGCGAACATAGAGGCAGATAATTGATGAAAATCCATTACTTTTTTAAGTCGAGTTGTAAATTTTGATATGTTTACCATTGTAATGTTGTTGCTTTATACAAATGTAATCAATATCAATATAGCTACAAAACATCAAGAGTAAAATAGTTTTTATAAACAATATTTTTAATAAACCACTACTTTAGTTAAGTTTCTTAAAACACTAATTAGTAGTAATTTAGTTAATTTTATATAAATAAAATAATTTTAGACTGCAAGTTGTGTTTCAGCGTTGAGGTTTGAGCGACTAAGATTTACAATTGTAATTTATTAAACCGACATAATCTGTTTACAATTGTAACATCACCTTTATTTACAAATGTAACATCCTTAGTCAGTAGCAATTCTAAACCGTCTAATTGTAATCGAAAAATCTTTTAAGAATTTAAACTCAAACATTGTAAATAAAGAATTCATGTATAGTAATGATTCGTTACTTTATGATCTTTGGCTTTTAAAAATTATCTATTTTTGAAAAAAATATCTGACCATACATATGAACACATTACTCATAAATTTTTTAGAAACTATTTATGCTGAGCAAAAAGAAACTAGTTTACAAGGAAAATGGATTACCTTTAATGATATTAAAACCCTTTTTTCTAAATATGAATCTAAGTTCGTAATTTCTCAAATAGGTACTTCAGAAGAAAACAGACCAATAATGCAATTAAAAATTGGTAAAGGTTCTAAAAAAATATTATTATGGTCTCAAATGCACGGCAACGAAAGTACAGGAACAAGGGCCTTGTTTGATTTATTTAATTGTATTTTAAACTCATCTAATGACAAATTTTCTGGCATATTAGAAGAATGTACGTTAGTTTTTATTCCAATGTTAAACCCTGATGGTGCACAAGCTTATACAAGAGTCAATGCAAACAATGTAGATTTAAACAGAGATGCTGTTAATAGAATAGCGAAAGAAAGTATTCTTTTACGTTCTATTTTAGAGAACTTTAACCCTCAATTTTGTTTTAATTTGCATGATCAAAGAACTATTTTTAGTGTAGAAGGGACTAAAAACCCTGCAACAATCTCTTTTTTAGCTCCGTCAGAGGAAATTACAAGAGGACTTACTAAAGGTAGGATTGAAACAATGAACGTGATTGTAAGTATGAATAAGATGCTGCAAAACGTAATTCCTAACTTTGTGGGCAGATATACGGATGAATTTTATCCAACTGCAACAGGAGATAACTTTCAAAAATTAGGTTATAATACTGTTTTAATAGAATCTGGTCATTATCCAAATGATTATGATAGAGAAAAATCCAGAAAATATACCTTCTTTTCTATTTTACAAGGAATTTATCATATCGCTAATACATCAAATTTTGATAGTTATGATGAGTATTTTAAAATTCCGAATAATGATAAAATTTTCTTTGACATAATTCACAGATATCCTGATTCAAAAAACGATATTGCCTTTCAATATGAGGACAAAATTATTGGCGGTAAGTTTGTCTCAAAATTAAACAAAGTGGATGAAAATAGTTTAAAATCGAAATCAGGACACTTCGAAATCGTTTTCGAGAGCAATAAAACTTAAGAATTTGTTACTTTTATATGTGTTTAATTAAATTAAATTCATAAATTTGTTTGGTAATTTGAATAATACGCAAAAAAATGAAAAAATTTATCTTAGACGAAATCGACCATCAAATTTTAGATGTTTTAATAGAAAACGCAAGAACACCTTTTACTGATATTGCAAAACAATTATTAGTATCGGCAGGTACGATTCATGTGCGTGTTAAAAAAATGGAAGATGAAGGTATTATTCAAGGTTCCACACTCACATTAAATTATGAGAAAATGGGTTACTCCTTCATAGCGCATGTTGGTGTTTATTTAGAGAAAACATCAATGACTCAAAATGTTATTGATGATTTAAGACGTATTCCAAATGTTACTGTTGCTTACGTTACAGCAGGGAAATACAATATTTTTTGTAAAGTAAGAGCAAAAGGAACGAATGATGCAAAAGATATCATTTATAGAATAGATGACATACCTGGAGTAAATAGAACGGAGACAATGATAGCTTTAGAAGAAAGTATCAATGATAAAAAGAGAATGATGCACGCAATTTTCAAAGAATTATAAAAATATTCAATTTTTTTGTAACAAAAACCTTATCGTTAAAACGATAAGGTTTTTTTATTGAATTTATGTATTTATCATTATGTTTGTTTACAATAATTGTGAAATATATAATTTATGCAAGTTAAAATTGATTTTATCAAAAATTCTATTCAAAACGAAACGTTATTAAACTTGTATAAAAAAATGCTAAAACCTCGATTAATTGAGGAAAAAATGCTTATTCTTTTAAGACAAGGAAAAATTTCTAAATGGTTTTCTGGTATTGGTCAAGAAGCGATTTCTGTAGGTGTTACGTTGGCTTTAGAAACTGATGAATACATTTTACCTATGCATAGGAATTTAGGTGTTTTTACAACAAGAGAAATTCCTTTACATAGATTATTTTCCCAATGGCAGGGTAAAATGAATGGCTTTACCAAGGGAAGAGATCGAAGTTTTCATTTCGGGACACAAGATTTTAATATTGTTGGAATGATTTCTCATTTAGGACCCCAATTGGGTGTTGCAGATGGTATTGCATTAGCCAATAAACTTAAGAATAATAAAAAGGTATGTGCTGTTTTTTCTGGTGAGGGAGGTACAAGTGAAGGTGATTTTCATGAAGCTTTAAATGTAGCCGCTGTTTGGGAACTTCCTATTTTGTTTTGCATAGAAAACAACGGTTATGGTTTGTCCACGCCTGTTTCCGAACAGTTTAAGTGTGATCGTATTGCTGATAAAGGTATTGGTTATGGAATGGAAAGTTATGTTATTGATGGAAATAACGTTTTAGAGGTTTATTCAAAAGTAAACGAATTGGCTAAAAGTGTTCGAGAAACTCCAAGGCCTATTTTACTAGAATTTAGAACATTTAGAGTTCGCGGTCATGAAGAGGCAAGCGGAACAAAATATGTTCCTCAAGATCTTTTAGATTTTTGGGTAGCTAAAGATCCTTTAGAAAATTACGAGGAGTTTTTAAAAAATGAAGGTATTCTTAGTGAAGAGTTAGATATTTCATTAAAAAATGAATTTGCTCACGAAATTAATGATCATCTTCAAATTGCCTTTAATGAAGAAAATATTACTCCGAATTTAAATTTTGAACTAAAAGATGTTTTTAAAAAACATCACTATAAAGAAGTTAAACCCTCAAAGCCAACTAAAAAGATCCGTTTGGTAGATGCCGTTTCAGAGGGATTGTATCAATCTATGGAAAAATATAACGACTTGGTAATCATGGGGCAAGATATTGCTGAATATGGTGGTGTTTTTAAGGTTACTGATGGATTTATTGAGGAATTTGGTAAAGAGCGAGTTAGAAATACTCCAATTTGTGAATCTGCGATTGTTTCTGCAGCTTATGGATTGTCTGTAAATGGAATAAAATCAGTGATGGAAATGCAGTTTGCAGATTTTGCTTCTTCAGGTTTTAATCCGATTGTAAATTTATTAGCAAAATCTTATTATCGATGGGGACAAAAAGCGGATGTTGTGATAAGAATGCCTTGTGGAGCAGGTATCGGTGCAGGGCCTTTCCATAGTCAGACAAATGAAGCTTGGTTTACCAAAGTTCCAGGCTTAAAAATAGTATACCCCGCATTTCCTCAAGACGCAAAAGGTTTATTAATTGAAGCGATTAATGATCCAAACCCTGTACTTTTTTTCGAACACAAAGCATTGTATAGGTCTGTTTATCAAGAAGTTTCCGGTAATTATTTTACCACAGAAATTGGAAAATCCATAATATTAAGAGAAGGAACTCAACTTACAATTGTAAGTTATGGGGCAGCAATTCACTGGGTTTTAGAGGTTTTAAAAAAACTGAATACTATATCTGTGGATGTAATTGATTTAAGAACCCTACAACCTTTAGATGTTGAAACGATTTATACTTCTGTTAGAAAAACAGGAAAAGCCGTTATTGTGCAAGAAGATTCTCTTTTTGGAGGGATTGCAAGTGATATATCTGCTTTAATCAATGAAAATTGTTTTGAATATTTGGATGCTCCAATAAAACGGGTTGCCAGTTTGGAGACTCCAATTCCTTTTAACAAGGAGTTGGAAAATCAATATTTAGGGAAAAATAATATAGAAAAAAGTATTTTAGATCTGATTAATTATTAAAATTACTATTTTTAAGACTTAAAATTTAACAATGACTAATAAACAGATCATCTTAAAAAATCGTCCTCAAGGAATACCAGATAAAAACACTTGGCAATTTGAAGAAAATGCAATTGAAGAACTTCAAGAAGGAGAGATTCTGATTCAGCAACATTACATTTCGTTAGACCCAGCAATGCGTGGTTGGATGAATGATACAAAATCGTACATTCCTCCAATTGCATTAGATAGTGTGATGCGTGCAGGTTCAATAGGTAAAGTTATTAAAAACAATAACAATCCTAATTTTGAGGTTGGAGATTGTGTTTCTGGTTGGGGTGGTGTACAGCAATATATTGTTTCAGACGGTGCCGGATGTTTTAAAGTAGATGAAAAAATAGCTACGATGCCAACTTTTTTAGGTGTATTAGGAATGCCAGGAATGACCGCTTATTTCGGAATTCTTGAAGTAGCCAATATTAAAGAAGGAGATATTGTGTTGGTTTCTGGGGCTGCTGGGGCAGTTGGCAGTGTTGTTGGTCAAATTGCTAAAATTAAAGGCTGTAGAGTTATAGGAATTGCTGGGGGAAAAGAGAAATGCGATTATATTATAAATGAATTAGGCTTTGATGAAGCTATAGATTACAAATCAGAAAATATATACACAGCTTTAAAAAGAAAATGCCCAAAAGGTATTGATGTTTATTTCGATAATGTTGGTGGTGTTATTTTAGATGCAGCTTTAAGTAAGCTAAGAATGCATTCAACCGTTGTTATTTGTGGAGCTATTTCTCAATATAATAATAAGAAAAAAGTAAGTGGCCCAAGTAATTATTTGGCACTTTTAGTAACGCGATCTGTCATGAAAGGTATGGTTGTTATGGACTTTACTAAAGGTTTTGGAAAAGCATCAAAGGAAATGGCTACTTGGATTGCGGAAGGAAAGATTAAGTATCGCGAAGATATTTATGAAGGAATAGAAAATTTTCAAGAAACCTACAATAGGCTGTTTTCTGGAGAAAAAAGAGGGAAATTAGTTCTTAAAGTAATAGAATAATGGAATTAGAGCACTTTTTCCAATGTCCTTATTGTTGGTCAGAAATCTCTATGATTTTAGATCAAAGTGTTGCTCAACAGACTTATATAGAAGATTGTGAGGTTTGCTGTAATCCTATAGAAATTACTCCCATTTTTGATAAAAGAGAGTTGATTGGTTTTAATTCTCAATCAATTGAGCAATAAGTGTTACATTTTAGTTCTTACGATACTTTTTTTAAAAACGATAAAAGCTTTGTTTAGAGATTAATAGTAGAGTAGTGGGACGCTTTATAAAAAGTTGATTTAACATAAATGGTTTTTCCATTTAAACTCTTTAAACAAATTAATCCAATCCACAGGAAAAGGAGCTTTTAAAGTAAGCTCTTCAGAAGTAAAAGGATGTTTGAATTCTAATTTTCCGGCGTGTAAAAACATATTTTTCCAACCAAAATTTTCTTCAAACATCATATCATGGTTTTTATCACCATATTTACTATCACCAATTAAAGGATGACTAATTTTATTAGTATGTACTCGTAATTGGTGCATTCTACCTGTTTTTGGTGATAATTCGACCAAACTATAACGAGAAGATTCATATGGTTTTACAGGGATGTCTAGTAGAATTTGTTCTAAAGTCTTTAGTTGTGTTAAAGCATCTTTATGCACATTTGCATCTCTACCTTTAACAGGAGAATCAATTGTTTTTGTTTCAGGAGAAAACCCACGAACAACGCCGTAATATGTTTTTTGTATTTCGTTATCAGTAAACAATTTCTGAAATTTAGAAACGTGTTCAGTTTCTTTAGCAAGCAGAATTATTCCAGAAGTTTTTCTATCTAATCGATGGATAGGATAAAATTTACCACCAATTTGTTGGTCTAATAGTTGTAAAAGTGATTTTTCATCTGCTACATTTCTAGAGTGATGTCCGTGATGAACAAGAACGTTATTGGGTTTAGAAACACAAATTATAAACTTATCTTGATAAAGAATAGGTATTTGCATAGTAAAAATTATATTACTTTTTGAAACAAAATTATTTTAATAGGCGTAAATATAATAAAATCAAACACTATGGAATTTTATAATACCTGATAGATATTTTTACTCTACTAAAAATCTATTTAACATAATATAAATTATAGTACATTTTTTTAGTAATTTCTGTATAGCCTTTTTTAAGGCTATTTACACATAATTTTAGATATAGTGCCTTTAGGTCTATATCGTCAACAATTATGTTAAAAGAAATTACGGCTAATGAACTTTTAGGTTTATTTGAGAACTATAATGAAGTATTATGTAAAATATCCCAGAATAATCAGACAACTATTTAAATTTAAAATTTAATAATTATATAATCCTCTTTAGAGTTATAATTTTTGATTGTAAAATAAGTTATAATC
>Ga0115572_10004877_pt1 | contig 10407 bp, 10 predicted proteins | sample COGITO_mtgs_1206_FD_88681 | JGI IMG/M metagenome (GOLD analysis project Ga0115572, IMG submission 88681) | Pelagic marine microbial communities from North Sea - COGITO_mtgs_120607 | ecosystem: Environmental > Aquatic > Marine > Epipelagic | place: Germany:Helgoland, sampling site Kabeltonne... | reverse complement strand
CAGACTTCGAGAGGACACGACGGCGGCGATCCGGTCTGCGTACGACAAATTCTGTGTCGAAATGAGCATCAAGGGTTGCGGACGTGTCTGCTTGTGGGAGCTCATAGAGGGCTGCGACCACACGCTGTGCACGCGCTTCGCCGAGTTTGTTGGGCACGTGTTGATTCAGAACCGAACTTCAACTGGTGTTTCAGCGCTGTACTCATCGAGACAACAGCTGGTAGTGAACGCTTCGCAGGCGCGAGTGAGCTTAGAGCGTCTGCTAAATCACGCTGGCCACTACCGTGCCACATATCCAACGCCGATTTTTAAACCGCTGAATGGCAAAACTCTTGTGGCCCTTCGCACCGACTACTTTCAGGAGCACAACGAGCAACCCGACACGTGGGCATCCGGTTCCATGGCGAGCGCCATTCGCTTTGCTCAGAGCCGGTACCACAAAAACGTGGAGCTGCAATATCGACCCGACCCGCCCGCGTTGAGGCCCTGGGTACAGGGCTTGAATTTTTAGAAGCCAAACGCGTACACGCCTGATCCAGTACACGTCCCGTACACGAAAGCGGTGTTTGGTGTACTAGGCGTGTACCGGTGCACACTCCGAACCAAAAGTTGTCCCGATTTGGGTTGGCAGAATTTAATCACGCATAGACATGCACATGCATGCGAAGTGTACACGTTTTGGAAAGTGGTACACGCCTCGTCCAGTACACGTCCAGTACACGAAAGCGGTGTTTGGTGTACTAGCTGTGTACCGGTGCACACTCCGAACCAAAAGTTGTCCCGATTAGGAACGCTCGACCGTAATTAACTGATTAAAATTTTACCAACCCAAATCGGGACAACTTTTGGTTCGGCGTGTGCACCGGTACACGCCTAGTACACCAAAGGGCGGTTTCGTGTACGGGACGTGTACTGGATGAGGCGTAGAGGAGGGGGGGGTGTCGAACGAGGGACCGATCAGAGGGAGGAGCGCCGACACAGAAGACTCTGTCAAAAAGCGTTTCGATGTCCAAAACCGTGCTTGTCGATTCGACCGGTAAGTCGATTGCGACGCCCAAGAAGATTGCAAAGAAGCGGTCGCAGTGGATTTCGAGCTTCGGGCGGCGGCAGGACAAGTACGGCGCGATCGGGTTCGGTTGTGTGCGGCACGACGGCTACCGCAACCAAATGGAGATCAAAAAGGGACTCCCACTATTAGTGCACACGCTCGTCAACGTCTACTTCAACGACCCGAACCTCGTCGAGTGGAACGCGGAGAAGGCCAAGTGCCCCAATGGCCAGATGGTCACGACCGACCACCGCGTCGCAGGGGACGAGTTCAGGAGCGAAAACTTCTCGTGGCGGCTGCGCTGGGCGACGAAGAAGAAGCAGGTTGCCAATCAAGACGTCTCGGAGGACGCCAAGGCGAGCCAACGCGCCAAGATGTCGCACGGGCTGGTGCAGGCGCGCCAGTGGCGCGGGCGGGTCAAAGGGAATGGACGCAGCTGGACGGGCGGAACGCCCGACGCGTGGGACGACGCGCTGAAGTGGGTGGGATCGTACGAGGCGGAGGCGCACACAGGGCATGACAATTCAAATATCTCGAGGTGGCTCAAAGCCGACGACGGCAAGCCCCACCGCTGCAAGGCCACGGGCAAGGACTGGGAGTACCGCTTGATCAAGCACCCGACCGAGCCCGGGTACGAGGGCGAGAAGTGGTGGGACCTGGGCACCGTCGAGGGGCTCGGCGGCGCCGACGCCGGCCTCAGCGGCGTCCTCGTCTCGGACATGGGCCGCGTCGACGACGGAACCGGCACGCCGCCGTCGCACGGCACCAAGGAGGGCGTGTACCGCAAGAAAGTCATCGACGGCACGCCCTACAAGGCGCACGATCTGCTGGGGTGGGCCTTTGCCGGCGCGCGACCGTCGGACGCGCACACGATCGACCACCTCGACCCGACCAAGCTCGACGCAGAGGGCTGCCTCTCGAACGCGCGCTCCAACCTGAGCGCCAAGTGGGAGGACAAGCGCACGCAGGCCACGACGAGCCGCAACGGCTCCAGGGCCGCGACGAGCGGCAAGCGCGTGCGCGTGCGCGTCAAGGCCACGGACGTCGTCACCGAGTACGACGACGCACACTCGGCCGCACGGGCGCTAGGGGTGGACTCCGGTTATGTGAGCCAGGTGTGCCGCAACGACCGCACTTCGACCAAATTCGAGGCCGAAATCATCGAGGAGGAGAAACACCTCGTCCGCGTGCGCACCGTGATAGGCCCCGGCTGCAAGCTCTCCCTCGTCACCGAGACCGAGCGATGGGCCGAGATCGACCCCGCCGACTGGGAAGAGGGCGGCAAGTACTTTTGCGTGCGAGGCAAGCCCCCCACGCGCACCGACGCGTCCAAGCACGTCGCGAGCGCGACAAACAAGCGCAAGCGGGGCGGCGCGAAGTAAGCCGCTAACGGACGTTTTGTGTTTGTTCGTGTTGTGTGTGTGTCGTAAAATGAGACGGTCGTGGAATTCAGACCAAAAACGGCAGGTTGCGGCTAGAAACGGATGGCGATGCGCCGTTTGCGATAATTTACTAAATTCATCATTCGAAGTTGATCACTTGGTCCCTCTAGAGCAAGGCGGGGAAGATGACATAGACACCAATTCACAAGCTCTCTGTAGCAACTGCCACGGGAAAAAAACACAAAACGAAAGAATACTGCGCATTAAAAAAGCGAGGGAGAGGCTGGCTGAACTACAGGAAAATGACCCTCCCGAGCCAAAGGAGGCTGTCAAGCGACCCGAGGAGGTCATTTTGGATCCCGAAAATCCCTTCGCGCGCTTTGCATTTTTACCAGACACACTGAAACTCGGCTAGGTACAAACGGTGTGTGTGCATGTCACTGTAAAGTTGCCCGCACCGGAAACAAACCAGTTGATGCCTCCTTTACTTTAATCAGCCACTTGGGTGGGTACCTTTCGTCCCGGGCAAGGCCTTCTGCAGTTTTGTAATGCTGCACATAAAGACTCTTCACTCGTTCGATCGCCCGCGAAAACTTCTTTAAGTCTCCGTCTCTCCAGCAAGGTGCCGTCGCCGGAAGCTGTCGGTTGACACAGGACGCCGGTGACTCTGCTAAAGAAGAGGCAGCGTACAAGAGGCCCAAATCGATATTGAGCACATCGATTATATTTTGGTGTATCCGATTATAAATTTCTGGCTTGACAGTGTTGTGAGCTTGTCGTTTTCGGACATCTCTCATCGAATCACGTAGCGCCCGAGCCGCTGCGTCGTTGCGTTTGAAGGCCGCCCGGGTCGAGGCCATGACACGAGCCAGGCCCAATTTTCCGCTCGCCGAGCTAAAGCTCTCGTGCGTCTCGGCGTCTGACACTCGAATCGGAATCGCGCTTCGGATTTCGTCCTCGTACTTCAACGCACAGGCCAGCGAGCAGAAGGTGCGCCTGGGAAGGGCTGTAAGCGGCCGGGGGCTCAAAGTTGACCAGTAGGAGGCGACGGGCGGCTCGTTCTCGTCTTCCTCATCTTCATCCTCCTCTGAAGAAGACACGCCCTGCTCACCAAAGAGGTCGACCAATGCGGGCCCGCCAACGTTTCCCCCTTCTGAGCAGAGGAATCGGCACGAGCAGCTCCCCAAACCGCACGTGACAACCCATGTGGGTCGATCTTGTGCTCTAATCTGTGTGACGAACCTGGACCGGCCAATGAACGCGGCCACTCGGGGCCCCACACCATCTGGTAGATCTTCGGGCATGTACTTGCTGCTCCGGTGAAGAACCTCGGTTACATCCAGACTTGCAAGCCGCCGCGCCGTGTTAAGTCGATCCTGCAAAACATCCTTGGGTGTGAGCACACCAAAGCGCTGCGTCTCGCTCGGTCCCTGACCAAACGAGCCTGTAAGCAGGGAAACACCAAACGTCGCGTCCAAAAAGCGGCGTGGAAGCGCATTGTTTGTGCTCAAGGTGTGGTAGAAGCATCGGTAAAATTGAAGCCGTCCGTCGGCGAGCAGTGTAGATTGATTGGCCTTGCTTGTGCACTCAAGGCGGTGGATGGCCGTCGCGACGGCGTCGCGCTTCTCTTGCTCAGCAGTCGACACATGGAACTCGTCGATAGATACAATCAGCATCTCCACGAGTGCGTTGAGAAGCTGGTCAATCGGAAACGCGTGCGTGGGTACATTCTTTCTGCTCTTGGACGTTGCCATCTCGTCTACCCGAGGTTGCGATCTCACCACATCGCAATCATCACCGCCCGCCGTCTTAGCGGTCGCGTGGGTAGCAGCAGCACAGCGTACCGCTCGCGATTGCCTGCGCGGTTCCAGAATACAGCCACTGCTTGGCACCTGGTTAAAGACACCGTTTGCACAGCAGCTGCACTTTTGCGACACGGGCGTCCATCGATAAAATATGGCACTGGTTCTGCACGATTCAGAACGCGATGTGGCCCCTCCGCCGTTGGCCTCCGAGCTGCCACAGCCGCCTTCTTTCCACGTCTACTCGTGCTTAATAGCGGCATGCTTCGCAGAAGATCGGGTGTGCTTTCCGTTTAATATCGAAGACGCGTGCAACCAATCGTCTATTAGCGGAGCGAGCGACGGCTCTGGCCTGAAAAGGCCTCGCGCGCCGATCCCAAAGTCGACAGATGGGGGTGTTGGTACGATCTCCGGGCTTGGAATCAAGCCAATGTACGCGGCATACGTAACCGCAAACTTCATCACATACGTCGATCCGAGAATCACGCCTTCGAACGCAACAGGTCGACAGACGCGTGGACCGGGTGGCGCACCCAAAGAGATGATTTCGTTTAGCCTGCTCTCGGAGCTACAGCATGCAATGTCGACCGGGTCGGACTCCAAACTCGCGGCTGGGCGCGCCACGGCGCAGGCCGTCGGACCGCACGAGAGTCAGCCAAGTCGTCGCTTCGCAGCGACTCTTTTGTTACCACGCTCGATAACAGGCAAGACGGCCTCGAATAAAAAGGACGTTGCGTTTTTGGACGCGTTCGCGCTGATATCGGCGGCGACCGACCGGCCGTGCTTTTCCGTGGACGCGCAAGGGAATCCGAGTGCCACCGCGCGCAATCCCCCCAAAGCAGCTCCGCGAAAGTTGACCGACACTGTGCGCCTCTCCGTCGTCGCTGGCGCCTCCGCGGTGGCGGCGTTTGCGACCGGGATTGGGCTGTCTTCGAACGAGCTCTTTTCGGGCGACGGGTGGAAACGGTCGGCGATAGTTTGCTTCTCTTACCTCTCTGGCAGGAACGTCGTCCACGTTCCATGCCCACTGGACGATGCTGTGGGTGTGAGCAACTCGCCCTCTCGCTGCGTTCGTGCGCTCCAGTGTGCAGCTCTAAGGGCACAGGTGATGTCCAAGGGGGAGCTCGTTCTGCCGCAGGGCTTTCTCTCAACCGACTACGTCGCAATCGACGACGACTCACCAGACGAGTCTCCGTTTCTTACGCTTCAGGCGGAGCATCAACTTAGTTTCAGAAGGCTTCACCTCAACGAAACAAGCGTCGACGTTCCTCCAGAAACGCTGCAAAAATTGAATATTGGTTCGGGCGCGCGAGCGAGGTTTGTAAGAATATGCAGCAAGAATAGCACTGTGAACGGGCTTCGTGACGAGTCCCACTGCCCGGGCGTGCTCTTCAGCTCGAACGAAGAGCTCATGGTCGAGTACCTGAATCGAAACCGGCTCGCCACACCTCCCAATCAGTGGACTCGGGAGTGGCCACCTTACGGCGTTGGCGCGCCCGTTGACGAGGAGCGGGGTGGTTGCGTGTCGGTGCTTTGGTGGCGCATGGAAACCAAAAGCGTCGGAAGCAGCCTCAACCTCTTCTTTCCAAGGACGCTCATGGGTGAAAAGGTTACCGAAGTGGAAGGTTGCCGGATCTTTTCCGTTGTGCCTACGCTCTGCCCGGTGGAGAACGTCTTCTACGCGCAGAACTTCATCCTTCCGTGTAGCGCAAAGTCGATGATACCGGTCGGGCCTCTCGCTTCCAAGCTATACCAGGCCTTTGCAACCGCGTTGGACGAGGGGTGCGAATTCCTGTTCAACAGTGTCAACTGCCCTCTACCGTTGTCGGATCAAGGGTACACGTCCGTTTTGGATGGGATGGAGGTGTCCAACCCCCAAAGCGACGACGACGATTCATTCATTGCCGCTCTCATGGGCCTTAGACTTGGCCACCCAAGCAACACGTGCGGCGATGTCTACACGGCACTTCAGAATTCGGCCACCGTGCACATGCTTGCAAGCAAATCCTTTTGCAACCTTGTTGCCACAGGGGTTTCGAAACTGGGAGCGGATGTGTCTATTCAAGAAGTGATGGACATGGCTGCGTGTGCACTCGAGGAAAAAATGTCGATTCCCGTTGGATTGGATGCGGCATGTTCTGATTTTGAGTCCGACAAGAAACGAATCCGGACTCCCACTGGACGAGCCCCATCGCCTGTGATTTCCGTAGGGCACCCCCCGCCGCGCATCACAAAGTCGCTTCGTCAGGATAGCCATGCAAGCGGGCTTTCGGACGCGTCAACGATTCACAACCCATTGCTTGCTGCAAGTGACGTCGCCGGTGTTCCGTTCGACTGTCTCCGGCCGCATTGGAACAGCCCGACCGAAACGAAGCGCATGTTGCTGATCGCAGGCCTCGGAACCATCCGACTCGATGACTTCGGGAGCCAGCCCATTGTCAAGTTTCCGATGTCCGTGGACGCACTCGAAGACCTGCTCGAAATCATGTGGATCGCACACGGGATCGGATACAGCGTTTACGAGGAGAAGTCGTCAAAGTCGAAGGACGGCAAGATGCTGGCCCAGCGCGTCCGCCTTCCACAGCACAACGACGTGAATAACACACATCGCCGACTATTCGAGGACGAGTTTGCCTTTGCATACACGACTTACCACGATACAATGTCGGAGCACGGACACGACATTGTGGGGGACATCGAGACATTTGTTCTATTCGAAACGCACGGGTGCGATGAAAAGACGCTTTACAGCATGGTAAAGAATACAGATGGCAATTTGGCCTTAAAAGAGACTGCGACGGAAGTGCTTCTTCGACCTCTTAAGAAAATGACCAGAGTGATGTTCGCGGTTACGGAGTATCATACTAACCAAGAGCGTACTACCGGGGGTCCGATTCTACCACTCGTAACCCAGCTCAATGTCTCGCGCAGCGTCCCATGGCACGTGTGAGCACATCCCGGTTGCTACGAGTGCGCTTGGGCTCAATGCACCGTTGAATACGTTTTCGAAGAAGTGCCCAGTGTCGTTCAAGATCAATTTTGATCCCGACTCGTCTATCTCAGCTCCAAGCTCGGCCAAGACTGATACCGCAAGGCATGCGACGCCAGTTTCGGTGTCCGAGAATACAACACCCCGTGAGATGTTCTGTAGGGATTCCGGTGTCGGTTGCAGTAACGAAGCGGTCGTCTCGTGGCAGGTGTGGTGCATCAGACTGCTTGACATCGCGCAGCAGTGCTGCAGAGCTACGACGACAAGGTCGGATGGAGCCGTTTGTGTTTCGAAGTGTGTATTACCTATGGTGTATGCCCCGTCGATGCGGTTCTCTGAGCCGGACTCCGACGAAGAGGTGCTGCTGCCCAGTGTGTCGGAGTCCGTCTGCGTTACACTCAAATGCACCAAAACGGGAAGGGATGTGAACTCCTGCAATACACTGTCCCCGAAATATAGACCCATGTCTCTTTGCATGTTCTTGACGGCCGTAGCTAGAGCAGCGACCGCCTTGTTGAACTGAAATGAGGGTATGGCCTCGGTAACAACACTGTTGAGCACCATGTCGTAGGCTTCAGCCAGAGAAATATTTATTCTCAGTTCGTCACTGAGACTGGATTCTGAGTGAATTGCATGCGCTATGGACGTCCGTAGCATAGAAACATCCTTCTCGTCAAACGAACGGGAAGAGGCAGCGTCTGTACCTTTTGACTTAAGCCTTGTCAGAAAAACAAGCGGCCATGTTACCTTTCCCCACAGCTGCATGACCTCGTCCGTTGTCAAAGCTCCGCGTGGTGAAATGTTTGAGGTTCCACCCTTCATGACCTCCTCTATGTGGTCGAGCAACCTGCCCCACATCGCTTTGAGACCTTGAATCCAGCCGCCCTCGTCACCTTGGCTTTCTCCATCCATTGAAGATACCAAGGCATCGTTTCCACTCTGACTCGCGTTGCCCTTACTACGACCAGGAACGCTGTCGCGCTGCCGACGTCTGATTATAGAAAGCTCGTCGCTCTCTGCCATTTTTGTGCTATGGACACACTCACACACCCCGCTAAGTGACTGTATACGCTTCCACGTTTGATGTGCGATGCACAAGGCATATCATCCAATGAGCAGCGGCGCGGAATCGAACCAATCAACCCACCGCCGCTCTAGTTCTCCAGTTCTACAAGAAAACGACACTCTCTCTACGGCCCCATCGCCCACTGCGTCCACTGCATCTTCCGCTGCGCATACAAACGCATCGAATCTCATACTCGTTGCCAACCGCGTCGACGCCGGAGCAAAGATTGCAGCGGTTACCAAAGCGAGTGACGAATCTACGTTGATCAAAATTGACCCATCCATTGACGCGGGGACTGCGACGACGCTCGCCACACTCGCTGCGATGCGCATCGCCTACCCCTTTGCAAGTGTGACTGCCACGGAGAGCTTCGTGACAGGCCATACACAGTTCGTCGTGCTTTTGAAGACAAACACCGACGACATCAGACATGCAAAACAACTATATCAAGACCTCAGATCCATGCGCACACTCAAATCAATTTCCAACGCGCTTGCGGTCTGTGGGCTGTGCACTTACGCCGCGCTTTTGTACGCCACTGCAATTAGGCATGATACACCCCTGTAGAGACAAAGGGTGTGGCTGATTCGCGCTCACGACAAAACATGGTCGATGTACTGTCAGTATGTAGTTCGACTAGCTCAAACACGTCGTGGCAGATTACGTTCGTAATCATGTTCGCTTCCTTTTTGGGTATAGACATTGCACTAACAGCATACTCCGTGTGGAGAGGTGTCAATTCCGTGTCAACGAAGGATTGAGTGCAGACATTGTGTTTTGCTCAGAAATGAAACGCAGTCCACCGACCGCCTTTGTAAATCCTAAATGAAACAAAAGTCTAGAATCCGCAAATTCATGGTCCGCTTCAAAGATCTTTTCTAACATCCGGCAGCGATCTGCATCGTTTGTCATTTGCGTAAACTGCCCATCCGGCATTTCTACGAGATTAGTTCTGACACAGGCATCTAGCAGTTCGCGCCTGCGTTTGGAAGCTTCGGCCGCTTCTCGCAAGGAACCGAGTGTCGTGGAAACTTGGTTGATTAATGTGTCTAGTTCGGATAGCAGTTCCACGCCCCTGTTGGCACGTAATGTGACAGTAGATGAGATGGCGCTATGCGGCTCGTAGGATAACCCAGACGGGTCAGTGTCTGTGTTGGAAGACCCCGAGGTAGTCATCGCAGAGAGAGATAGACGCGAATAGCACACACGCACACGCCACTATCGGTGGGCGTTTCCTATTCTCGATTGCCGACGTTGAGTATGCCCAGTCGTAGAGACGCTTCTCCGACGGTGCAGCCGCTTTTAGCGGCCACCACGGTTGTAGGAAACTTCGACAAGTCTCGCACTCTCCCGTCGCATAGAAATTTCCGCACGAATGCTACGGTGGGAGACGTTACGGAAGACCTCCCCTTCACGATGCGGTTCGGACTCTTGGGCGCACTCATCGTGGCGATCGTCGGGGCTGGTGGGACGGTCGGGTCGGTATTCCTACTTGAAGCCGCTCTCGCCGAAAGTAACAAGCTCATTCAACCGCCCCCGCCTTCCCCTCGCCCCCCACCCCAGCCACCATCGCCTCCGGCCCCCCCTCGGCCTCCACCGCACCCTCCGAGCCCCAGCTCACCTCCATCACCACCGGCACCACCTCCGATGCCACCAACGCCGCCGAAAATGCCACCTCCCCCACACCCACCCCCTAGGCCTCCCCCGTTTCCTCCGAAACCGTCCCCACAACCAGTTTCTCCGCCGGCAGACCCGCTGTCACCCCCACCGCCGCCCTCGCATCCTCCACATTCCGGAGTGATGCGCTTTGATCACGATGCAATCGCTCATCACAAACACGATCACGGGGACCCGGTTCAACCAACCCCACGAGTCAAGACGCCCTGGGAGATCGAGATGGAGAGAAACGCAATTCCCTACGACCAGGATGTCGCACTCTGGCACTGGGAACAACACAACGCACAGCGCCCCGTGCGCTGCGCAAACCACCTGACCGTGTACCGCAACACCTCCGGCAACGGCGTCACAGTGACGGATTCGGGCCTCGAATCGACGACGAGCTTTAAGGACACGTTTGGCGCCCATTCGTCAAGGGGCGATGTCAACTTCGTATGCTTTTT
>Ga0115572_10004864_pt1 | contig 10423 bp, 8 predicted proteins | sample COGITO_mtgs_1206_FD_88681 | JGI IMG/M metagenome (GOLD analysis project Ga0115572, IMG submission 88681) | Pelagic marine microbial communities from North Sea - COGITO_mtgs_120607 | ecosystem: Environmental > Aquatic > Marine > Epipelagic | place: Germany:Helgoland, sampling site Kabeltonne... | reverse complement strand
CTTGGCTATGAATGGGAATTGACCAAAAGCCCGGCCGGTGCCCAGCAGTGGGTGCCCAAGGATGGCGTGGCCGACGGCACTGTGCCCGATGCACATGATCCAACAATCCGCCAGGCACCGATGATGACCACAGCGGATATGGCTTTGAAAATTGATCCAATCTATGCGCCTATCTCGAAAAGGTTCCACGAAAACCCTGATGAGTTTGCTGATGCTTTCGCCCGCGCCTGGTACAAGCTGACACACCGCGATATGGGCCCTCGAGCACGGTATCTAGGTGCTGATGTTCCTGCCGAGGAACTGCTCTGGCAAGACCCGATTCCCGAAGCGACGCACGCGCAAATCGACGCCGGTGATATCGCCGACCTCAAGGCAAAGATCGCGGCCTCTGGGCTGTCGATCGCACAGCTGGTGTCTACCGCTTGGGCCTCGGCCTCGACCTATCGCGGCAGCGACAAACGTGGCGGTGCAAACGGTGCTCGGTTGCGGTTGGCCCCGCAAAAAGACTGGGAGGTCAACCAACCGGCGCAACTGGCAACCGTGATCGAGACGCTTGAAGGGATTCAAAGCGCGTTCAATGCGGCGCAAGCCGGCGATAAAATGATCTCTGTCGCCGATTTGATTGTTCTAGGAGGCAATGTCGCCATCGAACAAGCCGCACAGAAAGCCGGGCATTCAGTAGAAGTACCCTTTTCAGCAGGCCGTGGTGACGCCACCCAAGAGCAAACCGATGTCGATTCGTTTGCCGTGCTGGAACCGGCTTCCGATGGTTTCCGTAACTATCTCAAAACCCAATATACGCTCTCAGCGGAAGAGTTGCTGATTGACCACGCACAATTGCTGACGTTAACCGCGCCAGAAATGACCGTGCTTGTAGGCGGCATGCGGGTCTTGAACGCCAACCACGGCGGCACACAGCATGGCGTCTTTACAAAGCGCCCCGAGACGCTGACTACGGATTACTTTGTCAATCTACTCGACATGTCGACTGAATGGACACCCTCTTCTGAAGCCGAAGAGCTGTTTGAGGGGCGCGATCGTGTCAGCGGTGACCTCAAGTGGACAGGCACCCGCGTGGATCTCGTATTTGGTTCGAACTCACAGCTGCGAGCCTTGGCAGAGGTCTATGCCTGCGACGGGGCTGAAGGCAGCTTTGTGCAAGATTTTGTCGCCGCTTGGGCCAAAGTAATGAATGCGGACCGGTTCGACCTTACCTAAGCGCGGACCCAATCCAAGATCGCGGCCGCCCGTGCCGGAGAACTGAAAACAACATGAAATAAGCGGCGTTTTAAGTATGATAAAGCGCCGCTTATTTGTGAAATATATTAAAGAAATCCATCCAGACTGACGTTTCCACGCCCTTTATTGCCCTCTGTCAAGTTGATGATATTAGCCGATCAGAGGTCCGTATTTGCCACATTCTTTCTGATAATGAAGGCTTAACCGCTGAAGTGCGATGCGCAACACGATCTTGCCCGAGCGTGCCGACCACCCCATCCGACGCTCAGCCGATTCCAACCCCTCCAAATGACAACAGCACCGCAACACCACATCGCCCAAGCCCTCCCCCAAAGAGGAGAGAGCCTTTTCAACCCGCTGGCGCGCGGCCGCAGGACCCGTACCCGCAATATTGTCAGACGGCGTGAACCCCGTGACCCCTGCGGTTAGAAACTGGCTCCAGTTTTGGCTAACTCTGGTATCCATCTGCGCGAGCTCGAAATCCTCTCGCATACGTTCACCCGCCGTCACCAACTCGTCACTGAGAAAAGGTTTGCCATCGCGATCACGGCGCCTTGCCAATCCCAGCAAAGGCGACTCGCTGGCGGCATAACGCACCCGCTTGGGCGTATCTTCCAACACCTTTGAGCTGGTTTTACATCCTGATTGCGCACCCGCAAAATGCGTTTGTGCCTCGGCAAAGCCATGATAACTTTGGGTTGCGTCTTTTTGTTTCAATAAGTCTTGCAAAACATTCCGACCGGCAGTTGTAATACGATAGCGCGAAATACGCCCCTGCTCACTGCAGGTGATCCAGGCCTTCAACGCAAAGGCCTGTGCAAGAGCGGTATCGAGCACAGCAGTTTTTGAGCTGCTCCCATCTGGCATGTCGCGCACGACAATGGCTTTCTCCATACCGTCGGCCACAGCCAAGATGGCACCAGCCTCGCAAAGCCGCGGCAAGACCCGAATTGCGTGCTCAAATAACGTTCTGTCATCTTGGGTTTTAGGTGGGCGTGCAGTGAGGGTCGACATGGTTTTAGGCTCCTTTTTGAAACTGATGGCAGATCGCTGAAAATACTTTTTGCCAAGTTTGCTTAGCGCAGCGTCCACCAAAGGATCATCCCGCCGGTGTTCAAGTCGGCGAATTTGCCGCAATACAGTCGAGGCATGACATCCCTTTTGCCGAGCTAAATATCTGATCGCCAGACCGGTTTCAGTATGTAGAAGATAATTTTGAACATCTACTGGCACCCAATTCGGCAGCGCCTTAGAAACGGCTTTCTGCACATGAATTGGCATATTGTTTTCCCATAGCTTCCTGGCATTTTAATCAAATTTGACAATATATTTTCTACGAATACTCACAGTAACAAGAGTGGTTTTTGAGAATTGTTAATACTTAATGTTATTGAACTTCCTGTGTCATTTTGATGATTATTTAGATAAGCTGTTGTAAATGTTGCGTTCGCTGTTGCGGCCAGATACGCAACAGTTTGCAACGACAGTCCATACTGAGGGATCTTCAAAAAGGAAAATTCCATGACGGACACTTTGCCGCTTTACGATCGCACGCGACTTGCTGGAGTACTGTTAAATACTGCGAAAATAGTTGTAAAAAATTATCGTAGTGAAAATAAATTGAGCCAGTTTCCACGCCAACCCAGACCTGAACCAGCGCAGGACACTGCAATTGACTCAGGGCTTGGGATTGCTTCTAACCTCAAGTTACACAGACAGAACAATGCAGCCGATGACAGCATCTCCACCCATTTGGAATTTTTAATCGCCCTGACCGCAGAGGCGGAGTCATTCACCGCTGCAATTACACCATCGCATCAGGAACGGCTGCTTTCTTGCGAGCAACATAGTCAGAAAGCGCCTCGGATATCGCTGGATCAAGCGCGGGTTGTTGATAATTGGACAAGAGATACTCAACCCGAGCACTTGCCAAAGTCATAGTATCGCGCGCGCCCTCTTCGTGCCAGGTTTCGAAAGGCTTATAATCCAAAAGGTCGCTGCGCCAAAAGGCGTCTTTGAAATTACTCTGCGTGTGGGCGCAGCCAAGATAGTGACCGCTGGGGCCAACCTCGCGGATTGCGTCCATAGCCTGCGCATTCTCGTCGATCTCAATACCTTGTGCCATATGATGCAGGCTGCCCAGTTGGTCGGCATCCATCACAAATTTCTCAAATGACGATACCAAGCCGCCCTCCAACCAGCCACAGGCATGCAACATAAAGTTAACGCCGCCAAGCAGCGCCGCATTATGGGTGTGGGCGGTTTCATAGGCGGCCTGCGCATCCGGCAGTTTCGACCCACAAAGGCTGCCGCCCGACCGAAACGGCAATCCCAAACGCCGGGCCAGTTGTCCGGCACCGTATAGTATTTTCGATGCCTCGGGTGTGCCAAAGGTTGGCGCCCCCGAATTCATATCTATCGATGACACAAAGGCCCCGAAAATCACCGGAGCGCCGGGACGGATCAGTTGCGAATAGGCGATACCGGCCAAAACTTCCGCCAAAACTTGGGTCAATGTACCCATAACAGAGACAGGCGCCATCGCGCCACCGACGATAAAGGGGGAAATAATACACGCCTGATTGTTGGCAGCATAAACCTCGAGCGCGCCAGCCATCACATCATCAAAAGTCATCGGCGAATTGACGTTAATCAACGATGTCATCACCGCGTTGGATTGCACAAACTCTTTTCCAAACAGGATTTCGCACATCTCAACGCTATCTTTGGCCCTTGAGGGTTCCGTTACCGAGCCCATAAACGGCTTGTCCGACAAGGTCATATGGGCATGAAGCATATCGAGATGGCGCTTATTAACCGCAACATCGGTCGGCTCACACACCGTGCCACCAGAATGATGCAACCATTTTGACATATAGCCAAGTTTCACGAACTTTTGAAAGTCCTCAATCGTCGCATAGCGCCGTCCACCAGCTATGTCGCGCACAAAAGGCGGGCCGTAAACCGGAGCGCAAACCAATGTATTACCGCCAATCTCGACCGACCGTGCTGGATTGCGGGCGTACTGCGTATACCGCGACGGTGCAGTTTGACACAGTTGGCGCGCCAAACCGCGCGGGATCCGTACCCTTTCACCGGACACATCTGCCCCGGCATCACGCCAGCGCGACAAAGCCGCAGGGTTGCTGACAAAGTTAATGCCGATTTCCTCAAGCACAGTTTCGGCATTGGTCTCGATAATCTCCAATGCTTCTTCGGTCAGTATCTCGTAAAGTGGGATATTGCGCTCAATATACTTGGCAGTTTCCATCTTTATCGTTGTGCGTTCCGCCCGTCTGGCGGCGCCGCCCCCGCTGCGTGTTCTTTTGGACGGTGCTGAAGCGACCATAATTTGTCCTTATCTGATAACTAATTTGAGGTTTCATTCTTATCTTAGCCGGTATGGACCATCAAACACGTCAGTTTTGCCAGCCCTGAGGAGAAAAAGCGACATGCACAATCACTGGTACGGATTTGTTGTATCCACGTCCCAAGACCTCAACCCCAGCTCTTGCACCAACTGCAGCAAGGCATTATCAGCGGCCCATGACACAACATCAAAATCAACGTCTCCTAATCATCGATTTCGGTAGCCAAGTGACACAACTCATCGCGCGCCGCCTGCGTGAGCTGAATGTTTATTGCGAAATTCATCCGTTTCAGAATGTGACCGATCAGTTTCTGGACAATTTTGCTCCGCAAGCCGTTATTTTTTCGGGTGGTCCCGCCAGCGTCATCGATGACAACTCGCCGCGCCCACCGCAATCTGTATTCGAACTGGGCGTGCCGATCTTAGGCATTTGTTACGGGCAACAGGTGATCATGCAGATGCTGGGCGGCCAGGTCGAGCGTGGACATGACACCGCAGAGTTTGGGCGCGCCATGGTCACGCAAACAGGCGGTGATCTAAAATTATTGGATGGCTGGTTTAACGACGGTTCAGAGCAGGTCTGGATGAGCCACGGAGATCATGTCAGCGCCATCGCGCCGGGATTCGAAGTCTATGGCACCTCACCGAATGCGCCGTTCGCAATCACCGCTGATGTGGACCGCAAGCTGTTTGCGGTGCAATTTCACCCCGAGGTACATCACACCCCGAATGGTGCGAAACTATATGAAAACTTCATCGCTTTGGCCGGGTTCACCGGCGATTGGACAATGCAGGGTTATCGCGCTGAGGCCATTGCCAAAATCCGCGCTGAGGTTGGTGACAAACAGGTTATCTGTGGTCTGTCCGGCGGTGTCGACAGCTCGGTTGCCGCCGTGTTAATCCACGAAGCTATCGGAGAACAATTGACCTGTGTCTTTGTCGATCACGGCCTGCTGAGGCAAGGTGAAGCCGAAGAAGTCGTCACAATGTTCCGCGATCATTATAACATGCCGCTGATCCACGCCGACGAACAACAGCTGTTTCTGGGCGCATTGGACGGCCAAGACGATCCGGAAACCAAGCGAAAGATTATCGGTGGATTGTTTATTGATGTGTTTCAGAAATATGCCAACCAGATCGAAGGGGCCGAGTTTTTAGCTCAGGGCACGCTCTATCCTGATGTGATTGAATCGATCAGCTTTTCGGGTGGACCATCGGTCACGATCAAAAGTCACCACAACGTCGGGGGCCTGCCCGAAAAAATGGGCCTCAAACTGGTAGAACCCCTGCGCGAGTTGTTTAAAGACGAAGTCCGTGCCTTGGGGCGCGAACTGGGTCTACCATCAGAGTTCATTGGCCGTCATCCATTTCCCGGCCCCGGGCTTGCGATTCGCTGCCCGGGCGAAATCACCCGCCCGAAACTGGAAATTCTTCGACAAGCAGACGCAGTGTTCATCGACCAGATCCGCAAACACGGGCTATATGACGAAATCTGGCAGGCCTTTGTCGCGATATTACCGGTGCGGACGGTCGGGGTGATGGGCGACGGGCGCACCTATGATTTTGCCTGCGCCCTGCGTGCGGTAACATCGGTCGATGGCATGACTGCAGATTATTATCCATTTTCCCATGAGTTTCTCGGAGAAACGGCAACTCGCATTATTAACGAAGTCAAAGGCATTAACCGTGTAACTTATGATATCACGTCAAAACCGCCTGGAACGATTGAGTGGGAATGAGATGAAAATCAATACATATTTTGTTATTAAACAATAACTTAGATTGTATAAATAAATTATATTTTGTCTAGTTTTTTCAATAAAATCCATCTTGTGAAAGTTAATAATCTAAAATGAAGCAAAAAAGTCCCTCCAACTTTGCAATCAGACAATTTGTACCTAATGATACAAATAGAGTTATCTTTATTTGGGAACAATGCGACTTGGTTAGTAATTGGAATAATCCAAATTTTGATATACGGCGTAAGTTAAATTTTCAAAAAGAGTTGTTCTTTGTTGGATTGTTGAATGATGAAATTATTGCAACAGCCATGTTTGGATATGATGGACACAGAGGGTGGTTGAATTATTTTGCGGTTCTGCCAAATTTTCAAAAAAGAGGTTTTGGCAAACAACTTATGACATTTGGTGAATTGGCGTTGATAGAAAAAGGATGACCAAAACTTAACCTTCAAATTAGAAATGATAATACCAAAGCAATAAATTTTTACCAAAAAGTTGGATACAAAGAAGACGCAGCTGTCAGTTTTGGAAAAAGATTAATTGAGGATTAATCTAATAAATACCCATTATATTATTTTGCTTAGTTTTAAACTGCGATGTTAGAAAGTTGTTAGAAAGTTTCTAGAAAATATAAAAAAGGCATAATAATAATAACTTATAAGTGTGCTACTATTGAGTGGAAATGATTGGTACAAAATGAATATAAATTTGAAAGATCTTATTATTTGCGAGTCTCTTTATGGGAATATGATTTTTCCACGAAATGATATGGTGGTTGGAAGAAGTTTACCTTTGTATGGGGAATGGTCAGAGGGAGAGAATATAGTAATGTCCCAGCTTGTAAATAATGGTGACAGTGTAATAGATATTGGTGCAAATATTGGAACTACAGCAATTTCGTTATCAAGATCTGTGGGAGAGAGTGGAAAGGTTTTTGCATTCGAACCACAGCAAATTATTTCGCAGTGTTTGAGCGCTAACGTATTACTAAATAATATAAAAAATATCGAAGTATATACTTTAGCTGTTTCATCTAAATCAGGTTGGGTTTACTTAGATACTGATGAACTTAGTATGAAAGGAAGGTATGGATCAGTAAGTATTGCTGACAAAGGTCATCTAGTTAAATCAATAAATTTAAATGAGTTTAAGATTAAAGAATGTAGCTTTATAAAAATTGATGTAGAAGGTCATGAATGGGAAGTAATTCAAGGAGCAGAGTCCTTTCTTAACTCACATAAACCAGTTGTATAATTTGAAGCAAAAAAAGAATTAACTAGTACAAGAGAATGTATCAAATGGTTTATGGGGAATGGGTGGGACTGTTATTGGCATTTTGCTTTCTGGTATAGAAAGAATAACTGGAAAAAATATCAAGATAATATTTTCGGAGGGACTGGAGATATGAATATACTGGCAGTACCTAGGACAAAAATACAACCAGATAACTTTCCTAAATTACAATCGGAAAACGAATTATGGGACGGCGACTTATACCTAAAATTTTATTCTGATAAACAAATACCATTGGTGTAAATCTCTCTCTTCTTTAGGAATTATTTTTGTAACCAACTACACACTTACTACACAGTGTTTTAAAATTTTCATAAAATCAAAAGGTTATAAGCGTGTGATTATTGATTAAGAGTGAGGGTAAAAATATTTTATTTTTGTATTAACATTGCAATACATTTTGATTGCTGTTGTCTAACCGTCAAAACACTGCTTAAAAAATCTAGATAAAATTCATAAATTTGGAAAAGAACAATGTCGGAGTCTGAGGAAGCAAACTCAAAACAAAGTTACAGCTTTACAACAAAACTATTTCACTGGGGGTTTGTAGCTCTGTTCCTCTACGGCGTTATCAAACAAGTAGACGATACCAGTCAATTGGCAGATATTAATCTGCTTAAGTTTGAAGTTTCGTTTGCAATGATATTTTTCCTACTGCTTGCAATTCGCTTCGTGTACATGCGGAAAACCCAAAGTTCGTCTTTACCGCAGAAAACAGACAGGTCACAAAAATTAGCTGCCAAGATTGTTCATGTTGGAATGTACTTTAGCCTTGCAGCAATCGCTTGCACAGGATTGATAATAGGTTTTCTGTTCTGGTTAGACGTAGACAGCAGCTATTTTTTTGCTTTCGCAATTGTACTACATGAATTTTCGGTAGTATTGAGTTACTGGCTTATTTCCATTCACGTTCTCGCAGCAATATATCATCGCCTATTGAAAGACGGTGTTTGGACTTCAATGGTTCCATTTTTAAAAGAATAACATCAGCAATATATATTATAACCTATTGAGACTTTTAAGGGAGAAGCGAAAGATTAATGAGAGAATAATTTTAAATTTCCTAAGTGGTAATTCTTAATTGTGCTTGAAATATTTTAAAAATAGATGACATGAAACTTACTTTGAATCAATTAAGTAACATTTTAACAACATTTTGAACATTAATAATTCACATGGCAGGTCACTAAATTTAAATTATTAAACAGAGACATAAAGGTGCATGAACACTCTCATCGTATTAAAGCCTTTGAATAGAGGTTTTCTCATACTGCAAAATATTTAGTTCCTCGTATTCAAAGATTAGGAGTGATAAATGAATAAGTTGGAAATAAAAAATATAGCTCAACAATCGACCCCTAAAGTTAAAATAAAGTTCTTCAAACAATACTTAAGACACGAAATAATAAACGAACTCGATACAAGTGATTGTATCGGCATTGAACTAGGGGTGGCTGGAGGTCATTATTCGCAGAGGATGATGGGTAGTGGCCGATTTAGAAAGTTTTATGGCGTTGATCTATACGAAGATCATCACAACACTAAAGAGTACATAGGAGCACTTAAAACAATCGGTTTAGAAAAAAATTATTGTCTTTTACGCATGTCTTTTGATGAAGCTATAGATCTGTTTGATGATGCTTACTTCGATTTTATATACTTTGATGGGTACGCGCATACGGGTGAAGAAGGCGGTAAAACATTTTCCAATTGGTTCAAAAAACTCAAAGTGGGAGGTATGTTTGCCGGTGACGACTATCATGATGATTGGCCTTTGGTTAAATGGGCCGTTAACGATATGGTTACTAAAATCGGTTGTGACTTAAATGTGACCATAAAGACAGAAAACACTTATCTAAACCGCTATCCAACTTGGTTTTTCATCAAAGAAAAAGAGTGTGATTTCACATCAGATGCAGCGTTGCTAGAGTTGGGTACTAAAATCCGTAATAGTACTAGAAAAAAGGCCAGTAATGAAATTACGCTTACCATAGATCAGATTTCGTCGATCCTTAAACAAGTGAAACTGAAGCAGCCGAAAATTGCGAATTCCTTAAAGAAACTTCTCTAACTTGATCTGTGCACGGTATGAGTAACCCCCAAAGTTTTCTCAGGTACTCGCAAAGCCCTAAAGAACGAATTCTAATTACGTAGCAGGGGTGTTGCCGACAATGGATGTATCTGGTCTGTTCTTGTTTGAAGTCCAGAACCTTTTTTACTGCCTTGGAGTAAGCCTCCTCTGTGGTTTCCAAAGCTTTCTGATCTCGCCCTTTGTGACGCATTATGTGGTTAAGATGCTTGGCAATGGCGTTTCCAGTGACCTTTCTGACTGGATGCCTATTATATGTATGTTACGCATCTGAGGCCGTATTTTGATTAAACTACTACCATAACGGGGTGACTATCCGCCGTGATTCTGATGTCTTCTATTCGACAGTTTGCGTCACCATCATGGCACTTTACTGACAAAAGTAATGAAACTGTTGCTAAATCATGCGGCCCAACGCACGCCGGCGTTTGAGTGGCTCTGACGTAACGGCCTCACGCTGAACAAATCGCAGGTGGCCAATAGCATTGGCAAACTCTTGATGCTTCGACTTACGTTCAAGATAGTCCAATAATTTGTACAGATTGATCGGTTGACGGATGATCAGCGCCTTGACCCGCTCTACGGCTTCTGCATGGGAATAGAAATCCACGTACTGACAGGCGGTTTGCGTTGGGGTCAGAATGTAAAAGTCGTGCTCCCCCCGAGGAGTATAACGCGTGATATCAAACG
>Ga0115572_10004863_pt1 | contig 10424 bp, 11 predicted proteins | sample COGITO_mtgs_1206_FD_88681 | JGI IMG/M metagenome (GOLD analysis project Ga0115572, IMG submission 88681) | Pelagic marine microbial communities from North Sea - COGITO_mtgs_120607 | ecosystem: Environmental > Aquatic > Marine > Epipelagic | place: Germany:Helgoland, sampling site Kabeltonne... | reverse complement strand
GACGCCGTTATTGCTTCCCGTATCGCCGCCCACGTTGTGGCCAAAGAAGAAGAAGCCGACGAAAAACCGGCACCCAAAAAGGCGACCCGCACACGGGGACGCCGCAAGGTCGAAACCGCAATGGTTGACCACGACACCAACGGCGACGCCTAACCGTGGCCTACACGTCCCTAGCCGAACTTAGAGCCCTCGACGGGCTAGGCGACGCCGCAACGTTCCCCGACTCATCTTTGACGGCGGGCGCCGCCTACGCTGAACGCACCATAAACCGTTTTTGTGGGACCACGTTCGGCGACATCACAACCCCCGCCTATGACCCGTTCACGGTCACACTTGACGGCAACGGCCTCATGGCCATTCGTTTAGTCGGTATTGAGGGGGCGCCGGTGTTGTATCCCCGAACGATCACAAGCGCCACGGTTAACGGGGTGGCCGATTCCGGCATCGTCTACAGCCTGCAACCATACGGGACCGTTTACCGTCACACCGGCGTTTGGTCACGATCCACAAATGTTGGTGGTCAAAACGTAGTGATTGAAGGCACGGCCGGCGTCAACAACACCACACCCGAGGACATCGCATGGGCGGCCCGCACACTTGCCCGCTTTTGGGTTCTACAACTCCATAGCCGAACCCCCGACCGGGCTATAAACCTCACCACCCCCGAAGGCGCTTTTGAGGTTAGGGCCCAGGCGGGCGGCGTTGGGCGGCCCACCCCGCTTCCTGACGTGAACGCCACACTGAACGCCAACCGGCACCAACTGTAATGGCTACCACCACCACCGTTGGCGCCGTGAAGCGTGGGTTACAAACCGAATTGGCGGCCTTAGGGATAACCACCGGGACCGGCACCGCCGCCCCACTAGTGCAAGTGACGTATGGCCGGCCGGCCCCGGACCTTTACCGGCGGGAATCGTTGTTCCAAAGCGACGAAACCCGGACCACCGGAACGCCCGAAATGCGGTTGACTACTGGCCGCCGGCGGCGAATATGGGAATGGGAATGGGACGTTATCGTTTCCGCCGAAGTCACGGCCGACACCGCCGACGCCGAACAACGGGCGTTACAAATTGCGGCGGCCGTTGACGATTGGCTAGCCGCCTACCCGCAACCCGCGGAATGGCCGAATGCACCGGTTGCTTCCGGCGCCCTTTCCGTCATCGTGTCCGCCATGCAAATTGAACAAGGCGAAACGGTCGAAGGCCGGCAACGTGTCGAAATGACCATGACCCTAGAAATGCGGGAAAGACTCACATGATTTACAAAAACAACGGCAACGCCGCAACCGTGCGAATCGGCACCGAATGGCACACCGTGCCGCATGGCGGAACGGTAGACGCCGGCGAACATTCCGTTAACCTTGGCGGCGATTGGGAAACCGTAGACGCCGCCGCCGACGACCTCGCCGGCCTAACACTCGACGAGCTACGCCATGTCGTAGACTCGGAACACATCGATGCCGGTTCGGCGTCTACAGTTGCCGGGGTAACCCGAAAAATTCGTGAAGCCCGGACACGGGCCGCAAAAAAGGAAAACACCAAATGAGTATTTTAGATGCGGCCATCCTCGTTGGCCAGGAAAGCACTTTTGGAACGCCGGCGGCGCTCACCCGTGCTTTTGAAGGAAAAGCGGATACGTTCACGCGCACCCAAGAACGCATCGAGTCGGTCGGTTTCCGTGCCGACATGCAAACGCTTCGGTCCGATAGGGTCGTAACGGTTCACACCGGCGGCACCGGTTCAATCGAGATTGACGCCATGAACGGCGGTCTTGGCCTTCTGTTGCAAGGTTGTTTAGGGACATCGGCCGGGCCCACGCAGCAAGGCGCCACGACCGCCTATTTGCAGACATACGAAACAAGCGACGCCGCCCCCGGCGTTTCTTACACAATCCAAATATTGAGGCCGTTACTCGAAACGGGTTCCAGCGCTTTCACTTATCACGGGTGCGTCATCACCGGTTGGTCGTTGACCCAATCACCTTCCGGTTTGCTCACCATGACGTTCGACTTCGACTTTGAAGATGTCGACATTGTGACCGGCGCCGGCACCCCCGCCTACCCGGCGGACACAACGCCGTTCGACTGGACCGATTGCGTTGTAACCCTTGACCCCGACGGCACACCAGAAACGCTCGACGCCCTCGACCTATCCCTCAACGTTAACTTGGGCCTAAAGACTGACCGCTACTACCTGCGGGGTTCGGAACTCAAAAAAGAGCCAGTCCGGAACGCCGTTCCAATGTACGAAGGCAGTGTTGCGATCGACTTCACCGGAACAACCCGTTACGCCGAATGGACTTCCGGAACCGTTGTTGACATTGAACTAAAGTGGACCGGCGCCGAAATCGAATCGCCGTACAACGACGAAATCGCGATCCGTATGCGGGCGGTGAACTGGACGGATGCGGCGCCGGTTGTTTCCTTGAGCGATACGCCACGCCAAACCTTGCCTTTTCAAATCATGCACGACGGCACAAACGCCGCAATCAGTTTGACTTATCAAAGCGCCGATAGCGCCGTTTGATAACCGGGCAACGGTGGCCAAACAACAAGCCGTGGGGCTACAAGTCGACGGTCTTAAAGACGTTCAAAAAGCGTTGCGGACCGTTGACAAAGCCTTGCCCCGTGAACTTAGGAAAGCCAACTTGGCGGCCGCCGAAATCGTGGCCGTTGAAGCTAGGCGCCTAGCCCCACGCCAAAGCGGCCGGCTACAAAAATCCATAAAGGCCCAGGCGGGGCAACGGGAAGCGTCCGTGAAAATTGGGACGCCCGCCCGCACCCCGTACGCAGGCCCCGCCATTTGGGGATGGGGAAGCAAACGCAACCCACGCCCCCAAGGCGGTTGGCAACCCCGCAACCTATTCCCCCAAAAAGCGTTGGCGAACAAACACAAACAAGTGTCGAAAGCGTACGAAAAAGCCGTTAAGGCGTTGACTAAACGCAACCTGTAAACGGGCGGGGTAACATGACCCCGAACCCTCAACAAAAAGGAACCCAACCCATGACCAAAAAAGACGACACCGGAAAAGTGGCGCCACAAATCACCGTGGTTTCCATGGACGACTTCACGTATGGCGAACTTGAAATTGTCGAAAACATTTGCGGGGTTATCCCTACCGGGAAGCCCGAAGACGGCCAAGTGAAAATGATGCTGGCTCTAGGCTACGTGGCGGGGTTACGCACAAACCCCGATTTGACACTTGAAGAAGTGCGGGCAATGCCCGTTGGTTCAATCGTGTTTGAAACCGTTGACGATGAAACGGGAAAAGAAGGGGCCTAGCCCGAGAAAACCGGGTTAGGCGGTTGGCCGGGGTCATGAACCGTTTTGGCCTATCATGGACCGAAGCCCGGCAATTGCGGGCGTGGGAATTGCAAGCGTTAGAAACTATTGCTAGGGATGCGGACCTTATGGAACGTAGCCGTAACCGCATGAAATGAGCCGAACGCCATGGCCGAAAGCGTAAAAATCCGAATACTCGGCGACGCCACCGGCCTAACAAAAGCGCTTGGCGTCGCCGAATCGGGTCTTGGCAAACTTGGCGGCGTCGTTTCCGGGTTTGGTAAAGCGGCCGGGGCGGCAATGGTCGCCGCCGGCGCTACCGCCGCCGCCGGATTCGTGAACGGTTTCGGCGACGCCATGGACCGGCAAGCGTTACGGTCTGTCGTCGGTGACGACATCCTAGAAGCATCGGCCGCGATCTACCGTGACGCCTGGGGCGAATCCCTCGAACAAGTCGCCACGGTCATGGCGGACACCGAACGGGCTTTTGGCGAAGGCGCCAACATTGAACAACTGACCGAATCAGCGTTTATCCTCGCCGACAAGTTCGGCGGTGACGTAAACGAAGCGATGCAGACGGCGAGCGAGCTAGCCCAATCTTTCGGGGTTACGGGCGAACACGCTTTCGATTTGATCGCCGCCGCTAGTGGCGACATGTCCGCCGAAGTCCGAGACGAACTAGGTTCGGCCATTAAAGAATACGGCGGCGTCTTTGCCGACCTCGGCTTGTCTAGCGAAAACATGTTGACGTTGTTCACCGATTTTGGCGAAGGCGGCGCTATTGAGCTCGACAAGGTAGGCGACGCATTCAAAGAGTTTTCTATCCGGTCTACCGACGGTTCAACGGCTACCGCCGACGCTTTCGCCCTAATGGGTGCGGACATGGGCGAATACCAACAACTGTTGTTGCAGGGCGGCGAAGTAGCATCGGCGGCCACGTTCGACATTATTAAGGCGCTTGAAGGGATAGAAGACCCGGCCGCCCAGGCCGAAGCCGCAATCGCTCTTTTTGGAACACCGCTTGAAGACTTGGGGGCCACCGCCGTTCCCGAATTTTTGGACAGTGTGCAAAAAATGGGCGACGGTTTCAAGGACGTGGAAGGTACGACCGCCGCCTTGGGTGCTGAACTAGGCGACAACCTACGAACCAAACTAGAAAGCTTGAAACGCCAAGGTCTTGACAAGATCGCCGCCACGATTGAAACGCACGTTTTGCCGGTCGTGTCTAGGTTTGTTGATTACGCAATCGAACATTTTCCGGTGTGGCGTGAAACGGTCTTGAACGCCGTTGGGTATGTAACCGACGTGGTTTTGCCGGCGCTAATTGGGGCGTTTAACCGTGTGAAAGACAAAGCCGTTGAAGTGTACCAAAGGGCTTTGCCGCCACTAGCGGCGGCGTTTAACCGTGTCAAAGACAAAGCCGTTGAGCTCTACCAAATGGCCTTGCCGTTTTTGGTGGCGGCGTTTGACGCCGTAAAAGACGCAGCAATTCGCGTTTTTGATTGGGTCAACGCAAACTGGGACGCCATCATGGCCGTGTTGGCGGACGGCTTTGACGCCGTGAAAGACGCCGGCGCCGCCCTAGTTGAAGGCATTCAAACCGTATTTGACGCTTTGCAAACTACGTTTGATTGGATCAAAGAAAACGACCCGGCCCTTGCGGCGTTTGCCGCCGTCGTCGGCACCGTGGTAGTCGGTGCAGTCGTTGCATGGACGACGGCCACCTATGCACTAGTAGCCGGGCTGGCCGGCCAAGCGGCGATGTTTGTTTTAGCCTACGCCCCGATTGTTGCGGCCGTCGCCGCCATAGCTGCATTGGCGGCCGGCCTAGTTTGGGCCTACCAAAACGTAGAGATATTTCGGACAGTTGTTGACAAAATGGTGGACGCTGCAATGGTGGCGTTTGGGTGGATGCGGGACAACGTGCCACCAATCTTTGACGCAATCGTCGGGGCTATCGTCGGGGCGTTCGAGTGGATCAAAGAAAAGGCGGAAGCGTTCGTTGGTTTTGTCATAGATTTGTGGGGGCGTTGGGGCGACACCATCACCGAAGCGGCCACCAACGCTTGGGGTGCAATCAAAACCATTGTTGAAGGCGCGCTCCAATACCTCACCGGGGTGTTCGACTTTTGGAAATCCTTATTCACTGGCAATTGGTCGGGAATGTGGGACGCCATTATCGAACAAGTTTCCGGTTTGTGGACCCTACTCAAGGGCGCTTTCTTGTTGGGTTGGGAAGCCGTGAAACTATCGTTCAAAGCCGTTTTTGCTTCCGTTGAAGCAATGGCGAAAGGCGGTTTCGACAGGATTGTTGAAGGGGTCAAGGCGTTACCCGGTTTAATGTGGGACGGGTTGAAAGCCGGCGGCCAGTTGCTACTAGACGCCGGCGCCTATATGGGCGACAAAATTGTTGACGGTCTAGTTGGGGCGCTTCGATTTGTGGGCGAAGTGATTTGGGACATGTTGCCGGGGTCGGTCCAATGGGCGATTGAAAATGGGGCAAGCATAATTGGCGCCGGCCTTGGCGTGTTTGGTGGGGGCGACGACCCGACCACAAATAGCATGGGCCAAGACATAGTTATGGAGGGCACGCCGGGAAGTTATATCGATTCCGACAACAACCTTGTTTCTTTGTTTGGGTCGAGCCAATACAACAACAACAACACGGCTTACGGCCAGGGCGGCGTTGGTGACGTTTCCGTTCAGGTTCTCACAATGGCCGACCCCGCCGCCATCGGCGCCGCCGTAGCCCACGAAATCTACCTAGCGAACGCCGGGGGTTAATAATGTCGACAGGTGCACTAATCACGGCCGAATGGCAAATAGAGCGCAACGGTCTACTAATGGGCGACGGCACCGTTTACGACCTCGTAAACATTGAAGGTTTGGCCGGCGCACCGCCGGCCGTGCCATCCGACAGGGCCCTAGCGCAACGAAACGGCTCCATTGCCGGGGAAGATTACCTATCGGCCCGGTCGATAATTTTGACGTTTGAAATTGTGGACGATAACACGTCAACCATGACCGCCAAGCTTGACGCCCTAGCCCGTGCCATGGGGCCAACCGTGGACCCGGAACCGATCGCCTTTTGGCTTCCCGGCGTCGCCAATTCAACCGTTGTCACCGCAACCGCCCACGTTCGACGCCGTGACGTTCCAATCGGGATTAGGTTCGCTAACGGTGTGGCCCGTGCGACCTTTCTACTATCCGCCGCCGACCCCCGCCTATACGGCATTTATCAAACGATTGTTTCCGTTAATGCGGCCGGCACATCATCCGCCGGGCTCACATTCCCGGCAACTTTCGACCTTTCCTTTGGTGGTGCTATCACCCCCGGTCTTGCCGAAGTGACAAACGCCGGCAACTTTTCGGCCCCGTTCACGTTCCGCATATACGGCCCCGTTCAAGACCCAGTAGTTACTAGGTCGAGCGATGGCGCGTTTTTGGCTTTCACCAAAACGCTAGCGACCGCCGCCGACTACCTCGAAGTAGACACGCAAAACCGGACCGTGAAACTAGGCGGCATCACTAACAACTACAACACCCTAAACGCCGATTCGACCTGGTTCGACCTTGCCCCAGGACTTAACGAACTACGATTGACCCGGACGGGTTCCGGGGCCGCCACTCTCGTGGTGTATTCCCGCAACGCCTACGCCTAGAAAGACCCCCCAAAAATGACTGAACAAAACCCCGCCATTTTCATTCAAGCCGGCACACACCCGGCCGAAGACGTCCGCCGGGCTTTTGACGTGTTTATCGGCCCCGGCAACGAAGGCATCGTTGCCGCTGGTGACCTAAGCGTTACCGAAACGGGAACCCCGGCAATGTCGGTTGATGTCGCCGGCGGCCGGGCCATTATCCAAGGCACGGAAGGCACCTACCAGGGCCCGTACATTGTCGAAAATCGGGGCTCGACTACGGTTACGGTCACCGCTGCCGACGTGTCAAACCCCCGCCTTGACTTGGTTGTTGCCAAGATTGAGGACCAAGCGTATTCGGGGGCCGTTAATGCTTGGGTGTTGGCCGTGGTGGCCGGCACGCCGGCCGCTAGTCCGGTGGCGCCATCCATGCCGGCCAACTCTATTTTGTTGGCGACCGTTGCGGTTGCGGCGGCGGCGGCAACAATCACAAACGCAAACATTACCGACGGCCGCACCGTCGCCCCGGCCGCTTACCGTGCAGGCGATACGGTACCGGTCACCGATGGCGGCACCGGATCGGCTACAGCTAGCGCCGCTAGAACGGCCTTGGGCGTCGCCTATGCGACCGGTGACGTTGTGCCTATTGCCGGGGGCGGAAGCGGTGCGACGACGGCCAGCGGGGCCCGCACGGCGTTAGGTGTGGCTATCGGTTCCGACGTGCAAGCGCATTCGGCCGTTTTAGATTCAACAACCGCGGCTTTCACTACCGCCGACGAAACCAAACTTGACGCAATCGACGCCAACGTTAAGACGCTCACCCTTCCCGCATCGACGACAATCACAACGTTTGCGGCAACGGTCCTCGACGACACGACAGCAGCGGCGGCGCTTACCACGTTAGGGGCCGCCGCCGACACGATCACCGACGCCGGAAGCTATCTGACCGCCACGACTGTGGACGGCGCTTTCCAAGAAATCGCTAGCGGCCAATACTCACGCAACAATGTAACAGCATCAGGCACAACTCAGACGTTGACGCTTGACGGTGCGCAACAGGTGGTGATGAACAACAATTGCACATTTACTTTTGCAACACCGACCACCGACGGGCACACGTTTTTGCTCAAGTTATCGGGCGCTTTTACGCCTACCTGGCCGGCGTCGGTTGATTGGGCCGACGCTACCGCCCCAACATATGCGGCCGTTTCCGTCTACGTTTTCACAACTTTTGATGCCGGCGTTACGTGGTACGGAAGCCAAATGGGATCGGCGTTTGCATGACCGCCAAACTAGGCGCCGCCGGTGCACGAAACCTTTTTGACCCGTTAACGATTGCTTGGGAAAGCCTATATTGGCCGGGGGGCGACAACTTTCAAGCTGAAGGATACACCGATGGCCAAGTGCTCAACTCGGGGGAAACTATCCCCGACGAATCACCGAACGGGAACGACGCCACCACTAGCCAAACTGATCTGACGCTAACCTATGCGGCAAGTTCAAACGTTAACGGAAAGCCAGCCGTTAGGGGCGCTAGTATTGCGTCGGGCGATCACCCCTCGTATGCAAACACTTTGCCCACTGGCCTAACTAGTTATTCCGTTGTGGTCGTGTGGTATCAAAACACGATCTTGCAAAGTTTCTCCCAAATTGTTCACGATGTCTTTGACTCCGCCGTTTTCAGTTTGATTATTGCCCAAGATGGACGGCTAGGAATTGGCGCCAATTCGGCGTCCAACTACACAGCAGCGGGAACGATTGTGTCGGGCAACACATACGGTTTCCGTATCAACTTCACCCCTACACAAGCAACGGCTCACCTTGACGATTCGGAAATATTTGACAGCGTGGCCACTATGGCTACTTTAAACGGCGTAAAAATGTTTATACGAAATCTGACGTCTTGGCCGTTTAGTGGCGATCTTGCGTTTCTTGGTGTGTTTGACGGGGATGTCGCCGCCGAAACGGAATGGCCTAGTTTTGCTCAGTGGGTTTCGAGCCAATTCGGCGCCACAATCTAAAGGAACTTTCATGAAGTACGCCAAAATTGAAAACGGAACAATCACCCAAACAGGGCGACCCAGGGGCGGCGACCGGCGCACCGACACCGGCGAATGGGTCACCCCGCACGGCAACGAATGGACGGCCGAACAACTCGCCGTTTGCGGTTGGGTTGAGATTGTCGAAGAACCACGGCCCGAACACAACCCCGACACGCACCAACTAACACGCACGGCACCCGCCATAGATTCCGGCGGCACCGTCCGGGCCGGTTGGGTAGTAACCGAACACGACGCCGAAACGGCCGCCATGCTGGCCGCCGAAACGGCACGCCAAGAAACCCTTGCCGCAATCGACCCCGACTTGTTGGCGAAAGCGGCGAGCCCGGAATCGTTAACCGACACCGAAACCCAAGACCTATTGCGACACCTCACGTTGTTACTTGGCGCCGGGGCCTAACATGCCCGCCCAATTCCGGGCGTTAATCGCCACCGTCACGGCCCCAACCGTGTTCATTGCCGAACTACCCATAACCGGTTTGCAATATCAAACGGCAATAAATGCGCCCGCAACCGCAACCGTCGAAATGCCGCTAGACGCACCAGGGGCCCCGACGATCGCCGCCGGCTCGACCGTCCTTTGGATTGAACGGAACGACGCCCTAGTTTTTGGTGGCGTCATTTGGGCGGTTGCCGGGGACGCCGGCCAGAACACCGCAACAGTGAGCGCCGGCGACTTCCTAACGTATTTGCAACGCCGCACAATACGGACAACCCAGACGTTCACGAACGCCGACCAACTAGACGTGGCCCGCGCCATTGTTGACTACGCCAACGCCGTTCCCGACGCTTTGAACATCATCGGCACCGCCGGAACCAACACGTCCGGCGTGAACATTTCCCGCACGTTCCCATCTTGGGAACGCAAAAACGTTGGCGCCGCCATAGAACAACTAGCCGATGTAAACAACGGGTTCGACTTTGTTCTAGAACTCACCTATCAAGGCAACACGCCGACCGTGGAATTGGTTTTGACATCACCGAACACGGGCAACCCGACCGACCACGTGTTTGATTTGCAAGCCAACATCGAAACGCTAAGTTTTACGGCCGACGCCACACAACTAGCGACCCAGGTCGACGCCCTAGGCTCGGGGGAAGGCCCCGACAAACTAGTTGCCACGGCAACGCAAGCATCTTCCGCCTATGCGCTAACGCAAACAACAATCGCGTTTTCCGACATTGCCGGGGCCACACTCTTAGGCACCCACGCCGACAGACAACTAGCTTTAAGGCGTGCGCCCATCACCGCCGTTTCGGCCGTCATCCGCCCCGACGTCGACCCGTTGCCCGGAACGTATGCAGCTGGCGACATCGTAGAACTACGGGCCAAACGTGGCATCCTTGACATCGCCGGCGACTTTCGCATAACGACACTTGCAACCGCTTTCGCTAACAATCAAGAACGGATCACGGCGACGTTTGCCGAATCCGCCGCCTTT
>Ga0115572_10004861_pt1 | contig 10426 bp, 5 predicted proteins | sample COGITO_mtgs_1206_FD_88681 | JGI IMG/M metagenome (GOLD analysis project Ga0115572, IMG submission 88681) | Pelagic marine microbial communities from North Sea - COGITO_mtgs_120607 | ecosystem: Environmental > Aquatic > Marine > Epipelagic | place: Germany:Helgoland, sampling site Kabeltonne... | reverse complement strand
CCATCTTGCCGTATATCCTCCGTCGCAGCGCGCCCGCTAGACGCGCCAGGTACCGCTTACGGAACGAGTCCATGGCGTAGCCCATGTAGACGATGCGGAGCATGCGAACGCAGCGCTCGGGCGGGAAAAGAGAGTGAACCCCGGTGGATGCGACTGGGACTATGATGACGTATGTCCACGCGAGTGCCACCGCGAGCAGCGCGGTCCTCATGATCCTGTACGACCACCCGAAGAAGCTGTCGGTGAACGGTTTGTGTTTCGCGCGGCCGCCCCAGATGGAGTCCCACGCGTTGTGCAGCACCACCAGCGCCGGCCTCAACGTTCCCACTAAAACCACGAGGCCTAGCGCGAACGCCGCGGAGTAGAGGAAGGTTTGCGAGAGGGTGAGGCCGAGGGGTTGCTGGATCATGGGCGGGAGCGCGTCGCCCATGATCCCGGCGATGGTCTCCTGCGCAGCCTGCGTGCCGGCCGCGGCGGCGACCGCGGCGTCGCCGCGCGTCGCGGATTTCTGCCCGCATCTCCCACGCGGCGTAATAACCCTCGCTTTCTTCACCGACGAGGACGGGGCGGTCCGAGACGGGCGTGCCGAGGCGGGTACCGCGCCGGGTGCGGCCTGTGCGCGAGCGACGCTGGTCAGGCACCGCGACACGTGCGCGGATGGACGAGCCGCGACGGAAAATCGGGGCGCCGTGAACCCGGGGCGCGCCGTCATCGTCGCCATACGTAGCTCGGCTCCCGCTCGCCACGTCTGCACGAAGCTTCTTTTTTAATTTACGTTGGGTCCGGCGACTGCCGAGGGACCCGTGTCACGCGAGAGGACGCCGGAGCGCGTCGGGAACGCGGAAGCCTCCTCCGCGACGGGTGAGGTGGCGACGGGTGAGGTCTCGTCGCTCGCGTGAGGTCGCCTCCGTTCGAAGTGGACTCGGCAGAAGGCCGCCCGAGAAAAGGTTCCAATTTGCCCGCTAAGAAAGCCAGCCTGTCACGCAGAGGAGATCTTCGGGGGTTCGGTTGCCGCCCCCTGCCTTGACGCTGACTGGATCGCTGTGCCTTTATTCAAAGATATTTCGACACTTTATTCGGCCCATTAGGAGAGTAGCGCGGGTGGGGATGGCGGGTGACGACGGGTCCGAGGATCCGAGGGTCAAGCCAGCACCCGGCGGCGAGGAGGGCGTCTATTACGTCGAGGTGCGCCCCAGAACCCTCTCCAGACCCTTCCGCCCAGCCGCGCCCCTTCCTTCGTTGTTATCGCCCAAAAGAATTCCCGGGAAAATCGCCCTAAAGCTCCTCCCTCATCTGACCCCCCGCCCTCCTCCCTCCTCCCTCCTCCTCCTCCTTGCAGAACGAGGATACCGGTCATGTGGACACGTGGAAGGTCGGGGGCCGCTACCAGCTCATCGCGCTCCTCGGCTGCGGCTCCTTCGGCGCGGTGTGCAAGGCGCTCGACAAACGCACGGGCCGAATCGTTGCGTTGAAGCGAGTCCCCGATGCGCTCCAAACCGTCGACGCCGCGCGCCGGGTCCTCCGCGAGGTCGTCGTCCTGAACCGCCTGGACCACCCGAACATCATCAAGATCTTCAGCATCTTCCACACCCCAGCGACATCGGGCGCGCGGGTACTAGACCCCGACACGTTCACGCTCAAACCGGTGTCCGTCGATCTCTACGCCGTGTTCGAGTACGCCACGGGCGGGGACCTGTACGGCTTACGAGGGGACACGTCCGCGGAGGAGGTACGATCGCTGATGCACCAGCTGTCCAGCGCGGTGAAGTACCTGCACGACTGCGGGGTGTGGCACAGGGACATCAAGTCCGCGAACATCCTGTGCGGGCGCAACAGGCTGGGCGGCCGGGTGGTGAAAGTATGCGACTTTGGCCTGGCCAGGGGCGGAAGGTCGGAGTCGCAAAGGCCGCGAGTGAACGACATGTCGTGGGACGGGGAGGGAGACGGAGATATAGGGAACGACGACGACGAGGTGTCGTTCTTCGGGCGACGCGCGAAGAAGCGACGTAACCGGGGCTCGCACAGCCGAAGCGGGTCGATGTCGTTCGCCAAGTCGCCGGCTAAGTCCTTCGCCGAGCGAGATATGCTCACGGGCGTGGTGGCCACGCCGTGCTACCGCGCGCCGGAGGTGATCATGTCCGAGGGTAAGTACACGGGCGCGATGGACGTCTGGGCGCTGGGGTGCATATTCGGCGAGTTACTACAGCGGCAGAGCTGCGGCGCGCACACGCCCCAGCTGACCATATCGCCGCTTTTCAGATTCGACGACGATCCTTTGTTGCCCCCCCCCGGCTCCGCGGAGATGTACACAAACTACCTCGCCAACAGAAACCTAAAACCTGTGTCCGATACATCGCACACGAACGGCGTCGGCGATGAGATGAGAGGTCGCAGGATGTCCACGTCGTCCAGCGACGAGAGCGACGAAGCCATGGACGGCGACGACGCCGAGCGCAAAACCTTCGCGGAGAGCCGAATCCGAGCCCGCCTCAACCTCTTCTTCGACGTCATCGGCACCCCGTCGTGGACCGACGTCGACGCCGTGTCATCCGAGCGTTGGCGACGGTACCTGCGCGGTATACGCGGGCGGCCCGGGAACATCCTATCGCGTTTCACCGCCGGAAGGGTCGGGGACGTCGCGACTGATCTGCTACTCCGAATGCTAACCTTCGACCCGCGGCGGCGAGCGTCGCCCGATGAGATCTTGGCGCACGAGTACTTCGCGGGGTTCGCGCCGAGGGGATCGTCGTTGGGGGTGGTGACGCGCGTGGTGGACACGGCGATGCTGGACGTGGCGACCGTGGCGGCGGAGGCGAGCGGGGGGACCCAGCACGGCGAGGGGTCTAAGACGTCGGGGGCGTCCAGATCCGACTTTGCTGTCGACTCCAACTTTTGGGAGGTGTCCGAGCCCCGAGCCGCGCTGGCGTCGCTCGAGCTCGCCTTCGCGCGCGTCAAGGCGCGCACGGGCGATGCGTCCACGGAAGGTTCAAGCGCGTGGCGGGACGTGTTTCGCGAGTTGATATCCAAGGAGTGCGAACGTCACACTCGGTCGGAGGTGGATTACGAAAACGGAGCGTCGGATGACGAAAACGAACGAGACTCCGGACACCTCACCGGACACGAGTCCTCCCCTTCCTTCCGCGCCGCCGAGCGCGCGCTATCTGCGGGCACCGGAAATAAGAAGGTTCCGTTCCTCTCCGAGGCGTTTCCACTGTTTTTCCGACCCGAGTCGCGGCCCGTGGCGTACACCGGCACCGAGGAGATGGGCGGGTTAGTGGACGCGTCGGTGCCCGATCGAGACCGGGCGGATCGCGTGGACTTTGAGAGCCGGTACCTCTCCGGCGCGCCTGGTACTACCGGCGTGTACGGCCACGGGGGTGTGGGGATAGGCTTCGGGAGCTCCGCGGGGCGACGGATACGGGTGAAGGCGCAGGACGAGGGCGGGATGGTGACGGACGAGTTGTGTGATCCCGGACTGATCGGCGCGTTGCAACACCTCGGTCTTAACCGACACGGCGAGTGGGGTGAGCTGGATTTGCCGACGGCGCAGAAGAAAGGCGTGAGCTTCGGCGGGGAGGAGATCGTGGAGATACCCGGGACGTGGGGGGTGTCCGCTACGCCGCCTGGGATGACACGGGAGGAAGGGGACTCGTTTCACAGCTTGAGCAACATGCAGAGCCGATAACTTTTAGACGATTGTATTATTATCACTCGCCGACGTGGGGGTCGAGGAACTCCTTCCACTGGTCCAGGCTCCACCCCGAGGACGTATCGCACACCATGCCGTTGAGCGTCGTCGTGGGCGACACGTGGATCCCATTCTGCCGTCCGAGCTTGACGAAGAACTTGAGGTCCTGCGTGCACTCGTTTCCCGCGTTGAGCTCGCCTTCTTTCTCGATCCGTCTCAGCTTGGCCAGCAGATCAGCCTTCGGAACCCCCGCGGCGCTCTGCGCGAGCGCCGCGAGCTCCTCGTAGATCTGCGACCTGCTCTTATCGTACGTGTTCGCGTCGTAAAAGTCGGTCGCGGTGTCGAAGAGCGCCGCGGAGAACTTCCAGAAGGCGTCCACGCCTCCCAGGTTGTACACGCCGACGCCAGCCTCGTGTAACATGGTGGACTGCGGGTGCCACGGCTGGGGCTGGTGGTAGAACACGAACCGGACCTTGTCGCCGTAGTGCGGGATGACCTGCGTGGTGACCGTCTTGAACAGCTTGGCGCTGAACGGGCAAGCGTAGTCCAGCCAGGCGGTGAGAGTCACGGGCGCGTCCATCGGGCCGATCGCCCGGCCGTGCAGGTCGGAGGTTGGGAGCGGGGGACCCATGCGGACGACGTGGGTGCGGCCGCGTGTGTTGTTGTTCAATCCGGAGTGTCGCCGGCGGGAAGGGGCGAGTCGGAGGGGCGACGCGCGGCGGTGGACGAGGGAACCGGTCAGGCTCAGGGACATCTCACTGCCGGTACCGGCGCCGGGTTCTGTGGGTGAGGTGATGAAGCGGCCAAAAAGTCGCTTGTTACGAGGAGGAGTAACTTTGAAGCGTAGTTTTTTTGAACTTGACCACACTCGTCGCGCGCGCCGCGGGAGCCGCACGAGCGTGAACGCCATCGAACGCTTCACGTAGGCGATGGCGACGACCAAGCCGCACATGGCTAGCCAGCGCGAGGTGTGTTTCCCGCGCGAACCCGCCCAGAACCCCACCGCGTCCCCCCCAACGCCCGGTCGTCAGCCCCGAGCAAATCCACGAGCGACAGCTGAACACGACGACTTCCCTGACCAACCCGTACAGGACCTGGCCGCGATGCGCCGGGAGAGGCAGACCGCGCTCAAGGAGACCGCGGACCTTCGCAGGGAACTCAACGGCGGTGCCGGTCCGTTGAATCCCAAACGCGTCGTCGAGATACACGAGCAGCTCGACGCCAAGATGGCTGCAGCCGCCCAGCGCAAGGCTGCCATGCTCGAGCAGGAGAAGGAGCGCAAACGGGAGCGCAACGCCGCGAGGCTCTCCGCCGCGGCCGCCCGCGTCGCCAACCAGCGGGACGAGAAATACAAAAAGATCGCGGGGAAAGTCGCCGGCAAGGAGGCGCGACGCGAGGACCTCAAGGACAGGAGCCGCGGGCAACGCGCCAACATCGCACGACGATTCGACCGGCCAAACCCGGACACCTCGTGGAACAACGTCATCGGAAACCGACGCGGATCACTCGCCCAAGGCCCGCGCCAGGGCGCCCTCTCGACACACGGAAACAGACGCGTCTCCGCCGGCAGCGAGACGCACAGCTGTGACCTCGACGAGACGTCCTCGCGGTGGTCCGAATCCGACTCGTGCATCTCGGCGGCGTCGGAGATTTCACTCGGATTGAAGCGCTCCGTCCGAAACGACGATACCGCCGTGCCCTACAACGCCGCCGCGAACGGATGGAACGATCGAACCGCCGTGCTCGCGGCGACCGTGAGTGACTGCCCGACACCGGTGGACGTGAACGAGAAGGCTGCCGCGAGGGTCGCCGCGCTTCGAGCCGCGGCGGAGGCGCGATGGAACATGGTCAACACGACTGTGGAGGAAGCCAAGCGGGAGTACGCGCCGACGCCGCCCGTGAACCACCGTTTGGGGTTCACCGACTCCCCGGAGAACGCGTACATGATGAGCAAAGAGAACTCGCCTCCCACCCCGATCCATTCGGTCACGCGTAAGGACGAACACACGGGAGAACACGAACGCGTTTGGGACTCCTCCGCGGGACGACAATCGCGGCGGTCGTCCGAGGAGTTCACGTTCAGCCCGCCGGCGTACGTCGAACCCCCGACGCTCGCCAACTTATCGGCGCTGATGTCGTCCCGAAGGAGCTCCGGATCGATGTCGTCGACGCCGGTCGGGATGGATTCGACGCATAATACGCACGACTCGACACCGGCGGCGGGCACCCCGAGTGAGGAGCTCCATTCGGCTCGATCCATTCGCGAGTCCGCGGTGAAGGTACTGGACTCACCAGAGGCGACGCGCGCGATGGAGCTCAGCGAAACGCTCCTTTCAAGGCTCGAGGAGGAGTTCGAGCTGATGGAATCGATCCAAGCGCAAGCCCAAGCCGCCGGCGGAGTCGACGCCGACCCGATTGACAGCTGGCTCGCCAAGGCGGGAGAGGCGGGCGCGAAGGGCATCGCGGAGAGCCGAGAGCTCAAGATCCAACTCGCGTCCTCACACCTGACCTACCTCGACGTCGAGTCCGAGACGGAGGACGACGATGACGAGGATGACGACGGCGCGACGAGCAGCCCGGCGGGGACGACGTGGGCGAACGCGTCGATGGAGGCGCGGCGCGACGAGGATTCACCCGCCGCGCTCGCGTCACTCGGCGCCGAGGAGATACGGTCCGCGCGAGGCGGCATCTCGTGGCTCTCGCCGCTTCGTGTAAGCGGTTCGGGTTCAGGTTTAGCGAACGAGTCGCCGCCCGACGGGAACCGCACCGCCGATTCGGTTCCAACCGCGCTGTTCAGGGACGAGGCTTCACCGTTCGTGAACAGGGACGAATCGAAAGCTAAACCCACGGCTGTGACAGCCGTCGCCGGGACGAAGGGGGATGAGACGATTTGCACCGAAAACGGCGAACGGGAGGAGGAGAGACGCGCGGCCGCGGCGGCTCGAGTGCTCGAGGATGAGCTGACGGCGGCGGCGGCGGTGGAGGCTGCGGCGGAGGAGGCCGCGCGCGCCGCCGAGGCCAGGGCCGCCGCCGCCGAGGAGGAAGCCGCCAAGCTCGCGAAGGAGGTGGCGGACGCGCGGGCGAGGGCTCGAGCCGCGAGGGCACGGGAGGAGGCGGAGCTTCGCGCCAAGGCTGAAGCCGAGGCGGAGGCGGCGAAAGTCGCGGCGTCGGTGCAGAGCGCGATGGACGACGAGATGCTGTGGAAGGCGCAGTTCACGCCGAGGGGCACGCCGTGCGACGAGGACATCGTCGTCTCCCAGGCGAAGAAGAGGAGCCCAAAGAAGAAGAAGGACAACAGCCCGGTGAAGAAGAAGGACAGCCCAGTGAAGAAGGACAGCAGCCCGGTGAAGAAGGATGGCAGCCCGGTGAAGAAGGACAGCCCGAAGAGGCACGGTACCCTCGCGGACGTTCGTCAGCGTCGACGCGCTCAACGGGAAGCCACCGCCGTGGACCGCGCCGTGGACCTCCACTCCAGGCTACGCGAGCTGGAATCGCAGCTGGAGGCGAGTCGCAAGGTGAGCGCGGTGAACCTCGCGGAAAACGACGGAGCTCGCGACGAGTCTTGGCTCGACGACGATTCAAAAACTGAGAAGAAGGCGGAGGCGGTCGAAGCGGAGCCAAACGCGGTGTGCTTACCCAACGACGATCGCGACGAAACCGATAACCCTTGGCTCGCGCCGCCCTCACCCGAGTCAAACGGGGACACGGGGACACGGGGAAGCAAATGCAGCCGCATGGGCGCGATGGCGGCGGAGATGGAGCCGCTCGACTCGGACGCCGAGGTTGAAGCAACCTCATCGCTTCGCGACGTCGCGATCGAGTCGGAGGGTACGATGCGTTCAAACGGTCCGCCGTGCGTTGAAACGGCTCCCGCGGATGCCGAGCGGCGCGCACGGTTGGAACGGGAGGAGGCGCAGGAGCTCCGCCGGCTCCTGCGCAAGCAGGAGGAGAGGCGGCGGCGGCGGCGGCGGCGGTTGGAGCGCAGGGGCGAGAAGGTTGCGGATTTTCTTCCGCTCTTCGCGGTGGCGGCTGTGTTGGGCGGCGCCGGGAAGCTCATCGGCGGCGCGTTGTTCGGCAGGAAGCTCGGACGAAGGTAGACGACACGAAGCGACGATTCGCGGTGTTTATTACACGGTGACGGCTAAAAGAAGCTGAGCTCAACAACCCTCGCAGCGGCTTGGAGGTTGTTAATAGATTTGTTCCGTGACTCACATGATCGTGCATCCGCCCTCCTTGGCGGCGGCCTTCTCCTTGTTGGCAGCCTTCTTGGCGGCCATCTCGGCCTGGAACTTCTGGTAGTCCTCGGACTTCACCTCCTCCTTGTTGCCGTCGGCGAGGAACCACTTCTTCCAGGCGGTGCTCTCCTCCTCATCCGAGCCCTTGGAGTCCTTGGTGGCGCGGGGGACGATCGCGGTGGCGCGGCGGTTAGCCTTGGCGCTGGTGGGCCTGACGCCCTGCTTGGCGGGGGCGATCTTGTTGGAGGTGGCGATGGACTGCATGTTTTCGTGAGTCGGGTCTTTTCGTGCGGGTCGGGCGCGTGGGACAGTGCGGTCGGGGTCGTTATCGATCGTTGTTTGGCGGGCTATTTTAGATACGCGCGATATCCAGCTCGGCAGATTATTGGCGAATGGTTGGACCCAGTTGACCACGGTTCTTGAGTCGTCACGGAAACTGACGCGCGTCACGAGCCAATGAAACATCGGACGTAACCGACGGAAATTGACGATAAAAGAGGCCGCGCATCTCAAGCGCCACCATCATCAGCCACCGGCGCACCGCTCCGTGCAGTCACGCGCGCGTATCGTGCGCGATGGGCGGCTGGTGCATAAAGACGCAAAAGTTCGTCGTCGTCTTGGCGACCGTCGCCGTCGCGTCGTGCGTCGTCCTCGACCTCGTTTCACACGGCGACGCGTACTTCCGCCTCGGCACGCAGCGCCTCGGGCCGGGATCGGGCGAGTGGCTCGTCGAGGCACCCGAGGTGCACGACCTCCGCGCGGCGGACCTCGCGAGCGCGGCGGCACGGCACCAACGCGAGCTCACCAACCGCGACTGCCTGGTCATCGCCAAAGACGGCGTCATCGTGCACGAGTCATACCACAACGGCGCGGATGCCAACTCGCTGCACTTCGTGGACGGCGCGGGGAAGACAGCCACCGCGCTGCTCGTCGGCGCGCTCGTCAAGTCCGCGGGGCTGGACCTGGATAAGCCGCTGAAAAAGTACGGCGTCGAGGCACCGGAGCTCGCGGGGCAGATGTACGACGTGGAGTGGGACGCGACAGCCTGGTCCAAGGTCAGCACGCGACATCTCCTGTCGCGCGTCACCGGCGCGCCAGTCACCACCCCGGGCGCGGACGCCATCCCAGGCGCCTCCTTCGACACGTCCGAGGCGACCCAGCGCCGCGTCCTCGACCAGATCATCCCCGAACTCATCGAGAAGCTCACCGGCGTCGAGGCCACGCGGTGGGCGCGAGAGCACCTCGGCGCGCCTCTCGGAGCCCCCACGCTCTTCGAACGCCGAGTGAAAGATGCAGAGTTCGGCGACGAGCGAGTCAAACTCGCAGCCGCGGGAGGACAGATGGCCACGTGCCGCGCCGCCGCGCGCGTCGGGCAGCTCATCGCCAACCGCGGCGAGTGGCTCAGAGCCGACGGCGTCGTGGAACAACTCGTGGACGGCTGGTTCATCGACCAGATGCTCGCGCCCGCGTTTCCCAAAGCAAACGCTCAGTACGGGTGCGTACCCTTAACAGTCTCCCTTCCATACTCAAATACCCAATTACCACCGCATTACTAACCATTCACGTCCCCACCATTGGTCAGGTTCCTCGCGTGGACCCACCCGGGCGCAGAGCCCAAGCTCGGTAAGAAGCACACGCAGGACTGGAGCGCGTACACCGAGGACGACACCGCCGTGATCCGCCGGCGATGCGACTGGCCCGGCGCGGAGGCCAAGTGGGAGAAACGAACGGTGGACCTCGAGGCGGGCGACGGCGCGGTACTCGGCGCGGACGGCCCGGAGTACCCACTCGCGATCGCCGCGGGCGAGCTCGGCAAGTTCGTCATCGCGTCCCCGCACGCCAACCTCGTGGTCGTGTCCATGGGCAACACGTGGGGAGCGGACGCGAGGTGCCCGGTTGAGATTCGAACGACAGACCAGCCGGCGCCGGAGGACCTTTTTGCGGACGCTCACGTCGACCCAAAGTCCGTTCACGTCCCGGTCGATCCCTTCGCGTCTTACAAACGCGAAGATGACCACGCGATGCAGGAGGTGGCCATCGAGGCGATCGTCGCGGACGCCGCGAGGGACGCCGCCGCGGGACTATCCCTCGCGCCGCGGAAACCTCAGCCGAAACTCGGCTCGAAGATCCCGGCGAATTCGCCGAAGGATCCGTACGCCTCGGGCGTTTTCAGCGGCACCGTGGACGAGGTGGCGACGCTTCGGACGCTGTGGAAGATATTGAACGCCGCGGTGACCCCCGAGGCACACCCGTGGACCACGGGGGACCGGCGGACGATGTGGCAGACGATGCGCGGCGGCGTCGGCGCGGGGGGCGCGATGCATCGCGCGACGAAGGAGAAGGAGGCGACCGGCGCCGCGAGGAAGGCGGCGGCGGCAAGAATCGTGGCCGAAGAGGCCGCCGCCGCCGCCTCCGCCTCCGCCTCCGCCTCCGCCTCCGCCTCCGCGGGGCTCGGCAGGGCGCACACGCCGACAAAATCCCACAAGGCAAAATCCCACAAAAT
>Ga0115572_10004859_pt1 | contig 10429 bp, 2 predicted proteins | sample COGITO_mtgs_1206_FD_88681 | JGI IMG/M metagenome (GOLD analysis project Ga0115572, IMG submission 88681) | Pelagic marine microbial communities from North Sea - COGITO_mtgs_120607 | ecosystem: Environmental > Aquatic > Marine > Epipelagic | place: Germany:Helgoland, sampling site Kabeltonne... | reverse complement strand
GACGCTAACTGTTGATATCAATGATGCTTCAGAAGGCGGAAATGCAGTTATTGAAGTAACGGCATCTGATGGTACTTGTTCCTCTACCCATACATTTAACTTAATTGTTCTTCCAGATAAAGATCAAGACGGTATAGCTGATGAAGATGACCTAGATGACGATAATGACGGAATATTAGATACTGTAGAGGGTACAGACACAGACGGAGACGGCATTCCAGATGATGATGCAGATGGGGATGGTGTGCCCAATCACTTAGATACCGATAGCGATAACGATGGCTGTTTAGATAGTGAGGAGGCGGGATACTTCCTTGGAACATCTTCCATTGTTGTTGATGCACAAGGGAGAAGAATAAATGACAACCAGGGTCCAATTACAATAGGAACTGATGCCTATACTGCCAGTAATACCCTTTTAGATATAAACGGAAATTCAGTCAGAGATTATATTGAAGATGGCCCTACTATAGCTCTGACTTATGCTGAGAGTTATTATTGTACATCTGGTACTGATCCAACTCCTACACTTAACTTTACCGTTTCAGGCACTATTTCTGGGACTATATCACCTACTGGAACTTTTACAGCCTCACCTACAGGTTTAGTATTTTCAAATTCAAGTTCTGGGACTATTGATCTTTCAGCTTCAGTTTCTAATACATATATAATAACCTTTAATTCAATTGTTGGTGGCTGTCCTTCTACTGTTACTACCACACTTCAAATTATTGGTCAAGATGACCCAACTTTTTCTTATGATAGTGCTACATACTGCGTGAATGATTCAAATCCAACCCCAACAATTACCACTCCTGGAGGAGCATTTAGCTCTTCAGCAAGTTTAACATTAAATACAGTCACAGGAGAAATAACAACTTCAACCTCATCTCCAGGGACCTATACAGTCACCTACACTACAGCTGGAACCTGTACTGACACCTCTTCAGTAGAGGTAACCATATATGCACTTGATAATGCAAGCTTCTCTTATGATAGCTCATCGTATTGCGTATCAGATACAGATCCTATACCTAGCCTAACAGCCTCACAAACCCTAATTGGGGGGACCTTTACATCGACTAATGGTCTTAGCTTAACTAGTTCAGCCACTGGTATTATAGACCTTTCTGCTTCTACTGCAGGCACATATACAGTTACATTCACCACAGCAGGGAATTGTCCACAATCATCGTCAGTTAACATTAGAATAAATGATTTGGATGATGCAAGCTTTAGTTATACTAAAGCAGCATATTGTATTAATGAAAGTGATCCAAGTGCAGTTATTACAGGTATTACCTCAGGGACCTTCTCCTCATTGTCAGGTTTAGTATTTACAAATACTTCCTCTGGAACCATTGATCTTGACGCATCAATTCCTGGCACCTACACAGTAACCTATACAACCTCTGGGACTTGCACCAATACAAGTTCTTTTGAGATTACAATAAACGCTCTTGATAACGCTGACTTTAACTATAATAGTCCAACTTATTGCGTAGGAGGAACCGATCCAACACCTGCAATTACTGGTTTATCAGGGGGAACATTTAGTTCAACAGCAAGTCTGTCACTAGATACAGCTAGTGGAACAATTGATTTATCTGCTTCCTCCCCTGGTAGTTATACTGTAACCTATACAACAGCTGGAACCTGCTCCAACACAAGTAGTTTTAATATAACTATAGTCGCTCAAGATGATGGAACCTTCTCTTACGGCTCATTACTATATTGTAAAGGAGATACTAATCCTACACCTACAGTGTTTGAATATACAGCGGGTACTTTTGTCTCAACTGCAGGACTTAGCTTTGTTAGTTCTTCAACTGGTGAGATTGATTTATCAGCCTCTGTTTCTGGAACGTATACGGTTAGTTATACCACAGGAGGAACTTGTACAGTCACTACCTCACAAATTATTCAAATTGCTGACAAAGATGATGCTTCATTTAGTTATCCTAGAGCCAGCTATACTCTTAATTGTGACAATCCAACACCCACAATTACAGGACTTTCAGGAGGAGTGTGGGAAGCGCCACCTGGTCTTACGATAAATCCTGCAACAGGGGAGATTAATCTTTCTGCAAGTGCTTCAGGAACTTATACTGTGTCCTATACTGTTGAAAATTTATGTCGCAATACGGCCACTACAACAATAGTTCTAAGTCCTGCTGACGATCCTTATTTCAGTTACTCTAAATACAGCTATTGTGTAAATGAAAGTGATCCTACACCATTAAGTATTGCAACCGTATCAGGAACTTTCTCAGGTTCAGCTAGTATAACAGTAGATGCTACTACCGGTGCTATTGATATTTCTGCTTCCTCTGTTGGTGATCATGTTATAACTTATACTACTTCTTCAACCTGCCCATCAACCTCAAGTAGAACAATCACGATAACTCCACTAGAGGATGCTACCTTTACCTTTAGTAGTGGTAGTTATTGCAAAGGAAGTAGCAATGTATCGCCAACAATAGCTACCCCTGGAGGAACTTTTACTTCTCCTGCAAACTTATATATGAATGCCTCGACAGGGCTAATAAATATTGCACTCTCTACTCCTGGGACCTACACAGTCACCTACACTACAGCAGGTACTTGTACTAACACCTCAACAGGAACTATAACAATTAATGCTCTTGATGACGCTTCATTTAGCTATGCTAAATCCAATTATTGCGCAGCTGATAGCGACCCTTCAGCGACAATAACAGGTCTTGCTGGTGGTACTTTCAGTTCAACAGCTGGATTAGTATTTACTGATACGAGTTCGGGTACTATTGATTTGGACGGATCAACACCAGGGACATACACTGTTACCTATACAACCTCCGGAACCTGTACGAACACAGCCGGATTTGAGCTTACAATCACAGCTCAAGACTCAGCAACAATATCGTATGGTTCTGCAACTTATTGTCCTTTAGAGAGTGATCCCACGCCTACAATAACAGGTTACGCTACAGGTACTTATTCCTCCACAACAGGTCTTGTAATTAATTCTGCTACTGGTGCAATAGATGTGAGCGCGTCTACAAGTGGAACTTATACTGTTTCCTATACTACACAAGGAAGCTGTCCAATAACAATTTCTACTTCGGTGCAAATAATTGAGTGTCCTGATACAGATGGAGATGGTGTGCCGGACATAACTGAAAATAGTGACGGTACAGATCCAAATGACCCTTGCGATTATGTTGTTAACAGTCAGGATGCGAGTAAAACAACCAATGCATGGAAAAATGCTGATTGTGATGGGGATGGGGTTACAAATACTCAAGAAATTATTGATGAAACAGATCCAAATGATGTCTGTTCATACGAGCCTGCTTCACAAGTGATAGGAAATGTTACTGATGCATGGAATGATGCGGATTGTGACGGAGATGGAATTACCAATGAGGATGAAAATACCGATGGCACTGATGAATTTGACTCATGTAGTGGGGTTAATGCCTCTGTAACTCTTCTTATTACTACAACTACAGATTGTGATGGGGATGGAAGTATTGCTGATGATCCTGATAATTTATCTCCAGGGGGAGCATGTGTTTGGGGAACACAAAATATAAGCTTAACAACACCATTTTGGAGAGGGCTTGATTGCGATGGAGACGGAGTAACAAACGGTAATGAAGTAAATGATGGTACAGACCCGCAAAATGCCTGTGATTTTACTTACAGTTCAATTTCACTTACAGTAAGTGCCACCAATGATTGTGATGGGGATGGAGTAGGAAATGATCAGGAGGCATTAGATGGAACCGATCCAGATGATGTATGTAGTTATGTTTCTTCTAGTGTTTCTCTAACTTTGGTAACAGGTACATGGAATTCAGCAGATTGTGACGGCGATGGAGTAACTAATGGTCAAGAAGTAATTGACGGTACTGACTGGGCGAGTGTATGTTCATTCACGTTTGCTAGTCAAACGGTATCTCCAAGTTCAGATTGGAATGCCGCAGACTGTGATGGTGATGGGGTAACTAATGGTCAAGAAATTACAGATGGAACCGACCCTACTGATGGGTGTAGTTATACTGCTTCTAATATAACACTAAACCAATCTACAGCCTGGAGAGACCTTGATTGTGACCAGGATGGAGTTACCAATGGACAAGAACTAACAGACGGTACTGATCCAAAAGATACTTGTAGCTATAATACAGCAAATCAAATAATCGCTAATGTGGGAGCAACATGGAATGCTGCGGATTGTGATGGAGATAGTGTAACTAATGGACAAGAGGTTACTGATGGAACGAGTCCAACAGATACCTGTAGCTATACAACTGCAAGCTTTAATGTGGCTAGTACAACTGCAAGTTGGCAGAATGCAGATTGTGACCAGGATGGAGTGCCCAATAGTCAAGAAAATACTGATGGGACTGATCCAAAAGACACCTGTGATTATGATGTTAACAACCAAGTTTTAGCAAATGTTGGAGCAACATGGAATGCTGCAGATTGTGATGCAGATGGTGTTACCAACGGACAAGAGGTCATTGATAATACAGGGACAAGTTCGCCTTGTGATTTTATAACCGAGAATATTACTGGGTCTGTTTCAGCAACACTGGATTGTGACGGAGATAGTGTGCCCAATGCTCAAGAGTTAATTGATGGCACAGATCCAAAATCTTCTTGCGATTACTTAATTGCTAATTTCAATGTGGCTAGTGTGACAGCTACATGGGATGCTTTAGACTGTGATGGGGATGGCGTTATAAATGGAACTGAAAAAGGATCAACCGATTATCATGACGACTGTAGCTTTACAACAGCCAGTATTACAGTTTCTGTAACTTCCGCCTCTGATTGCGATGGGGATGGAGTAACCAATGCACAAGAGGATATAGACAATACCGATCCTAAAGACGAGTGTAGTTTTGTAGATGCAAGTATTACTATTGTCCCTACAACTCCAAAAGACTGTGATGGGGATGGAGTTCTAGATACTGACGAAGAAATAGATGGAACGGATGCCAATGATATTTGTGACTTTGTTTTTGCAAGCCAATCAACAAGTACCATTGCTCTTTGGGCTACACTGGATTGTGATGGTGATGGGGTTACTAATGGAGATGAGATCACAGATGGCACAAACCCAAAAGAAGTATGTAGTTATTTATCTACAAGTGTTAGTAGTACATTAGTGTCTGAAACATGGAACCTTGCAGATTGTGATGGAGATGGGGTAACAAATGGTGACGAAAGTGATGATTTTACCGACCCTCTAGATCCCTGTTATTTTGATTTTGACTTACAAACTGTATCACCAACTACAGCATGGAACAACCTAGACTGTGATGGAGACGGAGTAACAAACGGTGATGAGTTAACTGACAATAGTAACCCACTATTTAGTTGTGATTTTATTGTTGAAAGTATAACAGTTACGGTAACCTCGAATCTTGACTGTGATGCTGATGGAGTTTCTAATGCAAATGAATATATAGATGGTACAGACCCATTAGATCCATGTGAAGTTAATACTGCAAGTATTGACCGTATAGCTACCGCTATTAAAGATTGTGATCAGGATGGTGTAGATGATGAAACTGAACTGCTAAACGGTACTGACCCTACTGATGCTTGTAGTTATAATGCAGCTGATATTACAATGGAGGTCACTACAGACGAGGATTGTGATGGAGACGGTGTACCTAATTCAATTGAGATTGAAATTGACGATACAGATCCAAATGATAATTGTGACTTTAATTCAGATAATGTTGTTTTAGATGACGCTTCACCAGCTTGGAAAAATGCTGATTGTGATGGAGACGGAGTGCCAAACGGTCAAGAGATAACTGACGGTACAGATCCAAAAGATCTTTGTTCAAATGTAATAGCAAATCAAACTTTAACACCCTCAGCTGAATGGAATACTGCTGACTGTAATAACGATGGGTATTGTAATGCCTGTTCAATTCCTGAGCCATCCACTGGTGGAGGAGGCGGAGGTAGCACTGGTGGTGGAGGCGGAGGTAGAGCCAGAACTCCAAATAATGATAGTTCTACTTCAACTCCAACAATAGATGATCTTGATGGTGATGGTATCGAAGATTCATTGGATGACGATGATGATGGCGATGGTATACCAGACGACCAGGATGAGTTCCCAAGAGATGGAACAGAATGGGATGATTTAGATGGAGATGGTGTAGGTGACAATAAAGACGTTGATGATGATAACGATGGAATTAATGACGCATTAGAATCTCCAAATGGAAATGAAGATTTTGATGGTGATGGTATACCTAACTACCTTGATTTAGATAGTGATAATGACGGCTGTCCAGATGTTATTGAAGCTGGATATATTGATCCGGATGGTGACTTTATCCTATCTGATACCGATGGAATTGAGTTTAATGAAATAGGACAGGTAATCTCAGATTCTGGATACTCCTATCCTACTGATAATGACAATAACGGAATTTTAGACTTCTTAGAGGAAGGCTCTCAAGTTGAAATAATTATTAATCCAGCTTCAAGAGCTGCTATACTCTCAGGCAGAAATATTATTCTTCAAGTAGAGGCAACATCACTTGGAACTATCAATTATCAGTGGCAAGTAAATAAATCTGGACCTACCGCTAAGGGAATTCAGTGGCAAAATATCGATAATGGAAGTCTTTATTTAGGAACAAAATCAGAAAAACTAATTATTCGTAATCCAAACTCTAACATGCAGGGCTGGAGCTACAGAGTAATCGCATTCTCTCCATGTTATGTTTGTGGTGATGTAGTTGAATCAGAACCAACCGAGCTTTACTTCACCCCATTATCAATTCCTAAAGCATTCTCTCCAAACGGAGATGGGTTTAATGATACATGGGTTATAGAAGGACTTGAAAATTATATTAGAAATAAACTTACAATCTACAATAGATGGGAGACAAAAGTTTATGAAAAAGTAAACTATAATAACGATTGGGATGGATCTTCCTATATAAATGGATTTGGAGGAACTAATAACTTGCCTGATGGTATCTACTTCTATATACTTGAACTTGACAATGAAAAACCAATAACAGGCTATATCTATTTAAAAAATCAATAATTGAAAAAAGTAATAATTACATATTGTCTTTTGATTTTTAGCCTTGGATATGCCCAACAGGAATCCATGTTTAACCATTACATGTTTAACACGCAGATTTTTAATCCTGGATATGTTGGTTCTTCTCAATCGTACTCATTTAATTTAATTCAAAGAAATCAATGGGTTGGATTTGATGGGGCACCTGTATTACAAGCGATTTCGTTTAGCACACCGGTAGAAAGCAAAAGACTTGCTTATGGTTTTACTGCCATTAGTGATAAAATTGGGCCGATAAGGAATAATTCATTTGCAGGTGATCTGGCTTATCACTTATTATTAAATGACAACAATAGAGTACTTTCTTTAGGACTAAAAATGAGTTTAAATTCATTTAATTTAGATGGTGAAGGTCTTAATTTGAATCAGCCTGGGGATCCACTTTTTTATTCTGAGTCTGTAGGCTTTAAACCAAACATTGGAACTGGAATCTACTACTATACAGAAAAGTTCTATGCTGGAGTTTCAACGCCGTTTTTCTTTGAAAATAAAGAGCTTAGACAAAATAGACACTTTTACCTGACCTCAGGATTTTTGATAACACTAAGTAGAGATTTCAAATTACGCCCTAGTGGTATTATTAAAATGACATCTGGTGCACCTGTTAATCTTGATTTTTCAAATTTATTTATTTACAAAGATCAATTTTGGCTAGGTGCAAACATAAGATCAACATACAGAGATCTTTTTCCCAATCAAAACACAGGTGGTGGATTTGGAGCAATTTTTGGGGTTAATGTTTCAAACAGTCTAATGGTAAGTTATGCCTATAGCTATTCGCTAGGTAATCAAACGGGAGTTTATAATAATGGGACACATGAAATAATTTTGAGATATAATTTAAGACAAGTAGCTAAAGCACTTATCGATTCACCAAGATATTTTTAAAATGAAGAAGCTGTTAAATTTTATTTTTTTGTTGTGCTTGGTTTTTTCAAAGCATGAGCTTGTAGCACAAAACCTGCTGCCTGATTTTGACCTTTATGAATTAAATATAAGTGAGAGTGAAACTGTTTTTAGTCCTGCGGTATTAAGATTAAGTGATGATACTATAGAGGTTATTGTTGTTTCATCACAGAAAAATAACAACGAAGGTAAAATTTCAAGAAAATTCAAAGAGGTAGATCTAAATAAGATTTTTAATCTTCAGAAGATAACAATTGAAAATAAACCCCCGTTTAATGTGCTTTCCAAAGAGCTTCTTTCAAGCAAAATTAATTCTTCTTATCAGGAAGGTCCAGTATCATTAGATAAAACAGGCAGCAAGTTATTTTTTACACGAAGCTCTGATAAGATTTCAAAAAGTAAGAAGTTACTTTTAGACATCTATGAATCAAATTATGCCAATGAAGATTTCCAAAATCCAAAAAAAGTAGTGCTTTTTGACGACGAGATTTCAGTTATGCATCCTTCTATAGATTCTCAAAAAAATATAATTTATTTTGCTAGTAATATCGACCAGGAAAACCAGTACGATTTATACTACAGTAAAATAAGTTCAGAGGGTAAATTTGAGACCCCACAAAAAGTTCCTAATATAAACTCACCCTTAAATGAAGCTTTCCCATTTATTTACAAAGACATTTTGTTTTTTGCTTCAAATAGACAGGGCGGTTTAGGTGGTTTTGACATCTATTATTCAAAAATTGATGATGAAAATTATCAGTCACCAGTTCTCTTACCAAACCCTATAAATACGAATTATGATGACTTTTCTTTTTCCTTATCGGATTCTTTAAAGTATGGTTTTTTCTCTTCAAATCGTCAAAAGGATAGTTTGGATATCTCTTACTTAATAAGTTTTAAACCTTTAAAAGGATCTAATGATAAATATAAGTATACTGCTTTTTCACCAAGTGTTACTGAACAAAAAAGTGTCTTAATCAATGATTCGATAAACAGTAATAGCTTTTTATATGCTGATTCTTTTAAATCGATTGTTGTAGATAAACCTGAATTCGGAGATTTAGATTTAAATTCTGATGGGACTTTTGTTTATTCTACTACAAATAAAAAAATAAACAAGGACCGTTTTACTTATAAGATATTTGATGGTTATAGAGAATCAAATCCAATAGAGGTGAGTCTTTTAAGGATGGAGACAGAAATCTACCTAAGATCAATTTTTTACGATTTTGGAAAATTTAACCTTATTAAGAAATACAAACCACGATTAGATTCTATAGCTGATTTATTAGAAAATGATTTAAAAATTAAGCTTTTGATTAGTTCTTATACTGATGCTAGAGGTAGTTTTAAAAGCAATAAGAAACTTTCTGAAAGTAGGTCAAAAACAATTTACAACTACTTTATAAAAAGCAGGGGTATCGACAATAGTAGATTAGAAGTTAGAGACTATGGTGAACAACATATTAAAGGTAACATTTATAGTGATTATTTAGTCGAAGTCTTTAAAAGTAAAAGTAGTAGTGAAGTATCTAAAAAAATGAAGGAGTTTTCAGAGAATAAACCATTTATATACAACAAGCAAAATTTCTATTTTTTAATTGTGGGTCAGTTTAATACAAAAAAAGAAGGGTTAAGATTAATTAGAAAACTAAGTAATAAGGGGATTAAATCGAATTTAATTAAAAACAATAACACAGAGTTATCTGAGAGTGAACATCAAAAAAATAGAAGAACTGATTTTAAAATCATTGAATAAAAATTCAATAAAAATCTAATGTCAGAGAGTTACTTTAATACTACATAATACAATATAACTATATTTTATTCCAACACGTTACAAACTTTCCCCAAACAATTTCCCCTAAAAACACTACTAGGAATCTTGGATTAAGGCAATTCTATTAATGGATTAGATAGTATTTGGGTTGTATCCATTGGTGTAAAAGAAAAACCCTCCACTTGGGAGGGTAATATTTTAAGTTATTAGCTTACAACTGGCGTATTATGCTTAATCACTGTTGAAATTTCCGTGATTTCAGTTGCTACTCCACCAGATCGTTCTGCATGTTCTTTTATTAATGCTTCGTTCTCTGCATTATAAACACAAAAAACATTGTCACCAGCAACATAACTCGTCTCTTGCTGAATCAAAGCGTTTGATAAATGAAAACAAACTAAAGTCTAATAAGATATTATTTTTTGTGATTTTAATTTCAGCTGTTCTTTTATTTGTCACATTAATTTTGAGGGCCAATTATAATCTACAACTAGAAAAGTCGAAAGGACTTGAATTATTAAATCAGAATTTAAATCTTGATATCGAAAAGAAAAATAGAGAACTTACAAGTAAGGTGAATTTTATTTCTCAGCGCAGTGAATATTTAAAGAGTTTAAAAAGAAAAATAG
>Ga0115572_10004851_pt1 | contig 10435 bp, 2 predicted proteins | sample COGITO_mtgs_1206_FD_88681 | JGI IMG/M metagenome (GOLD analysis project Ga0115572, IMG submission 88681) | Pelagic marine microbial communities from North Sea - COGITO_mtgs_120607 | ecosystem: Environmental > Aquatic > Marine > Epipelagic | place: Germany:Helgoland, sampling site Kabeltonne... | reverse complement strand
TGGTGGTGGTATAAGTCCACAGGGGGATTATGTGACGAGTGTGGTAGATACGTTGGATTTTGTGTTTACTTATGGAGCTGGAAATTGTTTGACTAGGGATACGATGGAGTTGATAGTGAATCCTTTACCGGTAGTAGATGCTGGGTTAGATTTTAATATTTGTATTTCAAACCCTGATACTCTAATCAATGCTAATTTTAGTAGTGGTTTTTGGTATGGATCTCCTTATGTAGACTCAAGCGGATTATTTAGTTCAATTAATGCAGGAGTTGGATTGCATCAAGTAATATATTATTATAAAGATTCCTCAACATCCTGTGATAATACGGATACTTTAATAATCGATGTAAAGCCATTGCCCGTTCCTAATTTTTCTAATGACTCAATTGTTTGTAAAAATTCTAACGTTATTTTTAATAATCAATCTACGGGAGCTAACTCTTACCTATGGGATTTTGACAATGCAAATAGTTCTACTTTATTTTCATCAAATAATATTTTTTCTGATACTGGATTTTATAATGTAAAACTAATTGCTACTTCAATTTTTGGATGTGCAGATTCAATAACTAATATAGTTGATGTAGTAGATCCTCCCTCTGCATATGTTTCTTTTCAAGATACTGGATGTGCACCTTTAGAAGTTTCTTTTGTTAACTCTAGTTATGGAAAGTATGCTAGCTATTTTTGGGACTTAGGAAATGGAACTAATTCCACAGATACCATCCCTATTACTCAATACTACCAGCAAAGTTATTATTCAGACACCACTTATTTTTTAACATTTATAGTAAATAACTTATGTGGTGCCGATACTATTGAAGATAGTATAAATGTAGCGCCAAGACCAACTTCAATATTTTTAAATAATATCTCTTCTGGTTGTTCTCCACTTTATGTTTCGTTCTTTAATGTAAGTGTAGGAAATCCTTCATTATTCCATTGGGAAATGGGAGATGGGACCATGTTTACAGTAACTGATTCTCTTTATAATCACACTTTCACCTACAATGGATTATATGATACGATTTATAATGTGAATATGATTGCTGAAAATTATTGTGGAAGTGACACATCAAGTGCGGATATAACAGTCTATCCAGATCAAGTTACTGCATTTTTCACCTCTGATAATACATCGGGATGTAATCCATTAGTAATAAATTTTCAAAATTATTCAATAGGTTCTAATTTAACTTACGGATGGGATTTTGGAGATGGTAATTTTTCGAGTTCAAGAAATGTGATTCATACTTATACTGCTGCAGGATCTTATAATGTTCAATTAGTTGTAAATGATGGCTGTAGTTTTGATACATTGTACCAATTAATAGAAGTATATCCTTTACCTCAATCAAATTTTCATGTTCAAAATGATACCGTTTGTGGTTCTGATACTTTAAACTTTGTAAATCTAACATCTGGTTCTTCATTTTTATGGGATTTTGGAGATGGGAATACATCTGTGCTGACACAACCCAAACATAATTATTCAAATCCAGGTACATATGTAGTTAAATTAACCTCAACTACACTTTTACACGGTTGCTCCGTAATAGATTCAATTGAAGTTACCTCACTTATTAAACCGATTGCAAATTCTAATTTAGATACTAATTCAGGTTGTTTACCAATTAACATTTCATTTATTAATCTCTCTCAAAATTCAAATTTTTACACATGGGACTTTGCAGATGGTAACACCTCTTCTGCTATAAACCCTATTCATACTTATTTTAACTCTGGAGTATTTAATGGGAACTTAATAGCAATAAATATTAATGGGTGTAGTGATACTGCTAATTTTAGTGTTAATGTAGACCCAAAACCAACCGCTAGTTTTATTTTTAACAGACTTGACTCATGTGTTTTACCTACAAACTATTTATTTATTAATCAGTCCAGTATTAATTGTAATTACCAATGGAATTTTGGAGATAGTTCAACTTCTACGATAAGTAACCCAACTAACATGTACCAAAATAATGGACAATATTTAGTTACTCTTCATATTGAAAATATCTTTGGTTGTAAGGACACAATGCAACAGATAATTAATTTAGATACTATTCCATACTCTAATTTTAGTATGGATTCTTCCGCTGGTTGTATTCCTCTATCTATAAATTTCAATAATAATTCCTTAAACTCTAATTTCTATAGTTGGGATTTTGGAGACGGAAACTTTTCTTCAAATAATTCTCCTAATTATACATACACTACCTCTGGCAATTATCAAATTCAGTTGGTTTCTCAAGATTTAAATGGCTGTTATGATACTTCTTACAGCAACATTACTATTTATCCTGAACCAACAGCCAACTTTCTAATAAATAACTCTAATCCTTGTTTCCAACCAGTGCAATTAACAATGAGTAACAATTCTATTGGCTCTAATTATTTCAATTGGAATTTTGGAAATGGAGTAGTTTCAAATTTAACTTCACCTTCAGTAAGTTTAGATAGTATTCGAACTTATGATATTTCTCTTATTGCCGGCAATTCTTTTGGTTGTGAAGATTCTATGACTCAAAGCTTTCAAATATATCAGCAACCAATTGCGGATTTCTTAACTATCCAAGATAGTATTTGTTATAGAGATTCTGTACTATTTTCTTCCCAAAGTCAATATCACGACGTAGTCACATGGAATTTAAATGGATTGCAATTTAATTCCTTAGTAGATACCACGATCATGTTAAATTCACCTGGATTTTATAATTTGGAACTGTACGCTTCAAATAATAACGGAATATGTATCGATACTTTTACTTTGATCAATGGAATTGAGGTATTACCTTCTCCAGTTGCTGATTTTTCTTTGTCTCCAACTAATGGATGCATGCCACTTTTAAATGTTAGTTTCACCAACTTAAGTACTGCAGCCAATAGTTATTTTTGGGACTTTGGCAATGGGAATAATTCTCTACAATTAAATTCAATTCAGAATTATTATTTAGACAGTTTATTTGAGATATCATTACATGTTGAAAATTCTTTAGGATGTTTAGATTCAGTTTTTAAAAATATTGAAGTTTTTCCAAAACCCTCGGCTAATTTTAGTTTTACAAATTCAGATCCATGTATACAGCCTGCACAGTTAATTTTTAATAATCTATCTTCAGGAGCTAATCTCTATAACTGGGATTTTGGAAATTCGATTAATAGTGTTGTTCAGAATCCAATTACAGACTACAACAGTCCTGGAATTTATAATATTGAGTTAATAGTTGAAAATAATTTTGGTTGCAAAGATACTGCTGCAGATATTTTTGAAGTTTATCAAGCTCCAATTGCAGATTTTATTCAGTCAGATGATACAGTTTGTGTGGGAGATTCTATTGTTTTTTCATCACAATCTTTATTTACAGATTCGGTATATTGGTTAATTGGCGACAGTGTAATATACTCAAATGAACTATTTAGTTATGATTTTCCAGACACAATGGTAATAGATATTTCTTTATATACTTTTAATAATGAAGGTTGTGTTGATAGTTTAAAAAATAATAATGGAGCAGTTTCAATTTTTTCTCCAATTGCTAATTTCAATTTCTCCGATACATTAGATCCGTTTTTCCCTCTTACAGGTGTTTTATATTTAAATAATTACTCATTAAATGCTTCTTCATATTTATGGGAGTTTTTTAATGGTGATATTTCGTATGATTCAATTCTTAATTATAATTATCAATATAATACCGAGTCAAATTATCCAGTTATTTTAAGTGCCATAAATTCATGTGCAGTTGATACAATGATGTTATATCATAAGGTGATTTATGAAAATGGTATTTTTATTCCTAATGCTATTATCCCAGATGAAATTGATTCAGATGTAAATCAATTTAGACCAGTAGCTGTTGGTTTAAGAGAATACAGATTAATGATATTTGATACTTTTGGAAATCTAATTTGGGAAGATTCCGATTTGGATTTTGAAGGAAAGCCAAAAAATTCTTGGAAAGGTGATTTAAATAATGATGGCAATATTTTAAAACAAGATGTTTATGTATGGAAAGTTGTTGGAACTTTTAAAAATGGAAATAAAATTAATAAAACAGGAACTGTAACTTTAATTAGGTAATGTTAAATAAGTTTAAATTCATATTAATTCTTTTGATGTTGATTTCATCATTAAAAATTTATTGTCAGGAACCAATTTTTTCTCATTTTAACAATACAATGAATTTCACAAATCCTTCTTTGATTGCTTTAAGCAATAATTGGAGTTTTAAATTTATTAGAAGAGATCAATGGATAAGAATTCCTTCAAAATTTATTACAAATGGTTTTTCTTTTGAGACTAGTGTTGGTAGGTTTGGCTATGCTATATCATATTCCCAAAATACCGAAGGAGAATTATCTCTTAGAAATCAAGATTTTAGCACTGGGTTTTCAGCCTATATTCCAATAGGTAAGTCAATAAATTTAAGATTTGGCTTTTCGTTAAGGTTGTTGAACAGATCAATTGATTTTTCTAATATTTCTTTCTTTGGTAATTTGGATCCTTTACAAGGGAATATAAATAATATTAATTATTCATTTAATAACTCTTTTTCAGAGATTAATCCAGATCTTTCTCAAGGTTTAGGAATTAATTATTTGAATATTAGTTCTGGTAATAAAAACTTTATCTTTAATTCTTTTCGGTTGGGATTTTCTTTAAATAATATTTTAAAACAAGAAAAGGGACTAATTTCTAATTCTATAAGTTATTTAAATTATAATAGATTTCCATTTCCTATGAAATTCACTTTTTACGGATTTCATGAATATAAAAAAGTAAATAACAATAATTTAAATAATCCAAAAAGCATTCTTTTTTCACAGTCTTATTTTTATCAAATTTCTGGTCCTCTTTCTACATTTCAATTAAACTTATTAAATATTGATAATGGACCAATTGATATTGGTGTTGGTTTTAGAACTCAAGGGATATCCATTGATAAGAACATAAAAAGAGAATCGGTAATTTGTAAAATGGGTCTACAACAATTAAATAAAACCTCTTCGATTACTTTAGGAGTTTCCTATGATTTCACTATTTCTCAACTTAATAATATTAGCTCAGGAGGAACTTTTGAAATGATGGTGATTATTGAGTCAATAACAGGAGGTATTTTTGATGGATTTTTCTCTGAAGCTAAATTGAAAAAATGGAGAAAAAAACAAGTTCAGTGTTCTAGACTTGGAAGGCCTACATATAATAGGAAACTAGATGGGTTTAATTCAAGAAAAAAGCTAATTAAAACAAAAATGGGAAAAATATAATTTTAATCATAATCATTCATTACTGATTATCTATTTGTATTAAATTACGAAAAAAAGTGCTTCTAAATCTTTTATTAAGTTAGAACCACCTCCATTTGATGTCACCCTTGAGAGGAATTGGTTTAAATCAACTCTTTCTCCGCTTTTTATTTTCTTTAAATCATCGGATATTTAGGTGGGTTAACTTGAAAATTGAATTTACTTTTTTGATTTGAAGTTTATTTTTTAACTTTTCTTAACCTGTTTTTTATTGTAGAAATATTTATTCTTTTGAAACAATTGTAAAGTTCAGATAATCAAAAAAGAGAATCTAATAGATCAATTACGTAGAATTTTGCAGTTTTTTTTAATGTTTAAATTCAATTTTAAAAAATTAACATCACAAGTATTAAAGCAATAATTTAAACTGAAATCAAATATTTTAACTTATATTTCAAAATATGAGGTTTTTTCTTTTAACAATATTTATTATTTGCAATTTGCCTCTTGTTTCACAAGATTTTTCAGAAATAAAAAAAAAAGATTTATTAAAAGTTTCTGGTTCAATTGGAGCTATTTCTACTTATTATAACGGACCATCTGAGAGAGTCCCTTTTTTTTGGCAACTACAAGCTAACTTAAATATTACTACTCCATTATTAAGTATACCAATTTCTTTTGTTTTGAATCAGCAACAAAAATCTTTTGGATATCCAAAACAACCTTTTAATCAGTATGGGTTAAGTCCTAAGTACAAATCAATCACTCTCCATTTGGGATATAGATCAATGCGATTTTCAGAATTTTCTTTAAGTGGAAATCAATTTTTCGGTCTAGGTTTAGAGATAGCACCAAAAGATAAGAAGTTTAAATATAAATGTTTAATGGGAAGGTTCTCAAAAGCAATATTTGGTGACACAGTTGACGTTATTCTAGGAGCTATTCCAACTTTTGAAAGAAGAGGTTTGGGTAATCACTTAGAATTAGGTTCTGCATCTAACAATATTTCATTTTTACTTTTTAAAGCAAAGGATGACGCTAACTCTATTTCTAGCTTATACGACTCAAGCGTTGTTTTTAGGCCTGCTGAAAATTTAATTTTTGGTGTTACTACTAAACAGAAAATAAATAAAAATTTAAGTTTTGATTCTGAAATTGACTGGAGTGCTTACACAAATAATATTAGAAATCCTGAGACAGTAATACAGGGATATTCTTACTTAAATAATTTAGGTTCTTTATTTTATGCTAATAATACAACAACATTTAACAATGCTGTTTCAACTAACTTAAAATATACTAAAAATAATATTGGGTTAAAATTTGGTTACCGAAGAATCGCACCTGAATATAAAACAATGGGCTCAGTGTATTTAAATAATGATTTTGAAGATTTAACTTCATCTTTAGCCTATAAGTTGTTAAAAAACAAATTAAATTTTAATCTAACAGGTGGCTTACAACGAAATAATCTGAATTCGGATAAAGTCACAGAAATGCTTAGAAAAATTTATGCAATTTCTGCAAATTTTCTTCCAAATAGTAAATGGAACTTCAATCTTCAATATTCGAATTTTAATGCCAGTACCCAAAAAACTTTAGTTACTCAAATGGACACTAGTCTAGTACCTCTATCAATTAAAAACTATGCACAGGTTACTGAAAGTGCTGCCTTACAAGTTATGTTTAATAATCCTTCTCAAAAAAACACATTCACATCTTTTTTATCGTCAAATTATCAAAATGCTAAAGTTAGTGTTGATGATACAACGACTAGTGACGCAACATTTTATAATACTTCTCTTGGATCATCAATAAACTGGATAAAGATTAAAACATCCTTAAGTTTACTTGTTAACGCAAATCTTAACATTAGTGAAAATCCAAATGCTTCAACTCTAGGTCCTTCTCTAGTTATTTCTAAAACTTTTTTAAAAACACCAATAAATACTAATTTATCGGTTGCTCTATTGCAATCTTTCATAGATAATCAACCATTAGGCTTGGTTACAACAGGGAATTTTTCGGCTAATTATAGACATAAAGAAAAACATGCATTTTCAATGAGTTTAGTTCTTGCAAATAGATTAAAAGTAAATAAAAGAGAGACAGAATTTATAACTTCATTAACCTATAACTATACTTTTTAATGAAATTAAATTTTAAAAATATTTTAATTTTAATTTCATTTATAAGCATCCATATAATTGGTAGTTCTCAAATCTATCCTGTAAATGCTTATATAAATCCAATTCAGTCTTCATCTATTATTTATTCTGATTATTTTGCTGTCGGTTCTGAAGATTTAAAAATAAATATATCTCTTTTAGATATTAATGAAATAAACTGGCCAGTTTATTTATCAATTCAAATTGAAGATGAAATAAATGGTCTTAAAATTTCAACTAAACCAGGGTTCAAACCGCCTTCCCCAATTTATTTAAACGGTGGTCAAATTTTATCACTTACTGGATCAGATTTATATCAATATTTAAACTTGTCAAATGTTGATTTGCAGGGAATAACACCAGCAGTCATTGGAGCTAGTGGAAAACTACCTGAAGGGTTTTATAAATTTTCAGTAAAAGTTTTTGATTACCCTAGCGGAGTGAAGATATCTAATGATGTTCCAACTTATGCTGCTTTATTACTTGATCCTCCTCCAATAATTTTACAACCTTCTTGTGAAGATGTAATTATTCCAAGTGCTGTTCCATTTATCCCATTTAATTGGCAACTCAGTGCATTCCCTAATTCTTCTAACGTACACTATGTATTTAGTATTTTTCAAGTCACATCTGAAGATGTTGATCCCTATTTCGCAGTCCAAAACAACAAAGCTTTAAAAGTATATGAATCTGGTTATGAGTCTCTTAGTTCATTTAATTTAGATCTTAATACCACTCAATTAATTGCAGGAGAAAAATATGTTTTTAGAGTAAGAGCAGTTGATGATGACTATGGTTTTGGAGGAATTCCAGTATCTTCTTTTTCTAATAATGGATACAGCGAATGGTGTTGGTTTTACTATGGTTATCCAAAAGACGGCTTTATCCCGATTCAAGCTCCAGAAAATAACTATTCTTTTGGTAAACAAGATTTTGTTTTTTTGAGTTGGGGATTGTCTGATGCTGCAGTTAATAATCAAAACTTTGAGTACCGTGTTAAAATTCATGAAATATTTGATGGTCAGGATTCCATAACAGCTTTTCAGAATAATCCAATCTGGAATGAATATATTACACCCCCTTCATATTCAACAAGTGGTTACAGTTTGCAGGTGAGTGATGACTTAGGTAAAGATAAAAAATATGCCTGGAAGGTTGAAGGGTATAGCGATAATCAATTAGTTGCTAATAGTGAAATTTATACATTTTCAACTCCTTCATTTTTGGAAGAGTTTAAAGCAGGTTCTTCAATAATTAAAGTATTGTCAATAAATAATAAAGACTTTAATAACTTAAGTGGTACATGTAGGGTTCTCTTATCTGAAAATGGTGATGAATATGTAGATGTTGACTTTAATAATTTAAAACTTCGAGCTGTTGGAAATACCTATAACCTTATTGAAGGAGAAATTGAATTTGATCTTTCTGATAGAAATGATTTAGAATTAAATCCCTTAGTTCAAGAAAATGGAAATGCGTTTTTTATTTATAAAAAAGGTAAAATAGTACCAAATATGGGGTTGAAGGTTTATGGAAATATTAAATGGCCTTTTCCACATGCGGTAATCAGTTCAAGTCCACAAAATGTTTTATCAAAAAACAGTTGGTTTTACTTATCTTCAGACTATAAGTTATCTGGACAAACCAATTTAATCGATACAAATTATTTTGCATTATTAGATCCTTTAAATTTCAGATTCGAATTTTCCTCCCAATCTTCTATTTCAATTAATTCAAATAATTATTCAACGAATCTTTATGGTAAAATAATAAATGATAATACAAAAACTAACGACGGCTTACCTTATAGTCTTAATTTCTCATATCTAAAACAAGTTTCTTATTTTCAGATAAATAATATTTTAGGTTCAACAGTGAATTTTATAAAACCTTTTGAAAATATTAATATTGGTTTTATCCCAAAATCCGCAATAATTGATTTTTCTGAAACTCAATCACCAGGAAAATTATCAAATGATTTTTCATGGAAAGGTTTTTATTTTCCGAACTTTTTATTAAAGTTATATGAAAATAATTTTGATCCATCTAATCAAATTAAAATTCCAAATAATATTGAGTATGATGATGACCTTTCGGGAGATAATAAATTCTGGATTAATTCTCAAGGTTTACAGTTTGAATATACATTTTCCACAGCAGGTTATGATAATATTAAATTCAACGATTTTTTAACCGAAATAAACGCAATTATTGATATTGAGAATAACTCCGTTACAAATTCCTCTTTAAACGGAAATATCAAAATCCCTTTTATTAGCAAGACAGATAATTTTATATATACAATTCCAATAGTTGGTGATGGTCTTCAGGAAGGTTTTTTAAACGAAGATATCACTTTAAAAACAGTAGAATTGAATCCATTTGGAGGTGATAACAGAGTAAATATTACTTTAAATAGAGCAGTTTTTAAAGAAAATAACAGACTAGAATTAGAAGTTGATGCAGAAATCCCTGCTTTTTCAGCAAACGTCTCTGCTATTGATGATTTTAGACTTTATGGTAATGGATATATTGGAATTGGTGAAATCAATGGCTCAAAACAACTGTCTAGTCAGGTAACTGGTGTTTACAAAGGTTATACTGCTTTTATACAAGAAGTTGGAGCCTCGTTTTCTAAAGGAAATTATTCATTTTCATATGTTGCAGCTATGGATTTGGGTGATGATGTAAAAGGAGATAATGGCTCTCCTCTTTTATCTGTCTCTTCTTCAGAACCTGCTGGAGATAATATGGAAGTACTTTCTAGTGATGACAATCCAATTCCTGAACCGTCAATTGCTGTACCAGTTAGCGATAATTCCTCAATGGAACTACAAACTATTGATATGCATATTGTTGTTAATAATCCTATTGTGGAGCTTGAAGGAGATTTATCAATTAAACAAAATGATCCAGATTGGGGAACATGTTTTAAAGGTGGTATTAATGGAAAATTAAAGATTCCATCGGAAATTGGTATGGGGGCTAACATGATTTTAGGAAATAGAAACGAT
>Ga0115572_10004849_pt1 | contig 10437 bp, 5 predicted proteins | sample COGITO_mtgs_1206_FD_88681 | JGI IMG/M metagenome (GOLD analysis project Ga0115572, IMG submission 88681) | Pelagic marine microbial communities from North Sea - COGITO_mtgs_120607 | ecosystem: Environmental > Aquatic > Marine > Epipelagic | place: Germany:Helgoland, sampling site Kabeltonne... | reverse complement strand
GCTGAGCAGCTCGGTGTTCTTGAAAAACTCAGCCCGCTCCTCGAACTCCTTCTTCGCCTCCTCGTTCCGTGTCTTCCTCGTCTCCTCCTCCTGCTCAGCCTTGAAAAGCCGCTCCTGGTTGCGATACGACAGCGGATGCCAAAACTTTTGGTTCAGGAAGCCGTGGCTCCACGCGGTGCCGCCCTTGGGCTTCAGCCCCAGCTTCTCCGCCTGGGCATCCTTTCGGATCCCGTCCATGACGCCCCTCGCCGGCGCTATGCCGGCCTTGGCCCTCTCGAACCTCTCCTTCGCCCCGCTCATGGCGCTCCCACCGTAGATGAGCGCGCCCTCCTCTCTGATCTCGGAAGGGATATTTCACTTTCTGGCGCGCGAATGGAGGGTCGGGGCAGGGGAGGCCGTGGTAGGGGCCGCTTTGGTGGCCGCTTTGGTGGTCGGGGCCGGGGTGGTGGAGGCCGGGCGCCACCACCACAGCAAGATGCTGAACCCGAGATGATACCTCCGAGCTGGCCGGTGTACTTTCCGCGACTCAGGTTCGCGGAAGATGACCGGCGGGCCGAGCTCGTCGCGGTGATGGCGAGGTTCTTCAGCAGCGAGATCGGGTTCGAGCTCATCAAGGGCGTGCGGACCCATTACCACTGGAACGTCAAGGTGGAGCTCGATTTCACCCAGCTGAAGGCGAGGGCGGACATTCCCGACCTGTTCGCGGCGCTCGAACTGGCCCCGCCCGAGGCCATGCTGTGCCTCCGCGCGGCCATCCACGAGGTGGTGTTCAACTCGCCGGTGGGAAGGAGGGAGCTGCCGCGTCTGCAGATACCCCCGGCCGCTGTCAATCTCGTCAAGCCGCCGGTGGTGGACGTCCACCTGGTCAACCACCCGGAGGCTCGGGTGACGTTCAAGAACCTCCGCTCCAGGCTGGCGGGCAAGATCGTCACGCTGCGGGGCCAGGTCGTCCGGTGCTCCGTGTCATCCCCGCGCGTAAAGACGCTCGAGTTTAACTGCGACAGGTGCGACACGCCGCAGACGTTTTACTTCACCCACGGCATCTACGACGAGCCCGAGAGCTGCGCCGCGCCGGGGTGCCGCGCGAAGAAGTTCACCCCGGACAGGGACTCGGTCAAGTGCGTCGAATGGCAGCGCATACGGCTCCAGGAGCTCGTAGAGGATGCGGAGGAGGAGGAGGACGACTTTGACCTCGGCGCCGCCCCCCCTCGGTTCGCCAACGTGGACGTGGAGGGGAGCTTGGTGAACCGGTGCTCGCCGGGTGACGGGGTGACGATAGTCGGCATCGTGGAGATGCACAACGTGGAGGCCAAGGGGAGCGCGCTGGAGCGGGAGAGGGCGGCGAATCATTTCGAGCTGGTGGTGCACGCGTTGTCGGTGACGAAACGAAGGGCGGGCGACGACGCGAACAGGCAGCCCCTCTCGGCGGAGGCGGAGGAGGCGTTCAGGCGCGGTCTGCCCAACCTCGCGGCGGAGGATGATCACTTCGGCAGGGTAAAGGAAGGTTGGCTCGGTGTGGATGATTTCCTGAAGGAGATTGAGGAGGAACCCGCGATGTCTCCCGCGGATCTGGAGTTCATCGTCAGGTTCACCGAGGAGTGCGACGGCGAGCAGTTCAAACAGCTGGTGCACTCGCTCTGCCCCGTCATCTACGGCCACGAGCTCGTCAAGGCGGGTATCGTGCTCGCCTTGTTCGGGGGTGTGAGCAAGAAGTTCGACGACGAGGGGTGCATTCCCACCAGGGGCAGCGTCAACTGCCTGGTGGTGGGCGACCCGGGCATGGGCAAGAGCCAGATGCTCAAGGCGGCGTCGAAGGTATCGAACAAGGGTATGTACTGCAGCGGTGGGACAGTGTCCACCGCGGGTCTCACCGCCGCGGTCATCAAGGATCCAACCACCGGCCAGTACACGTACGAGGCTGGCGCGCTCGTGGTCTCCGACGGCGGCGTGTGCTGCGTCGACGAGTTCGACAAGATGCCGGGCGAGCACGACGCGTTCCTGCAATGCATGGAGCAGCAGGAGGTGAGCATCGCCAAGGCTGGGATCCTCTGCACCCTGCCCGCACGCGCGGCCGTCATCGCGGCGGCTAACCCCAACGGGGGCGTGTACAACAGGTCGCTGAACATCACCGATAACCTCAAGATGTCCCCGGCGCTCCTCTCAAGGTTCGACCTCATCTTCATCCTGGTGGACGACGCCGACGCCAAGCTGGACGAGCACATGTCGAGGCACGTGCTGGCGCCGCACGGCATGAACGCGGGCGCGCAGCTCAAGGAGGCGCAGCAGCAACTCCTGGCATACCACGCGCACGAGGACCAGGAGATGGAGGCGGCGCGGGAACGGGAGGAGGAGGACGAGTACGCGGGAGCCTACACGCAGCCGGAGCCGCGGGACGGCGAACAGGCCGCCGACAACCAACTCGCCGTTCGCAGGGGACCAACGCTCAAGCAGAGACTCCGGCTGGATCTCGCGGGCGCGGACGAGGACTTCGCGCCGCTGCCCGTGGGTTTGATGCGGAAGTACATCACCTACGCGAAGGCGTACTGCTTTCCCATGCTCTCGACGGAGGCTGGCAAGATTCTTCAGGAGTATTACATGGAGATTCGGGCTCGGTACGCGGCGGGCGCGGATAGCGTACCAATAACGCCGCGTCAGATGGAGGCTCTAATCCGTCTCGCCGAGGCCCGCGCCAAGGTTGACCTGCGCGAGACGGTCACGGCGGAGGACGCGCACGACGCGGTGGAGATCATGAAGGAGGGCATGAGGGACGTGCTCAAGCCGGGGGGTACCCTCCGCGGCGGGGGCGGCAAGCTCAAAAAGTCCGGCAAGGCGAAGGTGTTTGTGGACGCGATGAAGCGAAAGGCTCAGGATAAGGACAGCGCCTACTTCACCACCGGCGAACTGTACGCGCTGGCGGACGACCTGCAGCTGCAGATTCCAGACGTGGACGCGTTCATCGATAGCCTGAACATGGCGGGAGAGATCCTGAAGAGCGGACGACTGTGGAAGGCTGCGTGATTTAGACTAGAACCAACTTAACGCAAACGATGTAGCTAGGCGATAAGACCCTCCTGCATCTCCAGACTCGTCATGGCGTCGTGGTTGAGAAGTACGTCGCGAATACCGTCATTTTCCAGCCGAGCCGCCCACCTCCACATCCTCTTGAACGCGCGGACGTTGTACGCCGCCTCGCGCGTCGGATCCTCCGCCTCGGGGAAGGTGTCAAAGTAAGCGTACCCCGCGTACCCACCCGCGGACCCATACGACGCCCGGAGCCAGTACACGAGCTCGAGCGCCCCCGCCGCGTGAACCGACCCGAACGCGAGCCCGTCCTCCGCCGCGAGCTTCGAGTGCGCGTCCCCGAGGTGGAAGCCGAACAGGACACCCGCGTCGGCGACCATCGCGGCGCTCTGCGCGGGGTTCTCCCCGGCCGCCACCAGGTGACCCGCGTCCAGGGTGAGCCCGAACCGTCCCGGTCGATCGACGTCGCTCACCAGCGTCAGCGCCGCCGCCGTGCTGGGAACCAGCGCGAACCGACTGGACGGGTCCGTCGGTTTGAACTCGTACGACAGTTTGACGCCCTCGCACTCGTCGCGGTCCAACGCCGCGCGGATCGCGTCCACCCCGCGCCGCCACGTCGTCGTGTAGTTGATCTGCATGTGGTAGTCGTACCCGTCGAACTGGGGCCAGACGATGACGCCGGCGGACGCGTCGAGCGACTGAGCCCACCCGCACGCGGCCGCGACGACGTCCACGGCCGCGGCACGGACGGACGGGTCGGGGTTGGTGAACGCACCCGCGCGAAACGTAGACGCGGGGAACCGCACGGCCACCGCACCGGCGGCGAGACCCGCCGCCTTCAGCGCGCCCGTCACAGCCTTGGGCTTCAGACCTCCGAGGTGCTGCGGGTAGTTGAAGTCCACGAGGTCGATACCCTCGGCCGTGCCCAGCCTGCGAACCATGCCGAGAACGTCCAGCTTACCCCCTTTCCACAGGTCCGGGCGCTCCTTCATCGAGTTGAGCCTCGAGCCGAATCGAAGCGGGCACTCCTCGTTCACGTCTCGCGCGTCCTCGACGCTCGCGCACGGAGTCGACTTTGGATCACCGGGCGCGGGTGGTCGCCGGTCCTCGGGGAGGAGAGCCTCGGCGGCGTCGCGCGTGGGAAGCGACGGCACCGCACCCTCCACGCTCACCGCGTACGCCCCCGCCGCGGACGCCAGCGCCATACCGCGCTCGGTCCCTTCAATTCCCTCGGCGATGGCGACGCCCAGCGCGGCTCTGAACGCGTCACCCGCCGCGGTGCCGTCGACGACCCGCCCGCCCGGGACAGCCACCGGCGGGTACCGCGCCAAGACGCCCTCCTCACCGATCGCCACGGCACCGCGCTCCCCGAGGGTGACGATGACGCGCCTGGCGCCCCGAGCGACGAGCGCGCGGCCCGCGGCGGCGACCTCGTCCTCCGTCCGGGTGGGCAAGTCCGTGAGCCTCGCCAGCTCGGACTCGTTCGGGCACAGGTAGTCCGCCGCCTCGAGCAACGCGGTGGGCACCGGCGCGTCCACGCCGCCGGTGTCCAGGACGATGGGAACCCCCGCGATCTTCGCCGCAGCCGCCGCGGCGAGGTTGACCCTGTCGGGGACCTCCCGCTGCAGCAGCATCACCGCGGCGCCCCTCGCCGCTCGTACCATCGTCGACACGAGCTCGTCGTCGTTCTCGGGCCACGCGGAGTTCGCGCCGCCGACGACCACGGACGATGCCTCTCCACCGGGGGAGAGCATGACGAAACCCGTCCCCGAGGGTAGGTCCGGGTGGCGTCCGCCGAGGGACACGTCGACCCCGTTGGCGACGAGCTCCTGCTCCAGCATCGACGCGTGAGCGTCTCCGCCGAACTGGCAGACGAACTTCACCGGTCTCGATCCCGCGACGAGACGCGCGGCGGCGACGGCTTGATTCGCGCCTTTTCCTCCCACGGCGACGCTCACTCGCGGGTCTATCGCCGTGACCGTCTCCTCCAACGCTGGCGGGCGATTGACACGGACCGTCATATCAACGTTAACGGAGCCCACGACCACGATGTGCGGGGGCGGGGCGTCGCACGATGCCTGTCCCGCGGCGAACGATACATCCGGCGACGCGAGAAGAAGCAAGACTGCGATCGCGGAGTACACGGTGCGGGCGAACGCCCGCGATGTCGCCATGCTTCTCGGACGCGTCGAATGAATGAGTGGGTGAGTAGGGTGAGCACGGTGGAAGCGAGTCTGTAAATCTTGCCAAAACTTTCTTTCTCTCAGTCTCTCGCATGCGGTTATGATAGAGCGGTGGAGGTCAAAACAATCATTGACTTTCAATGCGGGTTCAGTCCAGTCTCCAAGCCTTCTACCCCCTTCTTCTCGGGTTAGTCACTGCCTTTTGCGGCGGTCACCTTGGCCACGGCATTCGCCCACCGCCGCCGCACAAAGCGGCTCCGCCCGGCTACATCGGCGTCGGCATAATCGAATGTCGCTCGCAACGACGTGAACAGCATGCGGTCCGTGCTGCACAACAAGGCGTCCGAGTTATACGCGTCCGGCGCGTTCTTGAACGGCTGGATCAGCACCTCCACCATCGACTCAGCGATCCAGTAGATGGACGCCGCCATGAACGAAAATATCAAGACACAGAAGACGTTCATGCACAGCACGTCCTTCCTGTCATCCGCGAGCTCGCCCGTGTCCGCGTTCACCACGAACTTTGGATCCAGCTGCAGCGCCACGTGCAGGGCCTGCAGCAGCACCAGGTAGCTGACGATCACATGACACACCGCGTACCACACGTTGGGCATGTTCCGCACGAACAGGTCCATGTGCCGCGCGGTGATACCCCGCAAGCCGCAAAAGAGAGAGTTGTCGATGGCCAACTCGCGTACCTGATTCGCGCGGATCATCCGCTCGACAACCACCTGGATCCACGTGATGAGCATGTCTCTCGACTTGTTTGGGACGTTCGCCAGCAGCCGGACCTCCTCGGGGGTTAACAGACGCTGCGGAAGGAACCCGGCGTCGCTCTGCGGCACGTGCGGGTTCACGCTCGCGTACGTCTTTGAATGCACGACGTTGAGGTAGCGGTACAGCTTGAAGATGATCGATCGGGTCTTTGGGCAGGTCGAATCGATCACCGAGCCACCGACCGCGACGCCGATGTCGTGGAGCCGCGCTTGCACCGTGTGGCTGTTTACGAGGAAGTCCCTCCATCGGCTCACGATGTACCCGAGCAGGCCGAGCAGTAGGAACGCGGGGAAGAATCGAAACCCGCCGAGGACGTGTGAAAGCGCAGCCTCGAGTTGCATCACGAGCTTGGACGCCGTCCTGGATGGCGCATCGTACTCGAGATGCACGTACCACACGAAGCAGGAGAAGGAGGCCATGATGAAGGAGAGGCCGACGGCGTTGAGGATCGCGGCGTACACGGGAACGCTCTGCACCAAAATGGCGAGCAGGGTTGATGGCCTTAGGGCATAGATCGCTCGTTCGGTGGTGTACACGGGCGGGACCTTGAGCTCCGGGTCCGCGTTGCCCCGTGTGAAGTTACTCTCGTACCTGATGTGGGACGTAAACACGGACTTGCTGAGGGAGGCGCGGAAGTTGGTTACCACGGCGCGTTCAGCCCTCGCGGAGTGCGTGATGTCCGAAACATGCAAACCATCGCCTTTCCTGTAAGTCGGATCGAGGGATGAAGGAAGAGGAAGGTGAGCGATGAGCGATTGACGGGTGATGATGAGTCATGAGTCATGATGGGTGATGCGTGACGTACCTGGCGGTCTGCACGACCTCCGCGAGGTGGCCCGTCAGCTGGTGACTAAGCGCGTTTCGGATGCTGGTTTCCTTCTTCAAGTTCCGCGTGCTGGAGGGATGAAGGACGAGGAAGGTGAGCGATGAGCGATTGACGGGTGATGAGTCATGAGTTATGGGTGATGCGTGACGTACCTCTTCTCCTGCACGACCTCCGAGAGGTGGCTATTCAGCCGGCGTTTAACTCCCTGTCGCAGGCGGCTGGGGGCCTTCTTCAATTTCCGCTGGCTGCTCACCGCATATAGCGACTCCTTGGGATCCGTCAGCCGCTTCCACACGAAGTGCGGGACCTTACGTAAGATGATACATAGACCGACGGTGAACAGGAAGGCGAAGAGCCCGAGCGCGAGCGCCAGGTCGCCCGATTCGTCGCCAGTCATCGGATAGTGTTCGACGGATAACGACGGAAACGAACTTTTTGACACGTGTATGAGACAGTTTGTCAGGTTGTACACGACGATGAATTGTTGTTGGCGACACTTAAACACTTAAACCGTCCCGAGTGATGTTGAGTACAATACGAAATAATAATACGGTCGACGCGTCCCCGCCGCGTCTCTACCTAGCCTCGAGCGCCTTGAGCACCACCCCTTCCCACCCGTCAACCCCCGGGTCCTCCGGGAAGAGCACCCCCGGGAGCCCGATCGTATCGCAAGCCTTCGCGGACGTGCCCCCGATGCACGCGTACGCCGGGTGGTCCTCAGCCGTGGGATCCAAACCCGTGAGCGCCATCCACGCCTTGACCGCGGAAGGCGACCCGAACGTCACCACGTCCGCGGCGAGGGCCTGTTGGAGCACGTCGGGGCCCACCGCGGTGACCTTCTCCGTGCTGTACGTGTTCAGCCTGGTCACGTCCGCGCCCCGCGCCGCCAGGCCGTCCTGCAGGGTGCTCGCAGCCTTGGCGGACGCGGGGTAGAGCACCCGGGTAGAGTCACCGTGCACGGGAAGCTCGAGCACCATGGTGTCCGCGTTGGCCTTGGACGGCGTGAACGTCGCGGCGGTGAGCGCGCCCGTGGCGTAGTGCGCGGCGAGGATCTTCGCCGTGCCCTTGCCGACTGTGGCGATCGGGAGGTCGGGCCGGCCAGCCTCCTGCCACGCCTCGAGGAACACCTTCGCCGCCTCTGGTGATGTGATGCACACCCACGTCCACCCCTCCGGGTCGTTCAGCGCCGCGGGGAGCGCATCTCGGTCGGGTCCGACGACGGACTCGATGAGGGGCATCTCCAGGCAGTCGATCCCCCTCGCGGTCAGCCTGGCGCACATGTCCCCGTTCTTTCCCTCCTCCCTCGTCAGCACCACGCGTCGCCCGGTGTACTGCTCCGAGGTCTCCTTGGACGTCGCGGCGGTCGCGGGAGCGGCCTTCATGGTCAGAGGACCGCGCAGGAACCTGCCGGATGAGGTGAACAATCCCACGCTCGACCAGGAGACGGGCGAGGACGCGCCGTGCCCCACAGCGGTGACGCCGGGCCTCTTCGAGGCAACCTGGGGCCTGACGCCGGCGCATGCCGCGGCGTTGAGAGACGCGCTCGACATGGTGCACGCGCTGGGTCCCTCGGTTGTGGTGAAGCCCCTCGAGCGTTTTGCTATCTGCGTGTCATTTGGCCACCAATAAGCTGCCACCATGGAAGCTTCACAAGATCTTGATTTGCCCATACAGTTAACTCGTCGAAATAGACCCAGAAACTTATTGTGCGATGTTAGCGTCAATGCTTCGAGGGGACGTTGGCCACTCACGGAGGTCGCATCGCACGCGGGCGGCAGCCATGGAGCACCTGTCCGCGAATGGGGTGATGCTGGGTATATTACCCAAAAAGGTGAGAGAGAACCCCCGACCCGCCCCCGATACGTCGCGAAACCCACTCGGACGGGCCCACGCGACGGCACCCCCGCAAATTAAATGAAGCCGGAAAAGGCTGGCTCGTCACCTCCAAGAGACGCACCGGTAGGATCCCTCCCTGACGCTCGCCCTCCATCTGTAAAACGCAGGGTGAGGATGTGGACCTGGTCGGCCCCATCCGAAGCTACATCGAGAACACGTTCTCCCCCGAAGAGGCGACGTCGTCGGAGGAAGATCTGACGAGGCTCGGCCTGCTCAGATCCGAGATTGTGGTGGACCAGCAGACCCACGAGCAGCGAAGGGAGACCCTCCTGGCGTACTATCGCGCGCTGTGCGTCGTGGAGTCGAGGTTCCCAATCAGCAAACAGTCGGGTCACATCGACGTCGCGTTCTCCTGGGCGGACGCCTTCAAGACGAACAAGAGGGTGTCCATCGCGAACGTGCACTTTGAGAAAGCCGCCGTCGTCTTCAACCTCGGCGCCAGCTGGTCCCAACTCGGCCTCGCCGCGGACCGCGCCACGCCCGACGGGATCAAAACGGCGGCCCACGCCTTCCAGCAGGCGGCTGGGGTGTTCACGATGCTGCGCGACGACGTGCTCGGTAAGGTTTCCGGCGTGGGGGGCGGCGACGCCACGGTGGATCTGACCGAGGAATGCGCCGGCATGCTCGTCTCCCTCCACCTGGCGCAGGCGCAGGAGTGCTTCTACGACAAGGCGGCGACGGACGGTAAGAGCGCGGGTATCCTGGTCAAGCTGGCGCAGCAGACGCACCTGTTTTACGAGGAGGTCAAGACGGCGCTCGCGTCGCCGCCGCTGTCGGAACACTTTGAAAAGTCGTGGTCCGCGCACGTCGCGGCGAAGGACGCGATGTTCCACGCGGAAGCCCTGTCCCGCGCCGCGAAGATGGCGGAGGAGGACGCGGAGGACATCGGATCCGCCGTCGCGCGCCTGCTCGTCGCCTCCACCGAGCTTCACGCCGCGCACAGGCTGGCCAAGAACACGGGGGGGATCAGCGTCCACTGCGTCGGGGCGGTGGCCACCCTGCGGGACGCCGTCGACGAGCAGCTGCGAAGGGCTCAGAGGGACAACGAGTGCGTGTACATGGAGCGCGTGCCCGCGTACGAAGACGTCGCACCGCTCGGCGCCGCGGCCGTGGTCAAGGCTGTTCGACCCCCCGCGGAGGCTGTCGACGCGTCGGCGGAGGATATGTTCGCCGCCATCGTGCCGGAGAGCGGCTTCAAGGCTCTGAGCAAATACACGGAGAAGGTGGACGCGCTCATCAGGGAGGAGAACGACGTGCTCGCCCTCGCGAGCGACGAAGCGAGGATCGCGCTGCGGGAGATGGAGCTCCCGGAGCTGCTCATCGCCGCGGAGGCTGGCGCGCGGGCGGAGTCGCCGCCGGGCTGCGGCCAGGACGCGGCGGCTGGGTCGGGGAAAGGGCTCCCGTCGCCCCTCGACGAGGAGGTGGCGTCGATTCAGGGCGCGGGCGGCCTCGCCGCGCTGAGGGGCGGCCTGCCACGCCTCGCGGACATCAACGAGGCGTGTACGCAGCAGATTGGCGCGGCTGAGTCCATGCTCGACGCGGAGGCGACGGAGGATGAGGCGTGCCGGGGAGCCTACGGGCCCGCCGCTTGGACCCGCCCGCCCAGCGCCTCACTCACGGTGAACCTCAAGGAGAAGCTGACGTCGTTCAGGAATAACCTCGGGCAGGCGGCCAGGAGCGACGATTCGCTCAGGCGGCGCATCGACGACGGCGTGGACGGCGTGTGCGGGGTGT
>Ga0115572_10004839_pt1 | contig 10445 bp, 4 predicted proteins | sample COGITO_mtgs_1206_FD_88681 | JGI IMG/M metagenome (GOLD analysis project Ga0115572, IMG submission 88681) | Pelagic marine microbial communities from North Sea - COGITO_mtgs_120607 | ecosystem: Environmental > Aquatic > Marine > Epipelagic | place: Germany:Helgoland, sampling site Kabeltonne... | reverse complement strand
TGTTCCTATCTGTTCCTATTTCGCAAGAAAACTGCCATTTTAGGAAGTGGCGAGGGGGGTGTAAATGCACAGCCAACCAAAAACCGGGCCGCTCGAAAGATAGGAACAGATAGGAACAGATAGCTATCAGCCTGTTCCCATCGCAGGGGTGCACCCTCCTCGAAAACCGGTCCGGTCGCTCGAAAGATTTTTCGTGTTCCTATAGCCATTTTGGCGATAGGAACAGACTGTTCCTATTTCGCAGAGGGGGGGGGTACCCAGCGGACATGTCGCCATCACGGCGCCTCCTCCGGGCCGCGTCTCACGAGTAGGGCAGCGGCTCGTTCCACCCGTGCGTCGCATTCAGTTCGAGCTGGTACGCGTTCATTTCCGCCCGGTACTCCTCGAGGCTGTCGCCGGGCCGGAGCAGCAGCGCGAGCCAGTCGCCCTTGTAAGGGCTCTCGATGTCGCTCTCGGCTTCCCAGTCCAGGATGTTCTGCGCCCACGTGCGGTGGTCCTCGTCTTGCGCGTGCGGCGGACGGGGATGCGGGTCCTCTTCCCTGCGGTGTTGCCACATGTGGTCCACCCACGGCTGCATCGCCTTGATGAGCCGCTTGGTCGTCGCCGCGTCGGCCGTCCACTCCGTCTGAAAGGCCTCCGGGTCCATCCAATCGCGGGTGGTGCGATTGAGGAACCTCCTGAAAGTCTCACGGGCAGATCGCATGTCGCCGCGATACCCATTGAGCTGCGCCGACCAATCCCAACCCCGGTCGCGCATCAGCTCGAGGACGCCCCCCTTGTCCTTTTCGAGCTGCAGCTTCCAGCCCCGGTCGAGCAGCAGGTTGATGACGTCCCCGTTGCCGAGAGGGATCGCGCTGCGCATCGCGTTCCACAGAATGTATTCGGGATCCTCTTCCGGATGCATGGAATTTATATGCCACTTGTAATTCTCCAAGCTGACGCCTTGGTCGAGCGCGTCGCGCAAGCGGTTGAGCGCCGTGTCGAGAGAGATGTGGCTTTTGGACAACTCCTTCATGATCTCGTGGAGCGTCGAATCCAGCCGCTCGTAAGCGCGCCGAGTGAAGGGCTCGGCGCCGCGGAGCAGCAGCAGCTGCACGACCGCCATGAATCCCTTGTGCTCGCGCGACATTTTGGGGTCACTGAGCGAGTTGGGCTCGTTCCGGGTCCACTTTTCCCAGTCCGATTTGAACTCGCGCCCGATTTCCTCGCGTTGCGTGTTCATATCCTCGGGGCCGCCCTCGCGCTCGGCGATCGCAACAAAGCGGGTTTCGATCATGGCCTGCAGCACAATCTCGAGCAGCGTGTCCAGGTGGCGTTGCGTCTGGTCGCGCGGATCGCGGTACACCGCAGCGACCGCGCGCCACTTCTCGATCAAGGGCGTCATGGTGGGCGGGTCGTCCATTGGCACGACGAACTGACCGAGCGTGCTGTAAGGCAACGGCACCCAGTCGTTTCTCATCATGGTGTCCACTTTGTGCCAGACCAACTGGGCGAGCAAGGCCGCCGTGTTGTTCTGGAAGCGCGCCACGCGCACGTCAAACACCTCGCAGAGCACGTCAAAGAGCTCGCGCCAGCTCTTGAAGACCGAGTAGCCGGGCAGCGCGAGCGCTTCGGTCGCGGGGGAGTCGGGCGTGTACCCAAAGACCCCGATGGCGATCAAGTACCAGCCGTCCTCGCACCCGACGCCGACGCCCTGCATCTTTGCGGAGCGGCAGAAGCCCTTCATCCACTCGCACACGTCGTGCACGGGCGTCGGCGACGTGCGCGCGGACGCGACGGCCTGCTTGACGATGAGCTCGAGCATGTCGCGAGGCAGGCCCACGAGCGGCTGCGGTGGCGGCGCTGGCGGGTTGTCGACGCGCCGCCGGCGCGCTGCCCGCGTCTCCATGCCCGTGCCCGTGGGCGCGGCGTCCGCGGTGCCACCGAGGCGCAGCCCCGCGAGCGAGGGCAGGTGCGCGGTCGAACGCATGGCGAGCTCCTCTTTCCCTAACCAGGAGACGCGCATGGCGCGCTTTATCGCCGCACCCGGACGCGCGGCGGCGCCACGCCCACGCACGATAACCACCGCCGCGCACCCTCCATGTTGGAGAGCGGCAGGTGCGGCGGCAGCGATGGCGCTCGACAGCGTGGTGGAGACGGCCTTTGCCGGGCTGCGCGTGCAGTCCATTGGCGTGACGCTCACGGGCGAGCTGCGGCCCGAGGGCGCGATGGAGAAGCCGGACGGCGTCGAGGCGACGCCGACCGCGCGCAACAAGGGCACCGCCGCGCCGCCGGAGCCGCAGACCCCCAAGAGCCCGGAGACGAAGCCCAGCAAGAAGCAAAAGGCCGCTGGCGGCCGGGCCGGGAAGTCGAGGGCGGACCAGGACGCGCAGGAGGAGGAGGCGCCCGACCCCCTCGCCCCCAGCAACCCGACGAATGCCAAGAAGAAGCTGCAGGCGTTTGCAATGGAGCTCATCCAGACCGAGCTGAGCGCGCCGCTCGCGGACCTCGCGCTCGATGGCGCGAGCGCGGCGAGCCGGTGGGTGCGCGCCGTGCAGGAGCTGAGCGCAAACAAGGCGGCGCGCTACGCCAAGAATGCGGAGGGCCACGCCGAGGCGCGCAAGCTCGCCGCGGACGACATGGACGAGCTGTACTTTGACGCCGTCAAGGACAGCGTGGTGACGAAGCGCAAAGACAACGACGGGAACGAGTATTTCAGCGACAGCAAGTGGGAGCTCATGGACGACAGCGACAAGGCCAAGCGCTACCTTCTGGACGGCTTTGCGAACGCGTCCATGATGCGCATGTCCAACGCCGCCAAGAACCGCCCGATGCCCGACGCGCGCGCGGCCGTGCGCGTGGGCCTGGAGATTCACCAGTTTGCGGAGGAGTACGCCCACCTGCCCACCGTGCTGAACACGCTCAACGAGAGCCTGCGCGCCTTCCTGAAGCAGCCGCTCTTCCTGAACGAGACCATGTTCAACTTTTTGATCCTGGGCACGGCGGGCGTGGGCAAGACGCGGCTCGGCAACAAGATGGGCGCGCTGCTGAGCCACTTTGGCTTCTACCTCTACCCCGACATGAAGGTGGCCCAGCGCAGCGACTTTGTCGCCGACTACGAGGGGCAGACGTCGAACAAGGTGCGCGGCTTCCTGAACGCCAACCAGGAGCGCGTGCTCTTCCTGGACGAGGCCTACTCGCTGACGACGTACGACGCGCTCAAGCCGGGCCAGGAGAAGAAGGACCGCAAGCTGACGCCCTACTCGCAGGAGGCCGTCGACGGGCTCAACCAGTACCTGTCGGAGAACGCCGGCACCGGCTGCTTCATCGCCGCCGGCTACCCGGACGAGATGGAGCAGGACTTCCTCCCGGCCAACAAGGGGTTGGTGCGCCGCTTCCTCTCCAAGATCCACATCCCAAACTACACGAGCGAGGAGCTGATCAACATCTACCTGACCACCCTCGCCAACAAGCTGGGCCAGAAGGGCCAGGAGTCGATCACCGCGCAGGAGGTGGCCACCTACTTCACCCGTCCGGCGCTGGGCCTGCTCTCCGAGATGATCGAGGCCACGACCCTGGAGCCGCCGACCGGCACGCTCGGCTACCGCAAGGCGGAGGAGCAGGAGGCCATGAGCAAGATGGACGTGGACTCCGAGGCGGAGGAGGAGGTCAAGAGCCCGATCGACCCCACGGAGAAGCAGACGCTGGCCAAGATCTTCCAGGACCAGGCAAGCTCGATGGTGACGCTCGCCGACTTCACGGCCATGCTCATCTGGACGAGCCCGCGCTACGGCAGCACGAAGCTGGGCACCGCCGCGCGCAAGCCCGAGGCCACGTGGGCGATCGGCGCGAGGGACATGGTTGCCATCCTCGTGGGGCAGGTGCGCAAGCAGCTGGGGGCGGAGGACGCGAAGGTCGCGGTGGAGGAGCTCACCGAGGCGCTCGAGTATTACGGCTGGCGTGACCAGGTCAGTGGCAAGATCGCGGCGCCGGCGGGCACGTGGCGCCGCGTGCCCATCACCGAAGCGCCGACCGAGTTGGCGGAGATCGCCGCCGCGAAGCAGAGGGTCGCGAAGGCGGACCAGATCTACGAGGACGAGCAGGAGCGCATCGCGGCGGCGGTGGCGACCCAGAAGGCCGCCGACGCGGCGTCGAGAGCGACGAAAAGCCGAGAGGAGCAGATGGAGCGCGAGAACCTGCCGGGCATCCTCGAGGAAAGGAAGGAGCAAGAGGAGCGCGAGGCGGAGCAGGAAGCGGAGCGCAAGGCGCGAGGAAAGGCGCGCGAGCTGGAGCGCAAGCGGCGGGAGCAGCAGCGGGCACGTAAGCAACGGGCGGACAAGGAGTTTGAACAGCGGTTTGGCAAGGGGTCCGCCGCCCTCCACCGCGAGCTGTCTGCGCCCTACCCCAGCCGGAGCCAGAAGGGCGACAAGGGGTCTGGGAGGGGGGGCAAGTCCACCCGCGCGGTCTGGGGCTGGACCGGCGCGCTCGACACGGACAACGGCGACTAAAGGGGGGATGGGCGTGTTGCTCGACGAGATCTGAACACGTAGTCTAGTGCGTGTGTACTCTTTCAATACACCCTTAAGACACCACCATCACCGCATCAACTCGCCGTGCTCCTTGCGCTGGTTCGTGATGGCCACCCAGTGCGTGTGTGGTCCTAAAGCGCCAAGGTGCGCACGCCCGTGAGGGCGGCGCCAAAGAAGCCCTCGGCGGTGTCCGTCGGGACGGGCGTGCCGGCCGCGAGGCTGGCGCGGTCGGCGGCGTCGGGCACGTCGTAGAGCGTGCAGCAGCCGGCGGCGCTGAGCGCGTACACGGCGGTGTGGTTGTGCTCGTAGGCGAGCGCGCAGCACGCGTCGGCCGTGAGGCCGCACGGCTCGTGGAAGGCCACGGGGTACTGGCCGCTGGGGAAGAGCTTGAGCGGGTGCGTGGCGCAGGCGTGCAGCGCGTTGGGGGCGGGCGCGTCGGGCGGCGCCATGGGCCGCGGCGGCGCGGGCGGCGGGCGGGGCGGGGGCGGCGGCGCGGGCGGCAGGTCCCTGAGCTCGCGCCACTCGACGCGCACGCCCTCGATCCAGAGCATGCGGTACTCGCCGAGCAGCGTGAAGCGCACGTAGTGCACGTGGCGCAGGGCGGCGTACTCGGCGTCCGTGGCGAGCGCCTCGAGGCAGACGTACTGGAAGGCCGTGAGGCCGTCCTTGTAGACGTCGATGCTCTGGCGGTGGTAGGGCTTGCACTGCACGGGCAGCGGGTTGTGCGCGGCGTCGAAGACCTCGAGCTCGTAATACTTGTTGGTCACGTCGCCGATGGCGCGCGCGCCCTGATGCGTGGAGCTCTCGAAGAAGAGCGAGGCGAACTCTGGGTTGGCGGGCAGCGAGAACTCGAGCCCGAAGAAGTAGTGGTCGCCGGTGGCAATCCGGTCGTCGGTCAGGTCGAGCTCGAGCCACGGGCGCTCGGTGTTGCTCTCGACGTCGCCGCAGCGCCGGCCGCCGTCGAGGCAGCGCGCGGGCGTGTCGCCCGTGCGGCACGGCAGCGGCGCGTCGGAGAGCTGCGCGGAGCACGCCGCCCACGCGGTGAGCGGCAGCAAGCCGTTGGTGCCGCTGGTGATGGCGTCGAGCGCCGCCTTGCGCGTGGCGTTGGCCACGTTGGTGAGCGCCATCACGTTGCCGAGGGCCGTGGAGGCCGTGGCCGGGTCGGTCTCGCTCTCGCCCAGGAAGTAGGTGGAGAGCGTCACGCGCGTGGGCTCGGCGTGCACGATGCGCGCGCTTTCGCTGACGGGCAGGCGCGGGCGGGGCGGCGAGGGCGTGGGCGGCGGCGGGAGCGCGCCCTCGGGCAGCAGCGGCGCGGGCGCGGGCGGCGTGAAGGAGGCGTCGAGCTGCCAGACCTGCTGCATGCGCGTTGCCAGCAGGCTGCAGCGCGCCTCGGCCGAGATCATGTACACCTGCGCAGCACGGTGGGGCGCGCGTTGGGGCGCGCGTTGGGGCGCGCGTTGGGGCGCGCGTTGGGGCGCGCGTTGGGGCGCGCGTTGGGGCGTGCACGCGGGCGCGTCTGCGAGGGGTTGGGGTTGCTCGGGGTTGCACCGAGTTGCAAAACTGGCGCTCCATGATCTTGGCGATCCCACGGCCGCGCTCGGCCGTGAGCGGATCGGGCGGGTTGGGCGGCGGCGGCGGCGAGGGCGGCGAGGGCGGCGGCGGCGGCTCCGGCGAGGGCGGCGGCGAGGGCGGCGGCGAGAGGCCGGCAAAGCGCGTGAGGTACTCCTCCGAGAGCGTCTCGCTGCGCGTGTCCGCGAGCTCGAGCGGCCGCTGCACGCAGTCCTCGCGGCCAACGTAGTGGCGCGCCGGCGTGCACGAGCCGACGCCAAAGTCGTCGGTGGGCTGCACCTCGCAGCAGTGGATGTCGGCGTTCTCCGGGAAGGCGCGCTTGAGCCGGTCGGAGCAGCGCGTCGCGAAGAGCGCCTGCATGCCCGTGCGGAAGTACGTGCCCGCCGTGTTGGTCTCGGCGCCGTTGATCATGGCCTGCACGTGCGTGGGGCCGAAGCCGTCGCGGATCATGTCCAGCTTGGCCAGCGCCTCGGCGCGCGTGAGCCCGTAGTAGGTCGAGTCGAGCGCGCCGTCGACGGTGTCGAGGTCCCCGGTGTCCGCGCTCGCGCGCGCGAGCATCTCGTCGACGTCGTACACGCCGCCGCTCGTCACCTGCAGCCGCCGGCCGTACCACGACTCGAGCGGCGGCACGCCGGCCCCGCCCACGCCGCGCTTCAGGTTGTGGCGCGCCGTGTCGACCGTGTACCGGTAGTCGCTCTTGTCCTGCGCGGCCACGATCGCGTGCTGGTACTGGGCGCCCATCTCCGCCTTGAAGGCTTCGATCACCGCCGAGTCGGCGTTGAAGTTCTCGCCGAGCGTGAGCGTGTTGGGCGCGCTGTTGCAGATCTGGCGCGCGTTCTCCGCGCACGAGCGCTCCGAGAAGGCGCGCAGGTAGAGCAGCCGGTGCCAGCCGGGCGGCACCTTTGCATCATCCGAACTCGTCAAGTAGACCCACGACCACAGGCTGCTCTCGAGGTAGGTGGGCACCTTGCTCGCGTCGCAGCCGCCCGAGGCGATGCCCAGGCCGCAGCCGGTGAACTGGCGCCGCCGCGCGGCCGACTCGCCGAGCAGGTCCCCCGGCACGCGCATGTCGTACCGGTTCGACTTGTGGTTGGAGGCGTCGCGGATCTCGTCCCCCGTGTCGCGGTTGTTGCGCCCCGAGAGCGGGTTGCCCACGGCGTTCTCGATCGAGTACTTGTACGTGGGGTTGCACAGGACGTCGCGGTACAGCGCCTGCAGGCTCGTGCCCTCGCGCAGCTCGCGGTCGAAGGCAAAGGCCTTGTTGGTGTAGTCCTCCTCGAAGCCGTCGACGCCGCCGTCGGGGTCGCGCAGCTGACGCAGCGAGCCGAAGGCGCGCAGCGGCGCGTACTCGTGCATCGGCACCTCGTGGCCGAAGGCGTCGCGCTCGCCGTAGACGAGCGGGTCGCGCGACCAGACCTGGGTGGGCACGGCGCTGCGGTCGCCCGCGGGCTCCTCGCAGTTCTCGTACCACCAGTTGTGCACGCCCGGGTGTGCCCAGCGCTCGCCCGTCTCGGCGAAGAAGGACTCCTCGTAGAGCGCCGCGGCCATCGCCATCCAGTTGCGGTCGTAGCTGCCCCTGAAGTCGTCGGCGCTGTCCCACGCGCTCTGCGCGCCGTAGGCGCCCGCGCCCGCCAGGTTCTTGTCGTTGCTCCACTCGACGAAGGCCTTGCACGAGAAGCGGAACATGCCCGTGAAGCGCGACTGCATCATGCGCGCGCTGAGCGCGTCCTGGTCCTTGTAGTGCGCCGTCGACAGGAAGGCCGTGGTCATCGAGTAGGGCGTCACCAGGTTGAGCGGGCCGTAGCCCTGGCCGTCGGCGCTGTGGTCGAAGCCGAACTGCGAGCCGGCGCTCTGCGTCGCCTGGAAATTGAGCGCGGGCCAGAACTCCTCGAGCTTCTCGCGCAGCAGCTCCATGCCCGCCGGGTCGTCTTTCACGAGGTCGTCGTACGCGCCAAAGGTCACGGGCGGCGGCGGCGGCGGCGAGGCCGTCCAGTCCCAGATGACGCGCGGCAGCTGCCACTCGACCTCTTCTAAAAAGGTCTGCAGCTTGTTGTCCTCCCCCGACGACTTGGGGCAGAAGGCCTCAAAGGCGGCGAAGATGCACGCGACGATGGCCTTGTCGAGGCTCATCGAGGTCTTCGAGGCCTCGCGCTCGGGGCAGATCTGCTGCGCGGCCGTGTTGACGCCGGCCCCCTGGATGCCGTTGAAGATCTCCTTCATCGACGACGGGATGACCTCGGACGAGTCCTGGAAGATCTCCTGGAACGTCGACTCGAGCTCGTCCACGGACTGGTGCTCGAAGAGCGCCTGGTACCTAGTGAGCGAGTCGTCCGAGGCCTCACAGATGGTGTTGACCCGCTCAAAGTAGCACTGGCGCTCGAGGCGCTTCTCCATCTGCGACGAGCACCCGAGGTGGTCCAGAACGACGTCGTCGGGCTGTGGGCACTGCTTGATCTTCTCCTTGTCGTAGACCGCCGTGTACGGCAAGCAGATCGGGGGCAGGGTGTCCACGAACGGCAACGCGGCCGATATGCCGCGCACGATGAGGACCCACGGGTTGATGTTCAGGAGGAACTGGATGTAGTAGGTGTAAAACAGGCCGATCTTGTCGAGCAGCATCACCATGATGTCGCCCATCTGGCACTTGGTGACCGGGTTGTCGGGCTCGTCGAGCCACGCCGGGCGGATCATCATCATGATCTGACAGACGCACGCCGCCGGGTTGAGGCAGATGGCCGCGAGCTGCAGCGCGCTGGCCACGTCGTCCACGAAGGCGTGCACGGTCCACACGAACGAGGTGCCCGGGTTGTCGGGGCACGGCGGGTTGCACAGCGAGCACGCCGCGGGCGCGGGGAGGCCGCCCCCGCGCGAGCGGCGCTCGAGGGCCTCGCACTTGTTCTGGCAGTCGAAGGGGTTGCTGCACGTCAGGCGCTGCAGCGTCTGGCCCTGGAACTTGGCCTCCTCCTGCAGCACGCGTGGGAAGAGCAGGCTCATCTCGGAGATGCCCACGTCGTTCACGTAGTCGTCGAGCGTCTCGACGATGACGCCGCAGAAGAGCGTCGCCCACCCAAAGGCGCGCCCAGAGCAGCCGGCCACCGCGAGCATCGTCTTGGCTCCGCCGAGGTTGTCGCAGCCCGTGTTCAGGTAGTCGAGGTGCGTGTCGGTGCACACGCCGTCGTAGAGCGTCACGTCGTACGAGTCGTCGCCCGGCTCCTCGATCAGGTAAAAGTCCGCGTCGTTGGCGTCGGGACGCCACGCGCGACTGTGCTCCCGCCCGGCCGTCTTGAGCGCAGCGATCTCCCTCTCCAGGTTCTCGTACGACTGGCTGCTGTGCCCGGCGATCGTGTAAAAGTCGACGTCCTTGGTGCACACGTAGTGCTGCCCCGAGACGGGGTGACCTGTAACAAAGAGGCGCGCTTCTTGAGTGTAGCTAAAAATATATGAGGTGTTCAAATTGCAACGCACTTCCGCAGCGGCTGTAGCAGTCGAGGTCGTTGTTGCAGCCGACCATGAAGCCCTGCCGCTGCGTGGGCGCGCCCTCCTTGTCGAGCGCCGGCGTGTACTCGCCCGTGGACGACTCGCGGTGCGGCTTCCTGCGCGGCGGGGGTCGAGGCGGGGCGGTGGGTGGGCGCGCTGTGGGCAGGGCGCACGCGTCGCGGGTCGCGGGCGCGGACCGGCACGAGATGGCGTTGCGCGGCGCGATCGGCTTGTCGATGCGGTTCTGCACCAGCACGCGGTACTGCTCCTGGTAGCTCGCGTCGGGCGCCGCCGGGCGGCCCTCGATGCGCTTGGCGCCCCACCGCTTCGAGATCTCCTGCCCCGCGTCGGTCGTGTGGAAGGCGGCGGCCATGCCCATCGTGGGCATGCCGACCGAGCAGCGCCAGCCGTCCACGATGCCGCGCGCGGTCGGGTTGGTGCACTCGGCCTTGCAGGTGTCGCAGCTCAGGTGGCACTGCTCGACGCGCGCCGTCAGGTTGGCGCGGCACTCCTCGATGTCGTTGCCCGCCTCGGGCGTGAGCCGCTGCCGCGCGAACATGGACTCGCTGCGCACAAGCAACGGGCGCGGCGTTAGATGGCCAGTGCGTGACGCGTGCGCGGTTCAAGTTGCAGCAAACGGACCAATATTCCCGGTCGGGCCGGTTCATGTACTCGACGTCGGTGACGCCCGAGCGCTGCGTGCGCGTGGCGTTGGGCGAGCAGTAGGCCGGCTGGCCGGTCTCGCTCACGCAGTAGGGGCCCACTGCGAGCAGCTCGCGCCGCTGCTTGGGCTCCGCCGCGAGCGGGTTGACCTCCGAGTCCCAGTCTGCGCGGGCGAGCGGTGGGGTGAGCAAGCGGGCGCGTGGGCGCGTGCGGTGGAGCGTGCGGCGG
>Ga0115572_10004826_pt1 | contig 10455 bp, 7 predicted proteins | sample COGITO_mtgs_1206_FD_88681 | JGI IMG/M metagenome (GOLD analysis project Ga0115572, IMG submission 88681) | Pelagic marine microbial communities from North Sea - COGITO_mtgs_120607 | ecosystem: Environmental > Aquatic > Marine > Epipelagic | place: Germany:Helgoland, sampling site Kabeltonne... | reverse complement strand
TGGTTTGGGTTGACTATTTTATAATTAGGTACATAATTATTTGTAATATTTAAAAAATCTAATGCTTCTTTATATACCTTTTTTACATCAGACTTTAATTTATCAAAAATTATAGTATGAACGTTTTCTTCCCCAAATACACTATAATACCTTTTTACATTTGGAAGATAATTAGCTATATCTGAGTAAAACATATGATTGAACGAAAACTTATTCTTAGTCATATTAATATGATGTTTCTTTCTATTCTCCTCTTCATTTAATGCTTTTTCAAAATCTGAAATGTTTTCTACACCACTATAAATTAGCTGACTATGTAAAGAATGAGTCATCTCAATTGGATTCCTTAGCATAATTATAATTTTCGAATTTGGATTGTACTTTTTGATCAGATCAGGTGCGCTTTTTGAATAAAGATAATAAACAGAAGATTCTCCAATAATTTTATAATTATTGGCAGTTTCAAATAAGATTTTATATTCATTTTGGTTTGTGATATAAAGTGGAGCTTTATAATCTCTAGAAAAGAAATGTGTTTCTTTTCTAGGTGAAAAATATATGTCAGGATGTTGCTTTAGATAATACTCCATGGATGAAGTTCCACTTTTTGGAGCACCAACAATAAATAAATTTGGTTTCATTACAAAGTTACATCTGATGTATTTCTATAAAAATATTAGAGAAATATATTTTAACATTCATGTAAAAAGTACTGATTATATAGTTTATAATCATAAAATATCAATAAACGTAATTATGTTGTTCGACTCCTTTTTAAAGAAATATTCTCTACTAATTTTGATAATTTCAAATCCATAGGAGAAAAACTTAGAAAAAATTGTTAAGTTGGGTCTTATTGATTCTTTTCCACATATAGGACAACATCCATTAACAATATGATTTCCAAGCATTCTATATATATTTGAAAAAAAAGTACTCTGCCAGTTTTTTTCCCCAGAAAAATAAAATTTATAATTTGTGTTAAATTTCTTTAAAAACTTAGAAATAAATTTTTCATCTACTGATTGAATATGCCCAGCGGGATGATATTTTGTATAGCAATTTTTGCATTCAATTTGATAAAAACGTAAGTTTTCTTTGTATGGGTTTGTAATTATAATGTGCTTTCTAGAAATCCGCATAAATTCATTTAAAACTTTTATTAAGTCATCATCTTGTATATGTTCTGTTACCTCAGAACATATTATCAAATCAAAAGATTTATCTTCAAACATGTTCAAATTTTTTAAATCTCCAACATTTGCTTTAAGTGAATAATTTTTTACAACATTTCTTACACCTATTTTTGATGAGTCTACCCCTTCAATTTCACAATCTATTTTTTTTGATAAATAATACATTAGCTCTCCTCCTCCACATCCCGCATCTAAAATATTATTTATCTTATCTGGAATTAAATCAAGAATTTTTCTATGTAATTGACTTCGATGAGGACTAAGGCAATTACCCGGGCCTTCATCATATAATTTATTCCATGCATTTATTTCATTTTTCATTTATAACTCAATTAAATAATTTTTTTTGTAATTTTTTTGATTGATTTTTTATTTCAAAATCTTGCACTAGTTTCAGTGAACTTTTTCCAAATTGAATAATTGCTTCCTGGTTATTAAAAAAAAACTCTATTTTTTTTGCTAATTTGATTACATTTCCAGATTCGAAGATAAATCCATTCGAACCATCTTGTATAATTTCACAAGCACCTGTTTTATCTGATATAATTATTGGCAACGAAGATGCCATAGCTTCTAGTACAACAATTCCAAATGCGTCATGAACTGAGGGAAGTATAAAAATTGATGCTGAGCTCAAATATCGCCTTGGATCACCAGGAGATAAAATAATTTGAATTTTTTTTTTCAATAATTTTTGAGAGTATTTTTTTATAAATATATTAGTTCGCTTATCTGATTTCCCATTTAAAATAACTTGTACATTTTCTATCTCAGCAATGGATAGTGCATTTAAAAGAACATGTATCCCTTTTTGAATACAGACAGTACCTACAAACAATATTTGAAAATTGTTTTTATCTATTCTTTTTTTAACTAAAAATCTATTTAAATCAATTCCTAAATAAGATACAAATGTTTTATCTCTAGGTATATTGTTTTCTAATAAGGATTTTTGAACAAATTTTGAAGGACACCAAATCAGGTCAGAGAGTTCATATTCATCTAATTGTTGCTGTATTTGTTTTTTATTGGTTTGAGGTGGTTTTTGGTTAATCTGTTTGTACCCCTGAGATATTAACTTATGCTGAACATTTGGATGACACCATTGTGAGTGAATCACATATTTATAGCCGAGCCTTTGCGCTTTTCGTCCAACTAAAATTGAACTTCCGCTGAAACCAACAATTACAGATTGACCATTATTATTATTATCTAACTTTTTTGAAACTATTTCATCGAGTGTGGCACCCATCTTATAATAGATTGCCGTATTAAAATAGGTAATAAAAGAAATATTACTGGATAAAATATTTAAAATTTTAAGAATTACTCTATGTAATAAATTTTTTTTTAAATATTTTTGGATAACATCATTCTGATTTACATTTGTCGCACTTATATCTTTATTTGGAATAGTACCAATGCTAAAAATTGTTTTAGATATTTGTTTTGTTTGATGGAGGAATAAATTTTTCATCACTATAAAAGTTGCGCCTAATTCATCAATACGATGGCGGCCTGAAAATAAAAATAAATTTTTCATCTAAAAATTTTTGGTTTAAAATCTTTTAAGTTGTATAAAAATATTTTTTTTGCCATTTTAAATTTATTCTTTTCACTTTGAGTACTCTTAGATATTAATTCTTTTACAAACGAAAAGATCAAACCAATTACTAGCCCAAAAATAATAAATAAACTAACAATTAGTTTTTTATTGGGTTTTGACCTAAATAAAGGAACCTCTGGTTGATCAAGAACTATAACATAGTCAGAATCTTTAACTTCTTCAATTTTTGTGGTTTCCAACTGCTGTTTTAAAGTTGTGAATACGCCTGTTAATACTGCAGTCTCTCTACTTAGTCTCTGTTTTTCTAGTTGAAGAGCAGGAGAATTTTCAATTCGACGATTCCTATCCATAAAGACTTTTAAATTTTCTTCTGCAAGAACTAATTCTTTCTCTGTATCAATAATACGCTCTTTAATAAATTGTTTAGTTTTACTAGTCTTCGATTTATTATACTCTTTTTGGTGTTTATCAAGTTCTTTAATTAATGTATTATTGATTTCATATGCTAGTTTTGCTTCTGAAGCATTGACACTAACAGTAAGAATAGAAGTTTTTATATTTTCATAAACATTTATCATTTTTAATAGTTGATCTACACCTATTTGTTCAATCTCATCAACGTTGTTTGAATTTTTAATATTTCCAGTTAATATTTCTAATAATGTTCTTTTGGATTGTCCCTGATCTAATATGAATTTTTGTTTAAGTACAGACTTTGCTAGTGTCCTGCTTCGAATAATCTCTGGGTAGACCCATTTCGGTCCAGAATTATTTGATGGTAAATTAAATCCAAATTGTGCTGCTATACCTACAGCTTGAGACATGTTACCACCAGTGGAAGATGAAATAATTTTTGAGGTTGATTTATAAATTGGTTTTACAACGAATGTAACATATACAATAGCTATTAAACCAAAAATGATTGGAAACACTAAAACTAATTTCAATTGACGTGCAACAATGAGAATTAGATCTACTAGTGTTAATAATTCTTCATTCTTTCTTTGACCTTGATAGCTTTTTTTAATTTTTTCTATTTTTTTTTCCAACTATAATTAATCTTTTTAATTAAGAATTAAAGATGATTTTTATTTATTTAGTTGCTAGATAAATGATTGAAATGGACTGAACTACGCTAGCAAAAACTGTTGATACTTGCTTAGCAAGTTCAGTTTTATCAATTGGATCACTTTCACCTTTTGTGTTGACAGTAATAATTGATCCATCGAAAACTTTATGGTTTCGAAACCATTTTCTATATTTTTTAGAAACTCCATTTGGGTAGCGGATAAAAATACCTTTTATATCACTTTTTTCCGTTAAACCACCCGCTAATTTGATTAATTTGCTAATATTTTGTCCTTTACTAAAAGCATAAAAGCCTGGAGCATTTATTTCACCTACTATTTTTATAGATTTAGGCTCTTTTTTTAGTTCAATAATATCTCCATCTTGAACAACTATGTTAAACTTTGATCTTCTATTTTTAATAATTTCTTCTAAATTTATGTTGAGACTGACTCCATTTCTAATAAATATAGATCCAAATGGATATGCATTTGGTCTTAAACCTCCAGACCTTTTTATAACATCTGAAATTCTTTCAGTTGATTTCAATATTGTATAAAAACCAGGGTAATAAACTTCACCTCGCAACTCTACTTTTCGTTGCATTTTAAAATAAGGATCAGGTCTGATAGTTACATAATCATAGGCTTGGAGATAAAACTGATTTTTAAAAGTTCCACTATCAATAGCAATTGTATTTTTTTGTACCTCAAAACTATAATCATTAAACATTTCTAAATGATATTCTTGAGCATAAATATTTTCATTTGAAATACTCGGATCTATCCTTGCAATATCAATTTTATACTTAAAAATATCCTCTGTAAGTCCACCAGATATTAAAATTAAATCCTTAACTGTCATTCCAGTTTTCAGATCATACGAACCCGGATTTTTTACAACTCCCTCTATTTTTACTTTTTTATTTAAATTGAATATTTTTCTTGAATAAATATTTATTTCATCTCCATTTTTGAGTTTATAATTGTCAGGATGACTTTTATCATTCAAGACTTTCTCCAAATTGAATGAGATGATTGACTTTGTAATTTCATCTTCGTCATACCGAAATAAATCTGCTCTTTCTAAAAATGTACTTGATTTAAAACTTGAATCAGAAAATCCAGCTGCTATAAATAAAATGTCACTTATCCTCATATTTTCTTCATACAACTCATACTTACCAGGAAATTTTACATTCCCACTTAAAATTACATGAGGTTTATCACCTTTTATAAACTTTTTACTATAAATATGAATCGAATCTTGAGGTTTTAATTCAACATCTGCTATACCTTTTTTGTCCAGCAAAGAACCAAGATCAAAAGGAATTATCTTCTTTTTTTCCCCTTTTGGATCAAGTCTAATTAAGTCTGCACGATTTAAAAAAGCTTCTTTTTTAAACTCTTCATCTATAAACCCTCCTGCTTTAAAAATCATATCATATAGTGTGATATTTTTTTTCAACTCATACTTGCCTGGCTTTTTGACAAATCCTGATACAGAAACGTATCTTTTTGATGTCATTTGATTCATACCATATACTTTAACTAAATCCATACCCTGTAGATTAAGGTCTTCATCACCACTTATGATCTCTTCTAAATTAAGTTTGATTATTTCATCTGTTAAGTCTGGATTTAGTCTTAAAATATCTACTTTACTAAGATAAGCGTCTCCATTCAATCCTCCAGCTTTCTTAATTAGTTGGCTGATTTTTAAAGAATCCCCGAGGTCATAGTTCCCAGGTCTCTTAACAGCACCCTCCAATGTAACTATATTATTCCTTGAATCTAATATTGAAAATATTTGAATTTTATCACCATCTTTAATTTCCAAGTCTTTTTCCGTATCAATTATTGATCGTAAATCAACATCTACATATAATCTTTCTTGTCCAGTACTAAGTCTATCTTCAAATGGTGTGATTCTATCAATTTGACAACGCCCAAGATATGCAGTGGACTTTACACCACCAGCAATCTTAATTAGGTCTTTTAACGTCTCAGTTTCTAATAGTTCATATATGCCAATCCTATTAATCTCGCCTTGAATAGAGACTGTTTTCTTTCTTCTTGGAATAAAAATTATATCATCCAGCTGAAGTTTTTTATCTTTTATTTTTTTCCCTGTTAATAAATAATCATAAAAATCGATCGTACCTATTTGATCATCTCCTCTAATCAATTGAATATTCCTGAGCGTACCATTTGTAGTTGGGCCATTAAAATAATAAAGTGAAGAGAATAAGGTGGCTGTGGGACTTAATGTATAAGCTCCAGGTTGAGAAACCTCTCCAAGTACCTGAATTCTTAGTGGTCGAAGCTTACCAAGGCTAAAATCTAAAAAAGTAGTTGGTGCCCCACTCACAGGATTTAAACTTGCGTAAGATTGCGAGAAGACTTTAAATAATTTTGATTCTAGTAAATTTAAGTTTAATCCATTTACAAAAACCTGTCCAATCTCAGGTATGAAAACAAACCCTTCACGGTCAACAGTCATAACCTGTCTAAATTGCGTCTCTCCCCAAAGCATAACAATAATTTCATCACCCGGCCCTATTGAATAGTTTGGGTCAACAGCTCCAACTGACGATGATTGGAAGAGGGAGGGATCTTTCTTGAAAATATTGTAGCCAAAAAATTCAAGTGAATGATTAGATGTTTCCTTATCCTTTATAATGTCTTTCTTTTCTGGGTTCTTTTCAATTATACTGCTTTTGTTTGAAGGATAATTTTTATTTGAAGGATCATCTTTTTTATTTTTATTATCAACTTCTATTTCTTTTTCTGAACCTTTTAAACTTTTATAATTATTTTCGTAGTTAAATTTATTTTTTGTTTTATTTAAAGTAGCTTTTTCATTTTTTATTACTTCATTTATTTCTTTGTCAGAAAATCCATGAGATTTTGCAGCTTTAATAACCTCTTTCTCAGTCATTCCCCTATCACGGATCAATCTTTTTGCTTCATTAATTTCAGCTGTAGTTTGAGGTGCTACAAAATTTATAATTAAAAGAAAGAGGCAAATTAATTTTATCATATTATATCCTATTGTGAATTTTTACCCAAATAAATACTTGGATCATCATCAAAATATTCACCCTCAACTTTATTAAAAGTATAAAAAGCCATCCATACACTTTTTTGTTCTTTTATCCTTAAAATTTCCAATTTTCCTTGGGCAAAATTCTTACCAAGTGAATTATTTTTATAAACACAAATAACAACATTTTTAAACTCTGAAAACACGTCCGTTAAATGACGACAAAGTATTAATAATGATTCTTTATCAGTCATTTTATTAACTGTAACGTATATTTCACCTTGTTCAAAGGCGCCAGCTAACCTTTCAACTCTTTCAATACTGAAATCTGGTAATTTAATGTTGATTTCTGTTTTAAAATTGGGTACAAAATTTTGGTTTTTATCTTCATTCAAGGGATCACTTGTTAAAGATAATTGAGGATGGATTTTAGAGATGTCTTCATCTGATTTTATTTCTAACTTTTTATACATATTGTTTATATTATTATTATTTTTTCTTTTAATAAATGTGTACATATAAAAAATAGTAATTAAAGAAAACACCAAAAGAATGATTCTTCGTTTTCGTTTACTTATATTATTCGCATTCTCGTATCTATTATCTAATTTTTTTTTTTTTACTTCTGCAATATCTCTGTCTTTGGTTCCTAGTGAGTGAAAAACTCTTTTATCTTTTCTATTGCTTTTTGGGTTGAAAATATATGCTTGATAATAAAAATACCCATCTCTTCCTTTTTTATATATGCTACTCATTTATGTTTTTATGTTAAATGTTGTTTAGATATTAATAAACATCTATAAAATTAAGGTAGTTGTTAAACAACTACCATTATTTTTTTAATGTTTGCTCATTTCAAAACTATTTTATAATAGTCTTTATACCAATCTATAAACTTTTCGGTTCCAAGATTTAAAGGAGTTTTAGGGGAGAAATTTAATTTCTTTTTAGAATAATTAATGTCTGCTATTGTAGATTTCACATCTCCTAATTGAGGTCCTTTAAAACTAATAATAGCAGTTTTTTTACAGTAGTTTTCGATAGTTTTTATCATTCCCATCAACTCTTCACTCTTATCATTTCCCAGATTAAAAATTTCACATTTAAAATTATTATAAATTGCTGAAACAACTCCATCGATAATGTCATCGATGTAAGTAAAACTCCTGCTATGATTTCCATGATTATATACATTAATTTTTTTCTGATTTAATATTTTATCAACAAATTTAAACATTGCCATGTCTGGACGCCCCCAAGGTCTATATACAGTAAAAAAACGTAAACCCGTTGTTTTTATGTTGTATAAATGATTAAACGAAAAAGCCATTAACTCATTAGATCTTTTAGTAACAGCATAGATTGAAATTGGGTTATCTACAGAGTCTTTAACATTGAAAGGTGATTTTTCATTTGATCCATATACTGATGAACTAGATGCATAAAATACACCTTTGACATTATGCTTTTTTGATGACTCCAAGATATTCATAAAACCTATAATATTTGATGAGATATAAATATGAGGGTTTTCCAAGCTATATCTAACACCAGCCTGGGCAGCAAGATTAACCACTTTTGATGGCTTGAAATCTTGGAAGACTTTATCAACATCTCCGCCATCAATAATATCAATTTTATAAAATTTAAAATTTTTATAATTCAAAAGATTTTTTAAACGATCTTTCTTTAATTCTACACTATAATAACTATTAAGGTTATCTAATCCAATAATATCATGTCCCTCATCTAATAATCTTTGGCATAAATGCATTCCAATGAATCCAGCACACCCAGTTACTAGTATTTTTTCTTTTTTAAGTATCATTTTCACTTAACATCTTTACTGAAAACGGAACTGTCCCTATATATTCAACAACTTGCGAAGACAATATACCCGCTAAAAACAATGAATCATCAATATTCATTCCCGAGCTATAGGATGCCGCTAAACATGAAATCACCGTATCCCCAGCACCGCTAACGTCAAAGACTTCTTTCTTTTGAACTTTTTGGTTAATTATTTTCCCGTTAAATACACAAGTCATTCCCTTCCTACCGCGTGTTATAACGCAAGAAAGTAAATTATATTTATTAATAATTGCTTTTGCCGCTTTTTCAAATTCAAAGGTTTTTTTTAATTTAACTTTAATTTCTTTTTCAGCTTCGTTGATGTTTGGAGTGATAAATGTTGCACCAGAATATTTTGACCATTCAAGTCCTTTCGGATCAATAAAAGTTGGGATTTTAAGACTATTAGATTTTTTAATTATTTCTTTTATGAATGAAGAAAAACAAACACCTTTATTGTAATCACTTAAAATAATACAATCTAATTTTTTGTAAATGTTATTTAACTTATTATTTAATATAGCTAAATCTGAATTATCAAAACCTTTTGAATCATGATCAAGCCTTAATAAATGTGTTGGTTGTGAAATAAAACGAGTTTTAGTTGTAGTTATAATATTTGATGAACTATGAATGTATTTAGAGGAAATTTGATTTTTTTTTAATAATTCTCTAATATTTTCTCCAGAACTATCATCTCCAATAATTGTTGCCAACTCAACTTCTGCACCTAGGTTTACAAGATTATGGGCTACATTACCAGCACCACCCAAAACATTAGTTTCTTTCTCAAATTCTAAAATTGGTACTGGAGCTTCTGGTGAAATACGATTAACGCTTCCTTTTATATATTTATCTAGCATTATATCACCTATGACTAGAATTCTCGGTTTAGAAGATTTTATTTTATCTAATAATATTTTTACTTTTTGGTAATCCATTAACAAACTTTAAAGCCGCCAATAAGCAAATGATGTCTTGGAAAAATAATCAACTTTGTAAATAGATTTTACATCGATCAAACAACCATTTGGTTTAAGAAATTTTTCGAAATCTTTAATATTAAATTGAGCGTATTTTTTATGTTCTACCGCAATAATCAGAGCATCCATATTCTCAATTTGTGCCAAATCAACTAATTTTATATTTAGCTCACTTATTGATTCTTTATTAGAAGCAAATTCATCAGAGACTATGACTTTACAATTATATTTTTCTAAATTTTCTTTTATATCAACAACCTTAGTATTTCTTAAGTCAGGACAATTTTCTTTAAAAGTGAGTCCTAAAATAGCAATTTTAGCCTTTGAAGGGTTAATATTATTTTTTATCAAACGTAAAATTGTTTGTTCAGCAACAAACTTACCAATAGAATCATTAATTCGTCTACCTGCAATAATGATCTCAGGCTTATAACCAATTTCAACAGCTTTATGTGTTAAGTAGTATGGATCTACGCCAATGCAATGACCTCCAACTAAACCGGGTTTAAATGGTAAAAAGTTCCACTTGGTTCCCGCTGCTTCCAAAACTTCAGAGGTATCTATATTTAGCTTATTAAAGATTAATGCTAATTCATTTATTAATGCGATATTTACGTCTCGTTGAGTATTCTCTATTACTTTTGCTGCTTCTGCAACAGCGATAGAAGATGCTGGAAAGACTCCAGCTTTAATAATTTTTAAATACAGTACTTCAACGAATTTTGATACCTTTGCATTAGAACCA
>Ga0115572_10004825_pt1 | contig 10455 bp, 7 predicted proteins | sample COGITO_mtgs_1206_FD_88681 | JGI IMG/M metagenome (GOLD analysis project Ga0115572, IMG submission 88681) | Pelagic marine microbial communities from North Sea - COGITO_mtgs_120607 | ecosystem: Environmental > Aquatic > Marine > Epipelagic | place: Germany:Helgoland, sampling site Kabeltonne... | reverse complement strand
TTCAGGGAATTTTTCATTTGACTGGGAAGGTTATGATTTGGATGAAGATATTGAGAGTTTTGCTATTTATTTGGGAAAATCTGAAGATGATTTGGAACTAGTTCAAGAAGGTTTAACGGTTTCTCAGCTGAGTTTAAGCTTGGATGCTGGAGAGCGTTATTTTTGGCAAATTATCACCCTTGATTCTGAAGGAAATACATCCAAATCAGAGGTATATAGCTTTCAAACTGCGGGCTGACACTACTTTCCGTTAAAGAGATTCATGGTGTTTTGAAGACCTTGAAGTCCAAAGCTTTCAACAGCTTCTCCGCATCGCTTAAGCCGTTCGGGGAGTAGAGTATCTTCCTGTTGTGTCCATTGATCTAAAACAAATTTTACTTGATCAAAAGGTTTTGTTTCTGCTCCTATACCAAATCGTAGACGTGCGTAATTGGGAGTGTTCAATTCAGCTTCTATATCCTTTAGACCATTGTGTCCTGCAGGACTACCTTTGGATTTTATTCGGATGGTACCGAAAGGTAGGTGCAGTTCATCCGTCAATATAAGGATGTTTTGGAGGGGAATTTTTTCTTTTAATGCCCAATGCCTTACCGCTTTACCACTCCGATTCATAAAAGTACTGGGTTTGATCAAAATAAACTGTCTCCCTTTCTTTTTAAATGAAGAATATGAAGCTAATTTTTTAATTTCCCAGGTACACGCATAGTTTTCTGCCAAAAGATCGAGTATACGAAAACCTACATTGTGTCTTGTATTTTCATATTCTAACCCAATATTCCCCAATCCGACAATTAAGAATTTATGCATGGCTAAAGATCGATCTTTTTTAAAAAAGCGTTTAAAAGAAAACATGTACTAAAATAAAAAAAGCATGTGATACCTCACATGCTTTTTTATCCTTGGAAAGGATGAATTAATTTTCAGTTGCTGCTTCAGGAGTTTCTCCTCCTTCTGTGCTTTCAGCTCCTTCCTCAGTTCCTTCTGTAGTCTCATCCAGCTCGTCAATTTCTAATTGCATTGATGCTCTTGAAGTACGTACTTGACATACAACTGTATTGTCTGGGTGAAGAATAGTAAAATCTTCGGTTTGGAGTTGAGAGGTATAAAGTTTATTTCCCAATTCAAGCTCGGATATATTTGCTATAATAAAATCAGGTAAATTTTTAGGTAATGCCTTAATACGTAATTTACGTTTGTTACGAATTAGAACTCCTCCACCAATCAAAACCCCAGGTGCCGCCCCTTCGAGCTTAACAGGAATATTCATTGAGATTTCCTTATCGTCAAATAGACGGTAAAAGTCAACATGAAGTATTTTGTCTGTTAGTGGGTGAAATTGAATATCCTGAAGAATGGCGTTTATTTGATCACCTCCATCAAGTTCAATGACTACTGTGTGAGCATTGGGTGTGTACACTAGTTTGCTGAAACCCAGTTCCGGTGCAGCAAAGTGAAGGGGTTCTCCTCCACCATACAATACACAGGGAACTTGTCCAGCATTACGTAAGGCTTTAGTAGCTACTTTGCCCACGCTTTCTCTTTTAGATCCTTTAATTGTAATCGATTTCATTAAATTGTTTTTACATTATAAATTTTGAACTTATCGACTCATTGTAATGCACATTTCGCATTACCTCGGCGAATAACGGGGCGCAAGTTAATACTTTTACTTTAGGGTGACTAACTTTTGGTGGAATAGAATCTGTTACGATCAATTCTTCGAGTTGTGACTGTTCAATTTTTTCATAAGCATCACCGGAAAGCAAGGCATGGGTACATATCGCACGTACTGAAAGAGCACCTCTCTCTTTCATCAAATCAGCAGCTTTGGTAAGTGTTCCAGCAGTATCGACCATGTCATCAACCAAGATTACATTTTTACCCTCTACATTACCGATGAGCTCCATATGGGAAATTATATTTGCTTTTTCTCTTTGCTTGTAACAAATTACAACGTCACTGCTAAGGAATTTGGAATAAGCATAAGCGCGTTTTGATCCACCCATATCTGGTGAGGCAATTGTTAAATCAGATAATTTTAATGAATCGATATAAGGAAGAAAGATAGTAGAAGCAAACAGATGATCAACAGGTTTTTCAAAAAAACCTTGAATTTGGTCAGCATGTAAATCCATGGTGATGATTCTCGTAGCACCAGCAGATTCCAAGAGCTTTGCGATTAATTTAGCACCAATTGGAACTCGAGGCTTGTCTTTTCTATCCTGTCTAGCCCAACCAAAGTAGGGCATGACGGCTGTTATATGTCTTGCAGAAGCTCGTTTTGCAGCATCTAACATTAAAAGCATTTCCATTAAGTTTTCAGAAGATGGGTGGGTAGATCCTATAATAAAAATCCGAGCACCCCTTACAGACTCTTCAAAGGAGGGCTGAAATTCACCGTCACTGTAACGGGAAAAGTTGACCTTTCCTACCTCAATTCCAAAATGATCTGCGATTGCTTTACCTAATGCTGTACTTTGAGTACAGGCAAAAATTTTTGCGGGAGTTTCCATAGAGAATAGTTCTTGACAAATGTAAAAATAAATTAATGCTAAACCTTATCGAAAAATTTAAATACTGGGCTTAATTATTTTATTATTTTTGTCCCTTAATTTAAAAATTACCACTTGCCTCGGTGGCGGAACTGGTAGACGCGCTGGATTCAAAATCCAGTTCTTTCGGGAGTGTGGGTTCGATTCCCACCCGAGGCACTTAATAAATCCGTAACTAATTGTTTAACATGAAGTTGCGGATTTTTTTATTTGATATTGGCGACAAATTAGCTAGAATTACTGACTTTTAAAATCCCAAAACCTCCGGAGCACTCCTAAACAAATAAAGGGAGATGGATTTTAGAAAACTTTTCTATTATTAGGGGGATTAGTATAAAATAACAGTGCAAGCTGAAGATTCTATATATTTAGGTATGAAAAAAAATCTTTTAGTCCTTCTAATTCCAGTATTGATAAACTCTTGTGTTAATGATGGAAAAGAAGAAAAAAGTGAATCGGAGTTATCAGGAAATACGAATCCAAATATTGTGTTTATTTTGGCTGATGACATGGGCTATGGAGATTTATCTTCTCTAAATAAAAATTCTGGTATTAAGACACCAAACATGGACAAAATAGTAAAAGAAGGCATTTATTTTACAGACGCACATTCTAATTCTTCGGTATGTACACCTACAAGATATGGAATACTTACTGGCCGTTATGCGTGGAGAAGCAGTTTAAAAAATGGAGTTCTTTGGGGTTATGACCAGCCACTAACAGAAGAAAATAGAGAGACCGTCGCGTCATTTTTAAAGAAAAATGGTTATAAGACAGCATGTATAGGTAAATGGCACCTCGGATTGGGCTGGAAGCCTAAAGATAGTCTTAAGCCAATTGTTAAATATGACTGGACAAAGGTTTTTAATAAAGGAGATGACAGCAATGTAGATTTTAGCAAGCCAGTTAGTGGTCCCAATTCATTAGGATTTGACTATTCTTACATTATTCCCGCCTCATTAGATATGACACCCTACCTCTATTTAGAAAACGAAAAAGCGGTAGAATTACCAACATCACATACGGCAGGCAAAAGTCAAGATGTGGATGGACGTGGAGTTTTCTGGAGGGCAGGTGAAGTAGCTCCTGGTTTTGATTTCTATAAAGTGTTAGACCAATTCACAGAAAAAGCTGTATCATTTATTAAAGAAAGAAAAGAAGAAAAACCCCCTTTCTTTCTCTATCTTCCATTGACAGCTCCTCATACACCTTGGCTTCCATCACATTCATTCCAAGCCAAATCAGAGGCAGGAAAATATGGAGACTTTGTGACACAGGTTGACTACACAGTTGGGCAAGTAATGCAAGCATTAGATCAAGCAGGGAAGTCTGAAAATACTCTTGTCATTGTTACTTCAGATAATGGTTCAAATTGGACTTTTGAAGACAAACAAAACTTTAAACACCGAGCGAATTATATCTATAGAGGACAAAAAGCTGATATATATGAAGGAGGACATCGTATCCCTTATATTGCCAAATGGCCCGATAAAATTAAGCCTGGTTCAAAATCAAACCAAATAATTTGCACTACTGATTTTTTGGCTACTTTATCAGCTATAATTGAAAAGCCGCTGCCTGCAGGGGTAGGTGAAGATAGCTTTAATATGTTATCTGCCTATTTAGGAACTGATAATGGTATGCAAATTCGAGATTACATAATTCACCATTCTTTGGCAGGTTTCTTTTCTATAAGAAAAGGAAAATGGAAGCTTACAACCAACCTTGGTTCAGGAGGATTTACACAGCCAGTAAATGATGACCCAAAAGAGGGGGATAAAGCAGGAACACTTTATAATCTTCAAGATGATATTAATGAACAAAATAATTTGTACGATGAGTATCCAGATGTTGTTGAGAAATTGACACAATTATTGCAAAACTCAAAAGAGTCCACTTCTTCATTAAAATAGATTGTTTTTTTATTAAAAATGTCACTGAGATTTGATATGTAAACCATTCTCTCTATCTTAGAAGTATTATTAATCATAAACCAATTAAAAATGAACGCAGCTAAAAACATTAAAAAAGTAAGAGCACACGATGCAATATGTGGACTGTTATATCTTGCCAGTGTGGGATTAACAATTCAAACAGGGAATTTGGATTTCCTTTATATAGCCATCGGTGTAGGGATTTTGCAAGTGATAAGTCCTTTTACAAAATTTTGTCCTGTATACTTTACCCTTAATAAGGTTATGAGTGATACTGACCCCATGCAAAACGGAAAATAAGATTAAGACAATATGAATATTAGACAACCCTCCGAAATGGAGGGTTTTTTTGTGAATTAAGCTTGAATTTAGACCCAACTAGTTTTAAATAAATCAATATGTTAAAACGCTAACATTCATTTAAGATTTACTGTAAAATAGCTAATTTGGTATTTTAAATTCTTAATTAATTTTTATACATGAAACAACCAACCAAAAAAAATTTATTTTTTCTACTTTTTTTGTGTTCTGGATTATTTGCTCAACAGCTATATAGCCAGACTGTAAGTGGAAATATTACAGATGAAAGCGGGGTTCCGCTTCCTGGGGCCAACGTCATTATAGAGGGAACAACAACAGGAGTTTCTACCGATTTTGATGGCAATTACCAAATCCAAGCTGAACAGGGTCAAGTACTTCAGTTTAGCTATATTGGGTATACTACCCAAAGTATTGCAGTTGGAAGTCAAGACACAATAAATATTTCATTACAGCCAGATAATCAATTAGAGGAAGTAATTGTTACCTCTTTAGGTTTTACTGTTGTAAAAGATCAACAGGGGTCAACTTCCTCAGTAGTCAATACTCAATCTGTCTTAAGATCAGGTGAGCCAACTATAGCGAATGCCCTTAGTGGAAAAGCTTCAGGGGTTAGAATCTCGCGATCCAATGGTGATCCAGGAGCAGGAAGTACTATTCGAATTCGTGGTGCTAATACCATAGATGGAAGTAGCCAACCCTTAATTATCGTTGATGGTGTTCCTCTAGATAATACCACAAGTTATGCTGGAGGTAATAGTATTACAGGTGGACGAACTGGAGGGGTGAGTCAAGGATCTCGACTAAATGACATCAATCCAAGTGATATCGAATCATTACAAGTGTTGAAAGGAGCTTCTGCTGCTGCCTTATGGGGGAGTAGAGCTGCTAACGGAGTGATCGTAATTACAACTAAAAAAGGAAGCCGTGGTGAAGCCCAAATCTCATTCAGATCAAGTTATTCACTCGATGAAATTTCTGAGCGTATTCCTATGCAAAACACATGGGGACAAGGGCGTAATGGTGTTTTTGGAAGCAATCGTGCTGAATCTTGGGGTGATTATATTCCTGAGCGTTCTGGTGGCGCAAATACAGTGAATACTTCAGGAGCTTATTTTGAAGCTGCTGACGGAACACTCTACTACCCAATCACTCAAAAAAATTCAAAAGAAACCTTTCTTGAAGAAAACTTCAACTCCTTATTTCAAACGGGTGTTGTTTGGCAAAATGATTTAACAATAAGCGGTGGTGGAGAAAACAGTACTTACTTCTTTAGTTTAGGTTATCTTACACAAGACGGGATTATTCGTGAAGCAAGTTATGACCGAACAAATTTAAGATTGAATTATGAATCAAAGTTAAATGATTACCTCACTTTTTCAAGCAAGGTAGCCTATACTTATACAGATTCAAATAGAATCCAACAAAACTCCAATACAGCTGGGGTAATGTTAGGATTTCTTCGAACACCCCCAGACTTTGATCAAAGAGATTACATAGGGACCTATTATTCAAGTAGTGGAGAGGCGTTTATTAACCGTCACAGATCTTATAGAAGACCCTTAGGGCAAGCAGTTAACCCTTCTTATAACAATCCACTTTGGACAGTTTTTGAACAGGTTTCGGATACTAAGGTTAACCGTGTTACAGCGACACCACAACTTACCATTAAGCCAACCAATTGGCTTCAAATCATCACACGTGCGAATGCAGATGTTGGAGACGATAGAAGAACTTATTTCTTTCCAATCGGTACAGCAGGATCTAGAAGTGTTGGTGTTTTACAAGAAGACGTTATTGGAACTCGAAACTTGAGTTTTGATGCCATAGGTAAAGCAAGCTTTGAATTGACATCAGACATCAATTTAACAACGACTGCAGGTTGGAGTATTAATGACAGAAAATACAATAGAACCTCTGGAAATATCACTGGATTTTTAGTAAACTCAACTAAAGAAACAACTTCACTCAATACAGCTGCAGAAGCTTCATCATTTGACAACTTCAAAACCCTTAGACGATCTAATAGAGGTTATGGAATCTTAAATTTCGATTTATTTGATGAGCTTTTTATCAATCTGTCGGGTGCATTAGAAGCTTCTTCTACTATCAACGGTTCATTCTTTTATCCTGCGACAGACTTAGCATGGGATTTTACCAACAGCTTGGTTAAATCTGAAGCTCTTTCGTTTGGAAAGCTAAGAGCCTCTTGGGGTAAAGTGGGAGTTCAACCTTCTGCTCACCGATTTGAAACATTAGCAGAAGGAAGTTTTAGCTATTCAACTTATAGCGATCCATTAAGTGTAGATTTATTTGGAGGAGGATTTAGATTAGACAACAACCTTGGAAATCCAAACCTAGAGCCAGAAATCAAAACAGAATGGGAGATTGGGGCTGACTTGAGATTCTTAAACGATGATCTGTCATTTTCTTTTACTTATTATGACAATAAAATTGAAGGAATACTTCTTGATGTAACACTATCACCATCTTCGGGATACGCTACTCAGTATGGAAATTTTGGAGAGATGGTCAATCAAGGTATTGAATTTGATTTAGGTTGGAATATAGTAGACAAACCAGATTTTGGTTTTTCTGCTTCCATAAATTGGTCTAAAAACGAAAATGAAGTAACTGACCTTTTCGGAACGGAGTCAATCAATTTATCTCCAGGAGCTTCAGTTAGTTCTCGTGCGATTGTGGGACAGCCTTTAGGGGTTCTATTTGGTACTGGATCCAAAACAAACCCTGACGGTAGTTTTGATTTAGATGAAAATGGATTTCCTCAAATTACTTCCAGTGAGATTATTTTAGGGGATCCAAATCCGGATTGGAGAGGAGGCCTTTCTCTAAATATGAATTATAAGAAGTTTAGGTTTAGTGCCCTAATTGAGCACTCTCAAGGAGGTGTATTTTCTCCAAGAACACTTCACGTATTGAATCGTTTTGGGACTACGGAAATGACAGCAAATCGTGAAACATTGACTCAGAATCTGGTAAACTATGCCGGAAATACGGTACCATCAGGAAGTGTAGTTCGTGGAAACATTGAAGACTTTGGAGGAGGTCCAGTATTGTTAGATGAAACCTGGTATAGAACAGGAATTGGGGGAGGATTTGGTGACAATCAAGCCTACAACTTTTCTACCTATGATGCTAGCTTTACTAAACTAAGAGAGGTAACTTTCAGTTATGTAATTGATAACCCTGGATTAAAATCAAGTACTGGGTTGAGTAATATTATTTTATCAGTTTCCGGTAGGAATTTGCTAAACATCAATAATATTCCTGGAATTGATCCTGAAACGAATCAAACTGGAGTCGGTCAAGCTCAAGGATTGGATTACTTTACCAATCCCCAGACGAAATCAACTTTCTTCAGTGTAACTTTAAATTATTAAAAAGATGAAAAAATTAATTGTAAAATCATTCTTAATTATAGGGATATTAATCGCTTCATCCTGTGAAAGTATCGTTGAAGATATCAATGCAAATCCAAACGATATTTTAACTACAGATGTTGAAAGTAAACTTTTCCTAACGGGTTCCTTACTTGCTAATGTTCAAATACAACTGGGACATTTAAACAGAATCGGTCAGATGTATTCGGGTCAACTGATTGGATTCTCCTCACTGTATTCTAACATCTATGGCTTTAACCTTTCGACTGCGGAAGCCAATAGCGAATGGAATGCACTTTATGTAGGTGTATTGACGAATATGAGGAATATCTCAACGAATTCTTCAAATTCACTTTTGGTTGGAATTGCACAAATTGTCGAGGCTCATGCAGCTGGAACGGCAGCTTCAATATGGGGAGACATTCCTTATACAGAATCCGCAAATCCTGAAATTTCAGATCCTATTTTTGATAGTCAAGTAAGTGTGTACAACGCGGCTATTAGCTTATTGGATCAAGGGATTTCTACTTTGCAAGCCGCTTCTGGTTCCAATTTAGATGAAGACATTTATTTTGGAGGAGACAAAAATAAGTGGATTGCAGCAGCATATACTTTGAAAGCAAGATTCAACCTTCATAAAAAGGACTATAGCGCCGCTGCAACTGCCGCTGCAAATGGGATCAGTTCAGCTGATGGTGATATGCGTTTTTATCCAAAAGCTTCTGCCAATACTTCTGGAGATAAGAACTTGTTCTTTACCATCCTTGAAGGTTCTCGTGCAGGTGACATTGGAAATTCTAATGGAGGAGTTGATAGCTATTTAATTCAAATGCTTGATAGCAGTACAGCTGTAAGCAGGAATAATGCTAAAACTGATGAAACCGCACGTTTGGGTTATTACAGAATTGATTCTTCTGGTGGTAGCGTCAATGACGGTGTGATTGCAGGTACTGAACCACAAAATATGGTAACTTATTTTGAAAACGAACTCATTTTAGCTGAAACAAAAGCAAGAGCAGGTTCGTTAAGTGATGGTTTGCCTCATTTAAATAATGTTCGAGCATGGCTCAATAGTGGGGGTCACTTAAATGACAATCATATTGGGAATACATTTAAATACGAGGCCTACGATGCTGCTGATTTTGCATCAGGCGGTATAGAAAATGCTGATGGTACAGACGCAAAAACGGCTTTCCTTAGAGAAGTTATAGAAGAGCGATATGTGAGCGGTTTTGGAACTCATATGGCTTATAACGATGCGCGGAGGTTGAGAAAATCCGACGGAGCTTATGCTGTTCCATTTGTTTTAGTCAATGGTCCTAATCCTCCCTATCCAGAGCGTATGCCTTATGCTACCAATGAGTTAAACTCAAATGAAAATGCTCCGGCAGAGGATCCAGGTATTTTTACAAAAACAGAAGTTAATCGATAATATTTTAGCACTTCTTAAAAAGGGTTTGTAACTTGCTTACAAACCCTTTTTTTATGTCCAAATCGGTCTTTTTTTCAGTCGTTGTCTTTTTAATTTTTAGTTGTCAAACTTCTAAGAAGTCACCATTTCAAAACAATACTATTGCTGCTGCTCATCCTCTAGCTTCACTGGCAGGTAAGAAAATATATGAGCAGGGAGGAAATGCATTTGATGCTGCTGTTGCAGCTGGATTTGCACTAGCTGTTGTTGAACCTAGTATGAGCGGAATAGGTGGACGATTACAAGCTATTTACAGTAAAGCTACTGGTGGTATTGGAGGAGTAGATGCTTCAACCCAAGTTCCTATCAATTACAAGCCATCGGAAGAGAAATTCTCTTCAGGTTATCAGACTATAGGAATACCTGGCGTAGTTGCTGGTTTACTTAAACTTCATCAGGAGCACGGTATTTTGCCTTTGCAAAAGGTGATGGAGCCTGCGATTCATTATGCTGAAAATGGATTTGAAATTTTAGCAGGAGAAGCCAGAAGGCAACAAATAGCAAAAGAAGTTTTTGAGCAATTTGAAGGTACTAAAATGCATTTTTTAAATGCAGAAGGAGAATCGTTTCAAAAAGGTGATAGGATAATTCAAAAGACACTAGCGTCAACTTTAAAAGCGATTGCTTTAAAAGGTAAAGCCGGATTTTATGAGGGAGAGGTCGCTCAAAAAATGGTAGACGATATACAATCGAATGGAGGATTACTCACATTAGAGGATTTAAAAAACTACAATGCCCTAGATGCTGAAGTACTACAGGGGTCGTTTCAAGGTCTTACG
>Ga0115572_10004819_pt1 | contig 10463 bp, 5 predicted proteins | sample COGITO_mtgs_1206_FD_88681 | JGI IMG/M metagenome (GOLD analysis project Ga0115572, IMG submission 88681) | Pelagic marine microbial communities from North Sea - COGITO_mtgs_120607 | ecosystem: Environmental > Aquatic > Marine > Epipelagic | place: Germany:Helgoland, sampling site Kabeltonne... | reverse complement strand
TGAAGGCCAAGCTCACCGCGGACAGCGAGGACACAGCATGCTCGGACGCGTTCACGAAGGCTGGCATGAGCGCCAGCGACGGCGCCTGCGTCGCCACCGCTGCATCATCGAGGAAGAGGCGCAGACTGTCCTCAACGACGTACGATGTGGAGCTCATGTTCAGCTCATCCACGGTGAGCGACGATGCGCTAGCCGCGGCGGAGCTCGAGATGAAGAACAACGGCGTCGAGGGCGTGTCCTCCGACACGGCCGTGGACCCGATCGCCGAGCTCAAGACCGTCCCAGGGGTGGACACGAGCAAACTTCAGACGTTTGAGACTGAAGCCAGCGATGCGGCGGAGGCGGCGGCTGAATCTGCGGCGCCGCCCCCGGCGCCGCCTCCGCCAAAGCCGAATCTGGTACTCGACGACGATGACGGCGCGATTCACGTCCGTGCCCTCACATCCGCCCTGCTCGCGACCGCACTAGCACTCGTGGCGCTGACGTAAACTCGCACTGGCCGGTGGGCACTCACTCTCCCGTCGTTGTTATTCAATCGAGCGACTAACTCTACGTCTCTATCTAACCCCCACACCGCCACTCATTCGCACAAACCCTGGACGAATCGACGCACCGCATCGCTCCACCCCCGAGTCTCCTCCAGGCACGTCGCGATCCGAACGTCCGCGTGCGGCGCGAGCGTCTCCTTCAGCGCCGCCGCGCTCTCCGCCGGGTGCGTCCGATCGCCGCAATCCCAACACAGCGCCAGCACCGGCAGGTCCTTCAAGGCGTTCACGATGACGTCCGGTGGAGGCAGGTCCGAGTCCGCGCTCGCCGTCATGACGTCCACGAACGAGTCTTCCCTGACGCCGACGAGACGCGGCGGTTCGTCTTCCCTGTCGGTGCCTCTGAATATCGGCCTCGGCTTTTTGGATTTGTAGAATGAGTCGTAGCCTCGCTCGGCGGCCGCGAGGATCTGCGTCCGCCTGCGCCTTCGTGACTCGTGGAACGTCGGGACGATGACGAGGACGAGCCCCGCGATCTCGTTGGGGTTTGAGACTGGATCCGAACCGCCGCGTTCACGCTCCCGCTGTACACGAACCGCCGCGTGGATAGCCGACGCCGCGCCCATCGACGCGCCTCCCAGGATGAGTTTCTGCGACGCGTCGCGCCTTTGACGCCTCGCGAGGTCCAGCATGTCGCCGCCCAGTGTATCCCACGCGCAGTCCGCGGGTGCGGTCGACGGGGAGGACTCGCCGTGCCCCCGCGCGGAGTATCGAACGACGTTCGCGCCCATCTCGATCGCACCCGCGTCGTCGTCCGTCGACGACGGCCCGTCGATGTCACCTTCGCCCACAGTCTTCTTCGCCCAGAAGCTCCACAGCATGTCCTCGTCCTCTCCTTCGAGCGAGTTGCACAGGCCGTGACCCCACACGACGAGCGCTTTCGAGCCGGTGGCGTCGCCGTATTGGCGCGTCTCCAGGCTCACGCCGTCGCGAATCTCCACGAACGACGACGACGACGTCGTCGCCATGGTGGGCGCGCCCGAGGTCATGATGATTTCCCAAAGCCAGATCCCAGCCCTGGTCCAGTCAGCGGGCGACAAGAAAAAACGTGATTCCCGAAATACAGTTAATTGCGCGCGCCGCCGGTAGAAGCCGGGTGGAACGCGCGCGGAATTTCACGATACGATGGGCGTCGGCAAGGGTTTCGATGCCGCGGACTCATGGAACGTCGCGCTGCTCTTCCTCATCTACGCGGTGCTCTCCGTCGGCATCGAGCACGGCGTGCACTGGATCAAGCACCTGGTGCACGGGAAGAAGACGTTGATGCTGGTCATCCACAAGGCTGAGGAGGAGCTCTTCCTGCTCGGCACCGTGTCGTTTCTCCTGCTGGTGTTCGAGGACATCATCATCAACAACAGCTGCGTCAAGAGCAGCATCTTCGACGGCGATAACTGGGCGCTGTGCCACGTGAGCAAGTCCGGCTACTACGGCTCGAGCTCCAATTCAACCGGATCGTACTCCGGCCGTCGCAGACTGCAGGGCGCGGTGGGCGGCGGCGACGGCATCTGCCCCGACGGGAAAGAACCCTTCTTCAGCGCGTCGCTCCTGCACCACGTGCACATCTTCATCTTCCTCCTCGCCATCTCGCACGTCCTCTACACCGCCGCCACGCTCACACTCGGCCGATGGAGGCTCAAAGACATGATGTCGAGAAGAACCGAGCATCTCCGAGTCACCATGGAACGCGTCGCGAAGATCACCGGTAAAGACGCGCACGAGATCAGCGCCGCGATGGAGAGGCGGCGGATGGAGGACGTCCGCACGTTCCGCCGCGACGGCGACGGGGATAAGATGTCGCGGAAGGGTTCGTTGAAAGCCGGCGGGAACGCCGCCGTCGAATCCCTCGAATCATCCGCAGACATGAAAGCATATCGCGCCAAGATCGCCGACGCCACCGCCGCGGCGCTCAAGGGCGACATCGTCCACGAGGAGGAACTCCTATCAGAGGTCGCCGCCCCGGAGAAGAACGAGAAGCGCGCGCCGGCCAAATCTGTGAGTTTCATGTTCAGGGAAAACACCGCCGTGGCGAGGGAGGATGGGCAGGACTACCGAAACCCGTGGAACAAATTCAAACACGCAATCGCGTGGGAGGTTCCGAACTCGTCCCTCCTGTGCTTCGAGCTGCTCTTCCTCCGGACGCATAACATCCACTCGTACAAGTTCGACTTCAGCTCGTACGTCATGCAGTGCATCGAGAGCAACTCGTCCGAGACGCTCGGGATGTCACCCGCGCGATGGCTCATCGCCACCGTGCTCATCCTGGTGTGGGGGCCGTGGAGGGAGATGAACCTCGTGGTGTCGTTGATCTCGTTGGCGTCGCTCATCGGCATCGCGGTGGTGCTGAGCCGGCGCGTCGACGCGCTGCTCCGCATCGAGCGCGAGGTTGGCCAGGTGACGGACGACATCTTTTTGTTCCGGCGCCCGCAGCTGCTGGAGGAGATAATGGTCGTGGTCATGTACCAGCAGGCGTTTCACATCGCGTCGTGGCTGTTCGGCTGGTGGAACGTGGGCAGCGCGTGGGACGGGTACAACTGCTACTACGGCGAAGGGTGGGGACTGGCGGTGAGCGTGTTGGTGGTGGCGACGTCGCTCTCCATCGGCGGGTACGTCATCTTACCGCTTCAGGCGCTCACGTCGCAGATGACGCCGAGTAAGCTCAAGGGCGACTTACTGGGCCCTCACGTCAAGGGCGCGCTGGACTTCATGATGCGCCGTAAGAAACACGTCAAGAAGTTCCCGACGGAGACAGACGCCGTGGTTCACATCCAGCGAACGTTCCGGAAGAGGCGGCAGCGTAACCTCGAGATGGCGGGTCGCATGGCTATGATCAACGAGGTGAGTCGCGAGAACAGAAAGTTCGGGATGAACTGGGTGGACAAGGACGGCGCCGCGGCGGGCGGGACCCCGCGGGCCGATTCGCCGGCTTCACCCGGCGGTGATGACTCGGTCATCGACGTCGACATCTGAGTGAGCATCCGAGGAGGAGGAGGATCGTATTACATATTAGGACACTTATTAGTCCGCCCTCGTTGTAAAAAGTGAATTGTTCTGTGCACACCTTCGAGCAGCTCGACACTCACTCCACCGCGCGCGGGTGGGCGGTCGATATCTGCGTCGACCCGCCTCCTGCGCGATACCCCTCGGAGTCACGTCCTGGCCTCGCCTTCGGAGCCGGACGATGGGCAAGAAACGCTTCGAGCGCGTCGCGAACAGCAAGCGCCCCGCGGCTAAGCTGGGCGGTGGCGGGGGATGGAACACGGACGGCGCGAGGGGCCTCGTCGACGGGGACCCGACGTCGTTGCCGGAGTACCCCACATCCGAGCGTCGACCGCGCGACGATGGCGTCGTTACCACCGCATCAGCGGACGCAAACAAGAGGGGCCGCACGGGCGACGACGAACCGGACGGCGACGCGCCGGACGACGGAGCGGCGGCGGCGGCGGGGGGCGCTCCATCACAAACGACGGCACCACCGTCCGCGCCGAAGGTTTACAAGAAGGTGTTCAGCGGCAGGGGATGGCGCGCGGCGGCGCCGGGCTTTGGCGACCCCGAGGACACGCAGGGCATCGACGGTAAACCTCGCCAGCCCCGCATCCTCGTCGGCAACCTCCCAACCGACGTCGACCCGGACGAGTTGGTTGAGATCATCGAAGCGCATTGCGAAGGATCGCTGGACGACGTGGACGGCGAGCTGACGCGGATACAGATGGCGACGTTCGGCCCCGCGCGTCCCAAGCTCAAGCGCGACCGCGGGCGGCTCCACCGGGGGTTCGCGCTGTTGACGTTCACGTCGATGGACGCCGCGCGTGAGGCGGCGACACGACTCGACGGGACGGATCTACGCACTCCGTCGAAGAAAACGGAAGGCGGGCTTCGACCGATGAAGTGCACGACCGAGGTTGGCGACGCGATGGACGACGCGTTCATGGCCGGGACGCAGGGCGAGGACGCCGCGCCGCCGCCGGCGCCGGCGCCGCGCGCCGACCCGGCGAACGCGCCGTTCACGCTGTCAGAGCTGAGGCACTTCCCGATGCGGTCCAACTGTCTGAGCACGCACACGACGCTGTTGGACCTCGAGCCCAAGTTACGGGCTCGTTTAGGCCGGTACCTATCGGACGCGTGCGAGGGCTTACCGGAACTCGATCGCGTGTTCCAGCGTATGGAGTCATTCGCGGGTAAGTACACGCGGGTGAAGGAGATTGTGGAGAGCGTCGAGGCGTTTAAAGTTGCTGTTTCGTTTCTCGCGGTGAGTTTATTTTTATTTTCGTATGGGCAATTGGAATGACGTCGTGTTTTTTTACAGACGTGCGAACGGACCGGGACCCGATCGATCGATAAAATCTTCGATTTAGCGTGCGGCCACGGCCTCGTGGGTATCATGCTTGCGTACGCCTACCCGGATAGGACCGTGATGGCGTGCGACAGGAAACGACGGGAGAGTTTCGAGGCTTTCAACGCAGCGTTCGCGCACTTCGCCGACTTAGAGGAGACATCACCGGAAAACTTTCATCTCTCCGATATCGAGCCCGTCGAGTCTGTCGATGGGGCGCCGCAAGTTCTGCCCAACCTCACGTTCGTGGAGGGCGAGCTGGACGTGCTGTCACCGCACGTGGACAAAGCGTCGCTGGTGTTGGCGCTGCACGGGTGCAACGAGGCGAACAAGGAGAGCATGCGAATGGCCGTCGACCACTCCGCGTTGTGGTGCGTGATGCCGTGCTGCATCCGCGGTGACTTGTACCTGCCCCAGTGCACCATGAGTAAGATGACGGACGATCAGAGGTACGCGTTCATGTGCGGCGCGATGGCGTGCGAGTACGGGGCTCAGATGGCGAGGTGCATCGACAGGCGGATCACCAACAGGGCGGTGATGTTATGCGGCGGGTGCGAGGAACCCGGGTCTCGAAACGGTGATACGAGCGCCGGGCCGTTCGGTACGGCTATGTCGAAGCTGAGGTTTTATAGTGACCACAAGCACCTGGTGACGCGCGCGAGGCGGCGCAAGGATGGAGAGAGCGCCGTGGCCTTCAACGCGTCTCGGTGAGTGTCGTTAGCGTCGAGTAGAATAAATCAGAGCCGACTGAAAAACTAAGATCTTCTCAGAGTTGACGTCCGTCTTATCCGTGAGGGCGTGTGCCACTGGACGGTGCGCCATGCTCGCCCGTGCTCCCATCGCGTCCAAGTTCGCCGTCGCCGGCGCGTCGCGCGTCGACCGTCGTGCTCGTGCTCGTGCGCCCGCGTTCGTCCCGCGCGCGTCCACCCCCGTGTCCGCGGGCTTAAACGACGCGCGCCTGACGTCATCATCCGGTGTGGGCTCAGCTGAGATCTCGCCGCGAGATGCGTCCGCGCTGATGCCGCGCACCTTGGACCGCGCTCAGCTCGTGGCGCAGGTCTCCGCCAAGGCGGCACCCGCGCCACCCGCGGATCAGCCCTCCCCGTTCGTCCTGTGGTGCCGCGGCAACTGGGGGTACTTCGCGGCGCTGCAGACCGTCGCTCTCATCGGCGCATCGTACAACGGCCGACTGGCGCGCAAGCGACGATTGGAGATCGCCGACATCAACGACAAACTCCGCGCGATGATGGCCAAGTACGAGGGCAAGCTCGGTAGCATGGACATGGACGACGACTCCGGGCCCGCGTCGGAGGCACTCGCCGCGGGCAAAGCCGCGCTCGTCGCCGAGGACTTCGACGCCGCCGCGGGGAAGTTCGCCGAGGCGAAAAAGATCGCGGAAGATCACGGGGACGCCCAGGGCGTGCTCTCGGGGGCGAAGGGCACCGCGACGGCGCTGATGCGCGCGGGGCAGCTACGGGCGGCGGTCGCGGAGCTCGAGAGCGTGGTGCAACTGGCGGTGAGTGAAGGGGACAGCTCGGTGTACGGCATGCTAGGAGACGCGCACACCGACCTCGCGGAGCTCGGCAAGGCTGGCGAGTATTACGACAGGTGCCTCGAGATGGACTGAGTTGAGTGCACGGTGCGTGAGTTTGGGAAGGGTATTAGACGGGGTGGTTCCTTAGACGAGCGGACCGCTGTGGTGGCTTCCTATTCTTTATGTATCGTATCGTGAGCGCCACCTCTTCGTCGCCGCCGATGGGTGTTTTGGCACTGCCAAATATTCTTCCGAGATCTCCTCTCCATTATTTCCGTTCCCAGACAGTGCCCACTCTCTGGCTCAGCAGCGAACATTCTATTTCAATTCGGATACGGTGCCAGCAGGGCAGTCAGTGTCCTTTCGCCAGCCTCGGAAAAAATATCTTTCCCGCCAACCCTGACTTCGACCAATCAGCGGCCGCCTAATCGCAAAATTCACAGCGTATCTTTTGTAAACCGGCCTGAAAAAAGTTTGGTTCGTTCTTTGGTTCCTTTAACGCGCCACACATCGGAGCGCCCGGAAGCCGGCGTCTCCAGAACGAGTCGCTCCGCGTTCGAACGCGAGTGAATCTATCGCAGACGCGACCTCGCCGCCAGGTGCGTTCTCATCCTCGCGCGGTCGACGCGCGCGCGTCGAATCACGACCTCTCCAATTTGCGCGCGCCCCTTTGAAAAAAAACTCGCCCCTCGACGCGTCTCCCCGACTGCCTGTGCTTACCCGCCCCGCCGCTGACCGTGTGCGTCCCTCGTGCTCCAACAACGCAGGCTTCGCGCTCTAGGTAGAGCAGAGAGTATGTTCGCGTTGGGCGCGGGCGCGTGCGGCGTCCGGACCGTCGCCGTGGAGGCCACGAGCACGTCCGGCCGCGCGGTTGCCCATCGGATACCTTCTTCCCGCGCGCGCCCGGTCTCCCCCGTCGTCGCGGACGCGCGCATCATCGCGCCGCTCCGCATCGTCACCCCGACGCCGACCCGCCTCACGGGTGGATGGTGCTCTCCCTCCGCCCCATCGCGCGGCGGATGGGCGGTGACGCGCGCGCGCGCGGGTCGGTCGAGCGGCGGGGCCGGTTCCTCAAACGAGCCGGACAACGAGCCCGAGCACAACGAGCGCGAGATCCTCAACAACGTCCAGCCGTCCAAGCCGTCGGAGAAGAAGAACAACCGCCCGCCCGCCGTCGCGGATCAACCCAAGGGCAACAAGGGCACACACAAGAAGAACCCCGCCTCCAACCCCAAGGCTACCTCCTCGAACAGCAAGGAGCGCGCCGAGGCGGCGGAGGCCAAGACGGAGAAGTTCGAGCTCGACAAGAAAAGGCTGGAGCTCATCATGGAGGAGAAGGAGTGGGACCTGGAGCGCACCGGCGGCGACCCCACGGAGAAGATGGAGCGACTCACCGAGTACGTCAGCGCCGTGGAGGCGTACAAGGAGCTGTGCAGCACGCAGGTGCCAAACACCGTCTCGGATCTACTCAACCAGTACGTCCGCGTGCACACGATGAACCCCGGAGCGGATGGGTACGACAAAGCCGTGGAATTTCTCAACCTCGAATTCGACGACGACGAGCGCGACCCCGAGGAGATCGAGGCCATCAAGCGCATGGCCAAGAACTTCGGCCGGGGCATGCCGGGCGAGAAGGGCGGCGACGACGACGACGAGGGGTTCACGCCCAAGGAGGTTGACGACATCATCCGGCTCCTCGGCGAGATGGGCGAACTGGAGCGCGACGGCGACGATGACGACGAAGACGCCGACGTCGACGAGGAGGAGATGATGCGTAACTTTCTCGGCGGGTTCCTCGACAACCCCGGGACGCTTCACCTGGCGCAGGACGTGGAAGGGTCCTGGCGTTGGCTCGAGGATGACCTCGGGCGGCCGCTCGCGTCCAAGCCCGAGGGTGAGTATTCGATCAAGACGATGTCGCACGAGGAGATGGTTCAGCTCGGTTTGAACGTGAATTCTCTTCACGAGGAGGTGGACCCGGCGGAGCTCGTGGACTTTTCCGGGTGCAAGAGCTGGGACGAGGCGATCCGGGTGGGACGGGAGGTGGAGGCGGCGTTGGACCACATGCGCGCGGACGGGTGGGAGGTGGACACCAGGAGCTGGTGCAACGAGGGCGAGCACCTTATGGTGGTCAAGGAGCTGACGCCGCTGCGCACGATGTCCTTCGTCGAGGGCGTCAAGGGAAAGTCCGACAAGGGAAAGGGAAAGTCCGACGCCAAGACGAAGAAGAAGGCTGGTAAAAAGACCGAGGGCAAGGCGTGAGCCGTAGGCGCGGTGCCTCCGGGGGGTTGATGAACGTAATACTAGGGATGGGGCGTATTGAGTTTTACACCACCGAGAGCGGGCTGGTGGGATTTTTAGACAAGGAAGGGCGCAAGCTGGATTTTTCTCTTCTAAAGCAATGTACTTTTGGAACAAACTCGTGTCTACTCTCAATCGCTCACCCCCGAGCGCCGGACGCTCCACTTGAGCAGCACGTACGCCAGCACCAGGTACGTCCCCGCGAGCAAACACAGCGACGACAGATCGCCCACCATCGTCTCGCGCGTATCCCCAAAACTAAAGAATTGGAGCACCTCCTTCCCCGACACCTCGACGCTCACCCCCCCTTGGCTCTTACCGCTCGAGTCGTAAAACTTGGGCGTGAAGTGGAACGTCCCGGCGTCCAAAAACTCGTTGATCAACAGCGCCTCGTAGGCGTAGTTGACGAAGGATAAGGACGTGAGCCACCCGACGACGGGATTGGTAGACGTCGCCGTGTCGCCCTGCCTGTTCAACAAAAACCCGCCGCTGAGCACCGACACCAACAGCACCAACAACCCGCACACGTTCGCCACCGCGTTGGACGGCGTGACGATCCCAATCGCCATGCACAACGCGCTCGCGCACACGTTCGTCAACACCACGACCACCGTGAACCACACGAGGCACCACACCGTGGCCATCGGGTCGTCGACGCCGCCCGCGTGCAAACCCACCATCGGGTACGTTATCAGCGTGAAAAACACCGGCGGCAACACCCGCAGGATGAATATGTCGAAGCACACCATGCTGGTGAAGTAGGCGTCCGTGCCGTACGCCCCAGACGCACGTTCCCTCAAGAACAAAAGCCTGTCCTCGCGCCACACCGGCAAACTCGACAGCGACATCAACGACAGGTAGAGCAACACGAAAAAGAGACCGCCCATTCGGTTCTGAATCCCGCCCGTATCTCGGCCCGCGTCGAAGAACACCGCGCCGATGGACACCGCCGCCATGAACGTGGCGACGAAGTGCAGGAGGATCAGAAACGGGTGCCTGCGAACGTTCCGCGACATCCGCCGCCACAGCATGGCAACCTGACGCCAGTACCCGGCTCTGTATTTTTCCTTGACACGCAAACCCGCCGCCGGGACGCTCGTTCGATCCGAATCGCCGCTGTTTCGCGCCAGAGACGACGCGGACGAGCTCCTGGACGATCGACCAGACCCGGCGACACCGCCTCCCTGGGATCCGCCCTCGCCGCGCTCCGTCCTGCTCAGCAGCGCGTCATTGCCGTCGTCGTTGGATGCGCCATTTTGATCGTTTGATCCCCGCCGCCGCCGCCGCCGCTCGCCCCTGGCCCCGCGGCCTTCGTCCCTCTCCCTCGCCGCGAGCGCCTCCACCGCCTCGCGCGTCTGGTGCGCGGCTGGTGAGTCGAGGTAATCCTCCATCATCCTCGCCACGTCCGCATCCGATGCCCTCAACACGGTGTCCAGCATGAAGTCAGCCGCGTTGACGTCCTCGGGTTTGTTCGGTACGTACTCCATGGACGCGAAGTGAGCTTCGGCGGCGGCGCTGGGCCCGGAGTAAATCACACCGCCGACGCTCGACATGACCAGCACGCGGTCCAACAGCCTGAATATGTCCGGCCGCGGTTGGTGGATGCTCAGCACGACGGTGACCCCGATGGACCCCAAGCCGCTGAGGATGTCCACCACCTTCGCCGCGTTCGTGCTGTCCAACCCGGTGATCGGTTCGTCCAAAAACATGATCCCCGGGCTGGTGAGCAGCTCGGTGGCGATGGACACGCGCC
>Ga0115572_10004816_pt1 | contig 10470 bp, 8 predicted proteins | sample COGITO_mtgs_1206_FD_88681 | JGI IMG/M metagenome (GOLD analysis project Ga0115572, IMG submission 88681) | Pelagic marine microbial communities from North Sea - COGITO_mtgs_120607 | ecosystem: Environmental > Aquatic > Marine > Epipelagic | place: Germany:Helgoland, sampling site Kabeltonne... | reverse complement strand
TTTAGATGCTGATGTATCTGACGATAAGTATGATGATATAGCTCTAGTTGGCGATTTAAAAGCTTACAATACAAAACAATTACAAGCTCTTAAGGAATACGCTACAAGACTATTACCTGGTAAAAGTGATGATGTGATAGAAATGTTTATGGTTAAAGCTCTAAGTAACCCTAAAACTCATAAGGTTATGAGACAGCATATAGCGTATCATAACCCTGAGTTATTCGAGTATATTAACAAATAGCTTTACACCCGTTCTTTTCATATACAGCATCTAATTTATCTTGCTGTATATATAGAATAGGATCTCTTAACTTGGCATCTATAAAGCCTTTTAGACGTAAGCTGCTGCTAGCAGACTCTGCATCACAAGGGTATTCACCAGAGTAACAAGTATAAGTATCTTCGAAGTTAACCCCTAGAGAAACGCCGTCTAATACAATATCTTTCTTAGACATTTTAATAAGAGGAGCAACTAAAGTTACCTTATACTCTCTATTGAGCGATGTTAAATTATTCATCTCGTTAACGAATTCTGCAGACCCATCCCAGTAACCAGCTAAACTATCCGCTTCAGCAGCTCCATACCAGATCTCTGATGCTTTTACTGCTTCTGCATAAGATGCTAGTATACTTATAAACATTAAATTACGGAATGGTACATAACTCTTCGGTTGAGCCTCACCCATAATATCTTTTACATTAGGTGTATCAATATCATCATTTGTAAGAGATGAAGTAGGTGCAATATCCTTAATATACTTTACATCTAATAATTTATTAGTAAATGTAACGTTAGGAAAATCATGCTTAGCGTTTAATAATTGCTTCTTAGCAGCTACTAACTCCCTATCATGTCGTTGACCGTAATCAAACGTAACAGTATGGACTTCTCTAAACAATTCTGCAGCTTTATACAACAGTACTGCTGAATCCATTCCCCCAGATAATGTAACTATAACTTTTTTATTTTGCATCTTCATTAATTAATACTTCTTCTGGTTCAATTACTTCATCAGGAATTTCTTCTGGTACATCATCTGCAATTTTATTACCATACTTCCACTCGCTTTTAATCTTCTCTTCAATAACCGGTACAATAGTATTATCCCAAAGTTCCGTATCATCTTTCCATTTTGAATAATAGCCGAGTTTAGTACCATCCGGTAATTGATAAGTTGCTCCTGATTGAATCACTGCTCCTAACCCGACTGCTAAGTCTAATAAACCGTAATACTTGTTTAAGCCTCTTTCGAATGAAAGATACATTTCACCTTGTAGATATTGTTTAATGAAACGATTCTTAACTGTTAATGCTCTTAAAATAACACCAGAATAATTCTTCTGTAATGCTGCTAGCTTACCATCGGTATTCTTATCTTCCTTAACTGGCTTACGAGCTAATTGAATAGTAACTGATGGTAAGTATACTGCAGCGGTACCACCAGGCATTGCCTTTACAAGAGTCGGAAACATCGCAGAAGGGTCTTCATATATATGGTTAGTAGCTAGAATAGTTGTCTTAGTTAATCCAGATAATTGAGTACAAGTTCTAAGAAGAGTTTTCATTGCTTTAGCTCTACTACCCATATCAGCACTTACATTATTTTTAGTCATCCGGCCGATCTGTAACTGACTCTCCATATTACCTAAAGAGTCAATCGCAATAATAAACTTACCTTCTTGACCCTTTTCTTTAACCTTCATTAAGAAATCATAAATTGTATTACGGCACTCTTCAATACTAAATACTGGTACATATTTTACCTTACTAACATCTAACCCGAGAGCTGCTGCACCATCTTTATCAATAGCGTTCTCACTATCAAAGATAACTGGAATCAGACCTTCCTTCTGAGCGTTCGCTAAAATCTTCTGCAAGATAAATGACTTACCCGTCATCGATGGCCCAGCTAAAAGAGTCATTCTATTTTTTGGAATACCTCCAAATAACGAACCAGAAACAATACCGTTAAGTACCATCGACCCGGTATCTAACCAGCCATCTACATTACTAAGTGCGCTATCATTTAAGAATGATGCGTATGGGTTCGTTTTATCAATTACGGATAGAATTTCGTCTGTTTCTTTACTCATATACCTAATTATAGTATATGTTTAAGGTATATCAAGAAGGAAATACCTCGTCTCTAACAAAAAAGCTAAAAACGAGGTATTAATAATTTTAAAGTATGTTTTTTTATTCGTCAAAAAGCTTAATAACTTCAGCTTCTTCCCCTTCACCTTGTGTGGTACCTGCAGGTACTAATGTTGGATTAACAATACGTTCATACTGTTCTGCAATACGAACATCTACATTAAACCCTTCACCTAATGCAACACTTGACTTAGTGTATGTAAAGAAGTTCTTTCTGCTTTCATCTTCACCAGGTTGTACGAATTCAGCAAAGAATAGTGGAAATAACTGTACAGCCATTTGCCCGTTTTCTTGTTGAGCGACATGAATCATTACAGGGTTTTCAACTGTAATTGAGGTCTTAGTCTCACTCGAGTTAATACCGAAAATGCTGCGACCAGCATTATCAATAAATGTAGTATATTTTATTTCTGACATACTATTATTTTATACTATAAAATTGATTTATCAACTTAAAAGATCGAATAAATTTGTCTGAACTGCTTGACCAGGTTGTTGAATAGACCAATTAACATTTTCATAGAATCGTTCAATTACAGCATAAAGGTTCTTCTGAAACATCTTATCATAATCTGCAAAGAAAACTTCCTTAAACTCATCAGGTAAATAATATTTGTAAGCTAAGCAAGATATATTGTAAGGGTTCGGTTGCTGAATATAAAAATATCGAACTTTATCACCACTACTAATAGTTTCATAATCATTTTCGATATCAAACTTCTTTAATAGCATATTATAATAATATGCAGCCTTTGCGTGTATAGGCATACCTTTTGCAGTCTTATATCCATCACATTGCCTTGCATAGTTTTCATAATTTCTTAACCCGGAAACAAATGTAATATCTTCAACGGGTAATCCTTTGAAAATCTTATACGTTTCATTCAATAAATTATTCGTTTCGACAATACTTTGCGTTGAAAGCATAGTTTCAATGATACCTTTAACATGCGGTTTAATAGGTTCAGGCATTGTACTACGTACTACTTCAACACCAGTATACTTATATTTATCCATCGGTATACCTTCATCATCCAATATATGCAATACATAACGCTTCTTCTGTAAAAATATACCAACATCAGCTATAACTTCTCGTTTGAATATAAATCTGCAGTCTTTAGAGTTTAAAGCTTTAACACCCCATATTTTAATTTCTCTATTAAGATAGTCTTCAATATTCTGAACTTCATCATATAGTTGCTTAGTTAAAGTACCATCTGTATTTTTAAATGCTATATTAATATTATCAATTAATAATTTTATAGATATATACGAACTATCAGTATCATTATATACAACACAACTTTCTAGTTTTTCAACATCAGTAATACCAGTTTGCTCTTTAACATAATTTTTAAGTAATTCATTTGATTTCTTAATAACAGATTGACCAGTTAATGTAATGGATGATGCAATATCATCATCACCAAAAGGTGCATGTCTATTACCAAAATAACCGTAAATTGAATTAATAAAAACCTTAATACATAACTGCTTTGAATCTAATTGATCAATCTTAGTCTTAGTTGCTTTATCTTTATTATTTGCATATTCTCTTTTTAAGATGTTTAACTCCTTTTTAACTTCAACGCGTTTCTTATAATAAAAGTCTAAAATGGTAGGCATAATACCTTGCTTCTTCTGACTAAAAAGTACATTAGCTTTACTAATACCAATTTCTTCATTCTTTACAAACTCAATAAACTTCTCAGTCTCAAGTGTAAATGTCTTACCATTAACATGACGTATAGTAACATTCTTATCAGTCTTATCCTCAATTTTACCTATTTTAGTTTCAGGTGACATATTTAAAGATATCATCACATTAGGGTATAGTGAATTAGCATCGAATGATACAATATTTTCTTGAAACCCACTTCTAGGTTCACCTACATATGCACCAGGGTTCTTACCTGTATCCTCATTTCGTATAAACGAAGGTATTTTTTGATTCCTATACCTTGCTGTAACTGCAGTTGCACCGTTGATAACCGAAAGCGAACCTAGTGCAGCTTCAAAGGACGTTAATCCAACGTATGCTAACATTTTAATCAACTCGGTATACTTTAGTTTTTCTTAAGCTTTTTAAGTAGTCTAACGTCTTGAATATTATACTCTACAAACGTCTGCCAATCCTTATCAGCTAAAGTTGCAAGATTCATATTACCGAAATCGACTTTCTTTTCTCCTAACTCAGCAGCACCAATAGCATCTAGTTTATAACTTGCTTTAACGCCTGGTGAGAATCGTTTATAAACATCTAAATAGTCGATCAATGATACACCTTCAATATACCATCTAATTTGCTCTTGACCAAATTGACCTTTAATAGCTCTGCTATATACTTTACCTGATGGTGATAAACGATTTCTCCAATCTTCACCTAATAGTCTTTCACATCTATTAATAATGTAAGGTAAGTCGAAGAACTCCGAATTCCAACCAGATATAATATCAGGGTAATCCTTTTCAATATACTCTACAAAATTCTGAAACAATTCATGTTCACTCTTACAATGTATATAAGTTACATCATCATCTTTATTGTCATACTCTCCTAGACCAAATGTCATATACTCATCTGCAATTGAATCATATGCAGTAATAACATTACATGTATGCGTAGGGTCTTGAGGATTAGGAAACTCATCAGGTGAATATGTTTCGATATCTACAAAAAGTACTTTAATTGGGTTTTGACTAAATTCAGGAGTTTCATTTACTTTCCAGAACGAATCAACAAGGTATTGCTGAATAGCTGGTAAGTTATCAAATACTCTTTTGACGCCGGTATCTTTTATATACTTGTAACGTTCATACTGCGTGCTAAAAGTCTTCTTAACTAGTTTAGTACCAAAGATGGATTCAGCTTCTCCGTTACCACTTTCAATATAAAGATACGGATCGTATGAAGCTTTTACTTTAATCCTTTTACCATCTTCATCCCAGGTAAATAAATTAACACATCTCTCTTTTGCATCATAGTATATATTACGGTAACTCACACTATTATTATAGCGTAGTTCCTAATTATATCTACTCAAATTTAACCTTTTAGGGTCACCAACACCATATTGATACAACTCAGTGTAACAATCGATATTAATATCATCTTCTAACCATCTTGTTTCAGCATATTGAGATGCTTTCTTACATAAAGATTTATATCTTTTACGGTCCTTTAATGTATTTTCAATTTGATCAATCATCTCATCACCTGTTCTAAATTTAATAGGCGCATTTTCATATGTGCAAAGATCCTGACAAGCAATCGGTAAACCTAAAGCACATGCTTCAATATATTTTAAATCAGATTTTGCTTTATTAAATGTACTATCCTGTAATGGCGCAACAATCATATTAACATTAAGATCATACAATCCTTGACCATATTCATATAACCGCTTCCACGGGTGGAATTCTATTTTACCGTTTTGAATTAAATCTCTTATCGGTAACGGATGCGCTCCTAAAAATACCCATTGATATTTATCCACCGTACGACGAATAACATCATTGACGTGTTCAAAGTCATCTCTAAATTTAGTACGATTTTCAACATCAAAATGAGCACCAGAACCTGCATATAATATACGAGGTTTTCTTTTATTTTTTTCGTAACTCTCCATCGTACGATTAATATCAGATTTACCACCAATCCAAAATTTAGGCATAAAATTTGGTATAACTGTTACGTTTTTATTATTTGTCTTTGATGCGTAATAATCACGCATAAATGGACATGTAACTGTAATTTCATCACATATTTCCATCATTTCTTGAGCAGATTGTCTTATTTTTGGATCTGTAAATGCTGTTTTATATTTATTATAATCAGGAATATCTTCATGAAAGCATATATCATCAATTTCATATATTAACCTAAAGTTATTTGCATCAGCCAATTTTCTTAAAAATTTAACAAACTCTAATTGCTGTGGAGTTGCTTGTCGCTGGATTCTTACAGCTTTAGTTTGTGTATAATATCTTGGATCTACATTCATAACTGTAGTCCCATGAACTACAGCTTTATTATGAGCGTTCATAACCTGCTCTGGCCAAATCATTCTCCAATGACCACAACCACTATAATCAGCATAATAATTTAAAAATCTAGGTAATTGTGTTTCTGGTGGTTTTTCTAATTTTTGATTTATTTGCGGTTTAATATTATTATTAGAAGTAAACGGCTTTATATTAAATGGTGTTGATTGAAATGGTACGTTACCTTGAGGATTAATCATAATGATATATAGTTATTTTTTAAGATTAATCAACAAAGTTTATACGCTTTGTTATACCGTTACTCTTTTCTAAGAATATAATATCACCGGTAGCAGCTTTAATGCTTTCTTTTCTATGACTAATAACAAATACACATTCATTATTTTTTTCAACACGATTATTTAAAATTCCAAGTACAAGATCGACACCTTTTTCATCTAAGCTACTATCAAACAATTCATCATAAAAACTTAAATTATAATGAACATCACCTTGAGCTTTTCTCATATCCATGAATGAAAATAAGCATGCTAAATCGATAGCTTTTCTCTCAGCTCCTGAAAAGTTATTATATTGACATATCTTACCTTTTTCATTTACGATTTCTTCTTCAAAATATTCATTAAAAATACAGATACTATTACTATCCATTTCTTTAAGATAGTATGTTAACTTAGAGTTAAAATTTCTAAGAATCTTTTTAACAATAAAACTTTTAACCCCCTCTTCGCTTACCACAAATTTAACAACATCTAATAAATCTAAACTCTTTTTTATCGTACTAATTTGATCAGTGATATTACTAATTTTTTCTTCGAGCTCAGCAACATTACCTGCATATGTATTCATTTCGGTATCTATAGTTGCTAGCTCTTCTTCAATCTCAGATACACATCTTGCAATATATTCAATAGAGTCATTTAAATGAGATATTGTATATTTCTGCCTTTCTATATCAGATATTTTAGAGTTAACAATATTAGTAGCTTCTTCTAATTTAACTATCTGGTTTTTAACGAGGTTTAACTCTTCTGATAAGAGCTCTAAATTAGCTTTATCTTCATTGATACTATTTTTAAGCTTTGTTTTTTCATCTTCCATTACTTCATGATCATGATCTTCAATCGGTTTTAAGCATACCGGGCAAGTATCATCTTCCGTACCAATCCGCTTAAATGTATTCGCATTAGTTTTTAATGTATGTGTTAATAATATTATATCATCATTAAGCTTTGTTTTCTGTTCAGTCTTATCCTTTATAGATGAATTAAGTTCTTCAAGTTTATCTTTATATGGTTGATCGTCTAAAGCTTGGATTTTATTTAGCTTCTCTTTAGCGTCGATAACGTCTTGTGAATGTTGTTTCAATGAATTGGTTAATATAGCTTTCTTATTATTCTTATTATCTTCAAAGCTTTCCATCTGCACTTTCTGAGAATCTAAGTATGTATTAGTCTCTTCCATACGTGTAATATTAATATCAAAATCTCTTTTAATTTCTGATTGATCAGCTCTTAACTCAGATAACATTTTTGAAAATACTTCTAGGTTAAAAATCCTTTCAATAAACTTACGCTTCTCAGTTTTATTTTTAGCCATAAATGGTATATGATTATTAAGCGTCATTATAACACAATTCTGAAAGACTTCTTGCGAGGATGATAATACAGTTTCAATATAATTACTAGTGTTGGAAATAGTATCTCTTGTCTTATCTACTCCATTTTTATATATATTACATTTTGATGGTCCTAATGTTCTTACTATACGGAAGTCATTAACTCCATGATAAGGATCATTAACGGTAAAATATAATTCAACTACAGTTTTACCATCAGTTAAATTATTAGATATAAAATTCTTATTAATCTCTCTCAACGTACTACCAAATATAGCAAAATATAAAGCATCAGCAATAGTAGATTTACCTACACCATTACGACGATCTTCTTTATCACGATTAATACCAGTTACAATATGTAACCCTTTTTTAAACTCAACACATACTGGAGTATCTCCAACAGATAAGAAGTTTTGTATTTTTAATTCTTTAAATTCTACGTATTTCATGTAACTTTATCAATAGATTTTTTATATAAATCAGTAGTATATTTTACCACTTCACTTTTATTTTCAATATCAAGTAAGTTAATAAATTCATTAACTGCTTCGATTATATCGATACCTGACAAATCATATTCACCTTCTTCACTAAATTTAACTTTATTATAATTTACATCGTAATCTATTCTAAGATCACAAGGCTTATAACTCAACAATTTAGCTACTAATAAATCTAAATGCTCGGTATTAATATTCTTATCAATAATTAACTTTATAATATTACTAGATACTACAGTTTCAAAGAAATTAATAACATCCTTCTCTGTAATTAATTTAGATAAAAATACTTTAATATGTTTTGGTGTAATATTATTTGTATGAAATGTATAACTCAAATCATTAGTATCTAAAATATAGAACCCTTTTGTTTGACCAGAATCGCCAAAATCCATTTCAAACGGATTACCTACATATACAATTTTAGATTTATTCTTAAAATTCTTCTCGTCTCTAGTATGAAAGTGACCTGAAAATATTAGAGGAGCTTTTTGAATTAATACATCTGGGTCATCACCATGGTCGCATATTTTAAATGCATTCATTTTAAAGTTTTCTAGTTCAAAATGACCTACTACAACATCACTTTCCGGTATATCATCAATTTTAGTACCCCATGGGCAAAAAGTAAAACTTTTACCGCTAATATTATCAGTAACTAGCTTATCATATACCTTTAAATTAGATGAACCTTTAAGAATAGATAGACTATTAATTTCACTGGTATCTTTATACCATGCATCATGGTTACCGGTAATCATAGTGATGTTAAAGTCTTCAAACTTATCTAAGAAATCTTTAGCAAAGTTAAGAGTCTTTACACTAATCTCATCCCTATAATGAAAGAAGTCACCACCGAATATAATATCGGTAATACCATGTGATTTCAATTCAGTAATATACCAATTAGCCCATTTATTAGCAATGCTTAACCAAAAATCACTATTTTGATGTACACCTAAATGAAGATCTGAAAATATTGCAATTTTTTTATAATGCATTATTCGCTATATTCTAATTCATCTGAATTCGGCTTAATATATACCATACCATCGGTAGCATTACCCATTTCCTCTTCATACACTTTCTCTTTATATTCAGATAATGTATTAGCATGCTTTTTTTCTTTTTTAATTCTATTAATAAATGCGTGAAAAGCAATAGTTGTAAAATATGAAAAAGGATTATATTCAGAATCAACATTAAACTTTTTATTTGTTACTGCAGTATACATTTTTACCAATGCATCTCCAACCATTTCATCTCGGTATGTATAGTTAATAAAATTAGATTTATAACTCAATCCATGCGCAATTTTTTGTATCATGTCTCCTAATAGCGGTGTACATTCCTCACATTTATAATAATCAACTAACTCTTGTTTAAATTGTTCTGGGTTAACATAAAATTCGTTTATTTTAGGTTTCGGTCCTCTTTTTTTACCTTTTTTAGGTGCACCTGTTGGTTTTAAATTAGCCATATTTAATTATATCTTATTTACCTTAATTTTCAACTATTTCAGTAGATTTATAATTAATTTTTTCTTGTTTATAAATCTCTTGCCTTTTTTCAGCATGTCTTATACCATATTTTAAATTATCAACAATATCAATAATAACAAGTTTATCTTTATTGTCATGTAATCTTAAACCTCTACCTATAGATTGAATTGTTCTAACAAAACTCTTACCACCACTAGCAAATATAATCATATGTATATTTTTAATATTAATACCAGTACTAAAAATTGAACTCATTGCAATGCATACAACATTATTGTTAGTTTCCATTATCTTTTTAATTTCGTCTCTAACCTCAACTTCCATTTCCCCTTTTACAAAAAATACCTGCTTATCTTTATGTTTAATTAACTCATCATATAAAGCATCCCCATGTATTAAATGATTTACAAGAACAAGAGAATTATTTTTAAATTTTGTACAAAGGTTCGTTATTATATTATTCCTAAATTTATTATCATATATAAAATCTAATTCTGTTTTATATGGGTTTTGATCCTTTACTGATTTAGGTTGCTTTTTATATTTTATTTTTAAAAAGCTGACATTAACAGTAGTTAGATAATTTTCTTCTCTTAAAGAATAACTATCTTTATCATAAATTACATTTCCAAGTTTACCTAAAATATTCCATTCATCTACCTTATTATCTGGTAATGTACC
>Ga0115572_10004810_pt1 | contig 10476 bp, 10 predicted proteins | sample COGITO_mtgs_1206_FD_88681 | JGI IMG/M metagenome (GOLD analysis project Ga0115572, IMG submission 88681) | Pelagic marine microbial communities from North Sea - COGITO_mtgs_120607 | ecosystem: Environmental > Aquatic > Marine > Epipelagic | place: Germany:Helgoland, sampling site Kabeltonne... | reverse complement strand
TTCCTTTCTCCATTCTTCGATGGTTTTGGATTGGATCCATTCCTCTTCCAACGTAATGTCTACGGCCACGCAAAGCTGTTGATCGGTATTGAGTCGTTTCAAACACTCTGCAAACGTTGCGTCATTCCGATAGGGAGGCTCCATGAAAATCTGGGTCTCTTTCCTACGCTGAAGCCCATCATTCATTTCCTTCCAAATTTTGTCCCTGCGCTGCACGTCACGTGGCAAGTACCCCTTGAATGCGAAATTTTGCCCATTCATGCCAGACGCCATAAGGGCGAGCAGAATCGAACTGGGGCCTGCATGCGGAACCACGCGCCATCCTGCATTGTGTGCCATACGCACAGCTGCGGCTCCCGGATCGGCCACGCCAGGTGCTCCGGCATCGGAAAGCAGCGCAATGTCCTGGTCACTTTTGAACCATTGCAGCAAATCCACTAAGTCTTCAGGCTGTGTGTGCTCATTGAGTAAAAAACTCGGTTTTACATTCGGATTCTCATCGGGAAAGGCATCTTTGAGCAATCGACGCGCACTTCGATCACTTTCAACGATGAGTCGATTGCACAGTTGCAATGAATCGATGGCGCGCTGAGAGAGCACCTCATGGGGCAGTCGGCAGCCCAGTGTATTTGGGATCAAGTGGAGCGTTTTCATCGCGATAATTGTGTCTAACGGAGGGCACCATTGCTTTCATTCGCCCAGCTATCAATCCAATCTTTCGCTGCTGCATTTAGCATGTCATAGACGCGTTGAAAGCCATCACCTGGACCGTAGTAGGGGTCGGGCACATCGGTCTTCTCAATGAATTGTTTGATATCGGCTGTGCCTGGGGTCAAGGCTGATACGTCAGCAAAGTTTTGAGCATCCATCACCAAAATGTAATCAAACGTGTGCAAATCTTGTTCTACCAGGGGGCGCGAACGCTGGGATTCGATGGAGTGACCGTGCCTTCGCATAACTTCACACGACCTTGGATCGGGTAGGTTTCCTTGATGCCAGCCAGATGTGCCAGCGGAATCAACGAAAAGTTTCAAGTTCTTTTTTTTGGCGTGAATGCGAAGCAATTCTTCACCAATAGGCGAACGGCAGATGTTGCCTAGGCAAACGACCAAGACACGCTTCATTCCATTTAGTGAATGGCGAGTTTCTTCTCCAAATCGTCCAAGTATTTTCGGAAGTGCTTATCTGTCTCTTGCAAGTTGTTGACCGTTCGGCAGGCATGAAGAACTGTTGCGTGATCCTTTCCGCCGCAGTGAAGACCAATGTTGGCCAACGAGCTCTTGGTCATTTTCTTTGAGAAGTACATGGCGATTTGACGAGCTTGAACGATTTCTCGCTTCCGCGTTTTCGACTTCAGGAGCTCCAAGGGCAGGTCAAAGTAATCGCAAACAACTTTTTGAATGTAATCGATGCTCACCTCTCGGGCAGTGTTTTTGACAAACTTGTCAATCATCTGCTTCGCTAAATCCAAGGTGATGGATTTTTTGTTGAGGCTGCTCTGTGCAATCAAGGAAATCAATGCTCCTTCTAGCTCACGCACATTGGAAGTAATGCTGTAAGCCAAGTATTCGATGACTTCACGAGGGAGTTCTATGCCATCGGCATACATCATCTTCTCCAAAATGGCCATGCGGGTTTCCAGCGATGGCACTTGCAGGTCGGCGCTCAATCCCCACTTGAAGCGGCTGAGCAAACGTTGCTCCATGCCTTGCATTTCAACGGGGGCTTTATCGGATGTCAGCACGATCTGCTTCCCTGTTTGATGCAAGTGGTTGAAGATGTGAAAAAAGACATCTTGGGTCTTTTCCTTTCCGCTGAAAAATTGAACGTCATCGATGATGAGGACGTCAACCATCTGGTAAAAGTGACTAAAGTCGTTCACGGAGTTATTCCTGACCGCATCAATGAATTGGTGTGTGAACTTCTCGGAGCTCACGTAAAGAACGGTGAGTTCTGGATTTTGCTCCTTGATTTCAAGGCCAATAGCGTGCGCCAAGTGTGTTTTGCCAAGGCCTGTGGAACCATAAATGAGCAGAGGATTAAATGATGTTCCTCCAGGTTTGTTCGCTACAGCGAATCCTGCAGACCGTGCAAGGCGATTGCACTCTCCTTCAATGAATTGTCCAAAATTGTAATTCGGGTTGAGGTTGGAGTCAATGTTCAACTTGCGAAGACCCGGAATGACAAATGGGTTTTTGATTGGCGTGTTGTGGATGCCAGCGGTCATGGCAACGGCGGGGTTTTTAGTCGCTTGGCGATTTGTCATGGGCATCTTCACCGCATACGGGCTCGCGGGTTGCGTTCCTGATGCACCTGAGTTTTCGATAATGATGCTGTATTCAAGTCGGGCATCCGGACCTAACTCTTTATGGATTGTTTTGCTCAGGAGTTGGATGTAATGCTCTTCAAGCCACTCATAGAAGAATTGTGATGGGACTTGAATGGTCAAAACCTTAGCCTCTAACCGAACCGGTTTGATGGGGTGGAACCACGTTTTGAACGCTTGGCTGCTGATGTTGTCCTTGATAATGTCGAGGCAGTTGTTCCAGACGGCTAAGTGATCTTGATTCATGGCTAAGTTGAATTTTGAATTCAGTTGGTGGTTCGTATCTCTGCTTTCAACCATCGGATGGTAATGTTGATAAGCGGGTGCAAGATTCTGATAAAGTCGCGGAAAAAAAAACGTTTTGACTCTTGACTTTTCCCTTTTTTTTATTTTGTCAATCCCAGATCGAAATAATTACAAGGCGGCGGTCTATTATTATATGGTGTTTGTCTAAGTTTATTGTTTAAAATACTGATAATGAACCTATTGAGAAAAGCTCCGCTTCAGCTGTGTTGATATCTTGGGTAATTTGCTTTGGGCCTTTTTTGAGTAATTGTCCCTGTCAAAAATGTCATTATTATGGTTCATAACTGTGAGATTCGAGTTCGATACGGAGAGACTGATCAAATGGGGCGAGTCCATCATGCTTCCTATGTTCATTATTTGGAAATTGCGAGAATTGAGATGCTGCGTGAACTGGGTCATGCCTATTCGGGAATAGAGGCTGATGGCTTTTTATTGCCTGTTATCGACCTTTCAATTCAATACAAGGGAGTGGTTGTCTATGATGACATCATCATGGTGGAAACGAAGGCATCGATCAATGGCCGCATCCGAATGGATTTTTTCTATCGATTGTGGTGCGGTGAGATTTTGGTCGGTGAGGCTTCTGTTCAATTGGCTTGTTTGAATAAGGAAACGTTGCGTCCCACTGCATTGCCCGATTCGCTCGTGCGGTCCATACAGACGAGCCAACTCAAGCCTTGATGAGTTTAACGAGCGCATTATCATAGCTCCTTACGACGGTATCCCATTGGAATTGCGATGCGATTTCCCGCGCGCGTTGCCGGCTTGGCTCTGGATGTTGCGCGATTGCTTCAAACCGCATTCTGATGGTCTCAAAATCATCTACGAGGAATTGTTCGTCGCACCAATCGTCATATGCATTGCCCTTCCCAAGCAGCGGAATGACACCAAAGGACATAGCTTCGAGAACACTGATGCCGAAGTACTCCTGTTTTGGCGAGTGAATGACAAAGTCACTGCGATGCAACAATTCCGCATAAGTTGAACGGTCTGGCGCAAATCCTTCATGAATAATATTGCGACGAAATTGGGTGGTTAATCGCAGTAGAACGTCTGGTTCTGTCTCGAATTTTGGTCCTAACAAAATCAGCGAAAATGGCACTGCATGCGCCTGAAGATGATTGAGAACACGATAGAAGTATGCCGGTGCTTTGTCAAATTCCCAACGGTGGTTCCAAACGATTGTTGGGGGAGTGTTGCAAGGTCGCAAGCAGTCGATTTCACGTTTCCACTCTATTCCAATTGGAAGTGTCTGTGATTTTGCTTCGAAAGGATGGTCTGTAAATGCCCTGGTGCCGTCGGGCATCGGCCCCATAAAAGTTGCTATAGCACTGATAAAATGCTTGCGATGAAAATCGGAATTGAACCATATGGCATCTGCAGCCATAGCACTCAGGATGTTCATCATTCCGTACGTTCGGTCCCTACCTTTCTGTACGTCGGGGTCTGTTGGACTCCATGGAAAGGTGATTTGATTTTCATGGAAATATTGAATCACAGGGAGGTGCTGCCAATCCCTTCGCAACAAGCCTTTGAAGGAGGCAACATCCATCATGTCCGTACATATGATGGCGTCTGGCGTCTCAGTCATTGGTCGGCATCGCTGGGCGAATTCAGCGCTTGCACTGTGCATTCGCCACTTCCAATGCCTGCCCGGCAGCGTGCAAAGCGTGATCGTTCGATTGGGCAAGGCCCCCCAACGCTGTTCGAGGGACCGTGACCAATGAGCATGTGAACCTGTGTGAAAAGGGTCTAAGATTAGAATGTTCAGTTTTTTAGCCATTCAATCAATGCGTCTAAGCGGCTTTTATTGGTTTGTTGTTCTTGCAGTTGGGGTTGTCCTGCTTGAACCCATGCCGCATACCAATATATTGAACAAGCTTGAATGGATCGTGTCATTCGTTGTTCCACTTGCCCATTCAATTTGCCGTGGTAACAGCTGATGAATGCTTCCGATCGCATTTTTTGCCTTGCTTTTCCGCGGATTGTGTAAGAAAAGGCATTTGTTTCGCCAATTTCCTCCATCGTTTCTTTCTCCGCATTAAACACAAGGTCAAGGCATCTGTGGCTCTCAATGATCACGTCCCAGATGGAATCAACACAATGGGGAGACCAAGAGATGGGTAGGTCAGGTCCGAGAAGATTGTATTCGTCCATATAAGCTTCAGGGAGTTGCGTTTCCCAAAGGGCATGAATGCCGTTTTGACCACTCGCCGCCCCGTCATAATTTGCAGAAGTGTGCAACGGGACGTGAAGATCGGCTACATAATGCGCCAGGTCTGCAGCACACTGGAGAATTCGACGTTGATTTTGAGAACGAAAAGCTTCTACCAATCGCTGGTATTGCCATGCGACATTCCAAGGCCCAATTCCACGGTCCCGCAAACACTTCTCTCCGTACAAAATTATTGCTTCGTCCCATCGAGCGGGAGGCAAGCACATGGAGTCGTATTCTGAAATTCCAAATTCGTCCAGGTCAATGTAATGTTTCTCTGCTTCGCCGATGACGGAATGTTTTCTGAGGTCCGCATCAAGTGCATGCTCCACAAGCCAATTGCGGTGGTGCTTGAAAAATTCATGCAGGGGTTCGGGAACGTGTTGAATGGCAACATCTACAATTTTTCGATGAGCGGCAAAGCCCCAGCCCATCAGGCAGGGACATGAGATCACAGCAATAATCCAAGCCCCGTAGTTCCGCTGATTATTGTTCCAACGGGAGTTTTTGGGGCGATTGTGCCGGAGAAGTTTGAACGGGTGCATGCAAAGGCACCAAAAATCCATCTTTTAAGATGGGAATGGTCCGCACATTGTTTGGCGTAAGGCAGTATTTCACATCCTCGTTCAAGTTCAATTTTCGCAACCGCCTGCGGTGGGAGGAGGCCTTGAGAAAAGAGAACATGTTGTCCCGCGCTGAGCGATAGATGAATTTGGCCGCAACGGTGCTGTCTTCGTTCGCTGCGAATTTGCCGGAGCTGATGAGTTGATCCGCAATGGCACCCGCGCAAATCGTATCCTCCAAATTGAATTTGTCCTTCCATCCAGATCCTAGAATGAGGACATTTTCATTCTGTTCAAGGAGCCACTCACAGAGTGCGTTTAAATTATTCAAAGCGCCAATCACGACTGTCTTCTTATTGGCAGCTAGGTCAATCGCCTTCGTGCCATTTGTTGTGGTAAGTACCAATGTTTCACCCTTGAGTTCATTGGCTTTGGCCAAAAACGCGACGGGACTATTGCCCATGTCAAATCCAGGTACAATTTCACCATTGCGTTCAGCGGCAGCGATGTATCCCTTGCTCTGCCATTCTCGGGCTTCGTCTACTTTGGCAACAGGTTTGATGCGGCGTACGCCATTTTCAAGCGCCGTGCAAATCGCTGAAGTTGCTCTTAATACGTCGATCACGACCACCAATTCGAATCCTGACTCGTAAAGAGCATAGTCGGCGGGTGAAAAGCAAATTTCAACGTGATTCATGGTGTGTTTCATCTAGATTGTGAAAGCGGAGAGCCAATAAAATCAGAATCTCGGAGGGCTTTGCAATTCGAATATACGGCATGAATGCAAATCAACGCTTTGGCAAAAAGCCGGGACGTACAATGCGCGCTGGAATGGCTTTCTTTCGGATTCGGATGTAGACGATTTCATCGAGTGCCCCCGCATCACGAAAAACATACCCCATGGCAATCCCGTAACCGAGGGTTGGCGATTGTGTTCCACTCGTAATGCGCCCAATGGCCTCGCCAGCAGCCGATTCGATGATATAGCCCTGGCGTGGAATTCCGCGTTCTTGCAATACAAATCCTCGCAACAATTCTTTTGAACCCGATTCTTTCTCTTCAGCGAATCGGTCGGAATCAACGAACGTCTTACTGAATTTAGTGATCCATCCGAGGCCAGCAGCAATGGGGGATGTTGTATCGTCAATGTCATTGCCGTACAGGCAAAAACCAGCCTCCATGCGCAAAGTGTCCCGTGCACCGAGACCACATGGCTCGACCCCAGCATCGAGGAGCGCATTCCAAACCCCTTGCGCCTGTGCATTGGGTAGGTAGATTTCGAATCCTCCGGCACCGGTGTATCCCGTGGCGCTTAACAAAACGGTTTTCCCGCCCACGGTGGCCTGCTGGAAAGTGTAATAAGCCATTTCACCTATGCCCGCTTCTTTTACGAATGGTTGCAGGCACTCTGCGGCGCGGGGTCCTTGAACTGCAATCAATGACCATTCGTCAGATTCATCGGTAATTTCCGCATTCCAGCGGTTTTGCGTTGCAATCCATTCCCAATCTTTTTCACGGTTTGACGCATTGACGACGAGCATGAATTCGTTTCTGTTGAGGCAATAAACGAGCAAGTCGTCCACGATGCCACCTCGGCCATTGGGCATACAGCTGTACTGAACCTTGCCAGCTTCGAGCTTGCTTGCATCATTGGTTGTTATCCATTGAATCAGGTCGAGAGCTTCGGGGCCTTTGATTCGAAATTCACCCATGTGGGAGACATCAAACATTCCGCATGATTCGCGAACAGCGTTGTGCTCTTGAATGAGTCCAGCATAGGAAACGGGCATATCAAAACCAGCAAAAGGAACCATTTTAGCTCCGGCATCGATGTGGTTTTGGTGGAGTGCTGTTTTCAAGACAGCGGAATGTGTTTCGTTCATGGGGCGAATTTACTTCGAGTTGGAGGCTCGTTGCGTCAGGAATTGAATTTGTTGGCGCACCGCAGTAGGTCCCAGTGTCATTAATGCATCCAGAATGGAGCATCCGGCGATGAAACCATTCTTTGCCTCAAAAAGTTGGGTGTAACGTTCAAATTCCCATCCCGCTCCAGCTAATGCCGATTTGCTCCTCAGATCAATGGGCGAATGGGCAAATGTGGGTGGGGTTTGGCTAGAAGGCTTGAGGTCCCAATTGCATTGTTGGGCGACCCAGTCGATAGTGGCTTGATTGAATGCGTACAAGGGCTTAGGATTCTCATTTGCTCCGGGAAGAAACGCCTGCCACAGGGCACGCAAGTCCTCTTCGAAATGCTCGAAGAATGGGGCGCCGCCGTAGGCCGATTGCAACGTTCGAAAGGAGTGAACAGACCGAAAATGGGCAGAGAGTAGGGGCGGGAGTTCTTTGTTCTCCGATTGCTTTTGGATTGGAAACGACAGGTGGATTTGTCCGCTAGGTCCACTGATGATCATTCGATTGCGCAGGGTTTGCTTGACAAATTTGGTGGGTGGCTCGTAGGCAAATTTGCCCCCATGGCATTGAGTGGCGAGGAACCACCAATGCAACGGTGGAAACGGGACCAAAGGCAGGACCGCTGTCATTGAACCGAACGGAACATGCGATCCCAGCGGATTTTGCTCTCACCGTGTTGGGCTTCATTTTGTTTCGAGAACCAGATGAATGAAGCGTGGCCCACGACGTGGGTTTGAGGCACGAATCCCCACATTCTTGAATCTGCTGACCGGTGTCGATTGTCTCCCATCATCCAATAATAATCCAGTGCAAATGTGTATGATTCACGCATCACGCCATCGATGAACACCTTTCCTTCGCGCATTTCCAAACGGTGTCCTTCGTAGGTGGTGATTGCTCGTCGGTAAAGCGCTAAGTTTCGTTCGGTCAGGTCAACGGTCATTCCTTGATGAGGCAGTGTTATGGGACCAAGGTTGTCGGGGTCCCAGAGGTCGAATTCAGGGCTAGAAGCATTTGGGAAGAGGTAGAGCGAACCCCGGTGCTGCGACATGTTCTTCCTCTCGACGGATTTGGCCAATTCACCGTTGCTAAGGAGTTCAACCTCCGAAGATGTGAGGGCCATGACGACCTCAATGGCATCACCGTTCATCTTTGCGGGGCCGAGATCTACGTTGGTGAGGTTCAATCCAGCAATGGCTCTGCGAGCGTCAAGCTGTGACTTAAAGGTCACCGTGTATTCGAATTGTACTCCGGCAGGTGGCTCGATGGCTTCGCCATTGATCTGCAATACTCCGTCTACCACAGATACTGTTTCACCAGGAAGCCCGACGCATCGTTTGACATAGTTTTCTGTTTTGTCCAACGGTCTTCCTTTGATGCCATACCGTTTCTCCAATTGTGACCTGCCCAGAGCATCATAGCGGGCAGGATTCTCCAAATACGTTTCCACGCTTCCTTGGGCATTGGCAATGCCTTCTCGGCGTAAAATGCTGTAATAATCATGTCCCGACAGGTTCTGGTCCACGACGATGGTATCTCCATGCGGGAAGTTGAAAACAACAGCATCGTATCGCTCCACACTGCGAATCCCAGGAAGTCGATTGAATGGCAGCGCAAACCACTCAAGGTAACTCGGCGTCATTCCGCCGGGAATTACGTTGTGAATGAGTGGAATGGAAACGGGCGTTTGCGGAACCTTGGCACCATAGGCAGTTTTACTTACATACAGGTAGTCTCCAACCAGCATGCTGCCTTCCATTGAGGCCGTTGGAATGGTGAATGCCTCAAAGATGAAGGTTCGTACAATCGTAGCGACGACCAATGCCCAGAGTATCGATTCACTCCAATCACGGAAAACAGATTTCTTCTTGCCTTCCCAATTCCTACGTCCGACAAACGTTGCATCGCTCATGCTGAGCAGGGGGAGGAACAGCCACGGCAGCGCTCCAATTTTCCATTGTTGCGCTGTTGAACGTTGGTTGTACGCAATGCCCAATTCAACCTGCATGATCACCAGCATGAGAAGGTTCACTCCGGGAATGATCAGCAAAAATAGCCAGTACCATGGACGGCCAATTGCTTTTAGCCACGCCCAGTAATTCAATCCCGGGACATATCCGTACCAGCTTGTTTGGCCAGCTTTTTTAAGAAGTTTGGGTAAGAAAATGATGTGCACGAGGAGAAGTGCGAACAACAAAATCCAAGGAAGCCATTGGGTGATAGACATGCTTAATTGCGGATAGTGGGTTGGTATGGCTTGGATGGTTTAGGATGCCAACAAAGCGAGAGGCCAGGGGAATTTTGATTTTGAAAACGAATGAAACCCCATCTTAAGGATAAATCTTCGCCTACATCAAAGGTTTTCAAATTTGCGCTTACATGGGCATCTAGAATGGACAGACCATGTATGCCGAATAGCATGAACCACGATAGATCTCGGAAGCGCTGGTCGTAAGATTCTCGTTCGGTCAGTGTGTTGACGGTGGCGAATGAGGCCCCTTGATTTATCGCAGAAATTAGGTTCGAACGAGTCGCTTTCAAGTCTTCTGTATTATCCAATAGAAATTTAACTCCGTATGCCATGCCTCCCCAAACGCAAGCGGCCTTGAAATAATTGCGATTGATCAATTGACCTGCACCTGGAACAAAATAGGCCCACCGTGTGGTGTTTCGAATTCCCATTTCGGCTGGAGTCAGAATCTTGTCCGTTTTTGTAGAATCTGATGAATAATTGATCATTTCTGCCGAATTACCGCTCAAATTCAAGCATAATGCTCCGAAAAGCATCCAAAGCCCAAGCGAGTTTATTTTCGAAAGGAGCCAATTTCTCACGTGCAATGTCATTTTGAATCGCTCGATTTATATCCCCCACTTTTGAAGCAAGGCATCGAGTTCTTCCGACGAAGCGTAGGGGATTTCGATTTTCCCCTTGCCACCGGATCCGCTTTTGAGTCGAATGTTTTTACCAAATTTCAATCGAAGGTCGGCCTGGACTTTCTGTTCGTCAAAAGTCAGTACGGATTGATTTTTAGAAGCAGATGGTTTCTTTTTGACTTGTGCCAATTCTTCCACTTGACGCACAGAAAGGCTGTCTTTCAAAATCCGGTTGAACACCAACTGTTGCCAAGCGGTATCATCAATGGCAATGAGGGCTC